>SDBS01001113.1_pt1 | contig 27423 bp, 21 predicted proteins | sample 2277091 | NCBI WGS metagenome assembly SDBS01 (sample SAMN10404972, study PRJNA504765) | marine sediment metagenome | isolation source: marine sediment core GS10_PC15, 163 cmbsf | place: Arctic Ocean: Southern Knipovich Ridge | collected 2010
AGCGAATGCGAAACTCCCGATCACCCAGTGCCGCCTCGGAAAACGTCCATTGCGCATCAGCGACCGGCGCGCGTTTCGATTGCGGTTTCCCGACCAGCTTGCCGAATGGTTTCAAACGGCCAAAACGCCCCAGTCGGGCGGGACGGACGCCCGAAGTTTCCGCCGGGTGGTCATCCGGGGAACCGAAAAACATCCGGCCAAAAAGTTTTATCATAAATCCTCACCATCAGTTACGTCATCGGCCACGGCAAATGCCTGTCTCCTGCGCCGACGACTGATTAGATAAGACAATCCACCCGACCTCCTGGCCTGGTCATTGCAACACTTTGCATACCGGCCGCCGTTCCGACCCGGTACCGGTGGAATTTTTCCCAAAAACCCCTTAAAATACCTTGCATTGACCGGTGGATTGACTAAGTTGTCTCTGTAGGTATTTTGTACTTATAATGATGCTCCGCCGTTGGGAGGCGGGAATGCACATAGTAACCCGGACCAGGAGTAGCTGCGAAATGTTCGGGAACCATTACCTTTTCTCACCCAGATGCAGGAGGCAGGTAAAATGAGATGCTTGCGTTTGTGTTTGTTGTTCGTTATGTGTTTTTCGGTCACAGCAGCCATGCCGCCGGAACAGGTAGAAACCCGGCCGGGATTGCCCAACTCTCTGGCGCCGACGGACATCGATTTTCAGACCTATATCGACGCCAATCAGATTCTCATGTTTGTCACCAATCAGGGATCATTTGCCTACGACAACGGCGCAATGTTCGGAAAAGCCGACGGCCTGTATTATCCAAACGGCACTAATCTGACTGCGATTTATGCCGCTGGACTTTGGCTGGGCGGGAAAATCGGGGGTGATCTGCGGGTGAGTCTGGCCGAGTATTCTCATACCTACGTCCCCGGCCCGATGGCCGGGTGTACATTCCAGGACGATCGCGACGAGTTTAAGGTTTATAAAATCTTTCGAGATCTCCAAGAGTCGGGATTTTATGACGATCCCCGGCCGGCTTGCTGCGACCAAGAACAAGAACAGTGGGATGATTATCACAACTGGCCGGTTATTGATGGTGCGCCCGTTGACGGGGCAGGCGATCCGCTGATTATTGGTGACCAGACATTGTGGTGCGTGTTTAATGACGCTGCTCCGTGGGTGCATGTGAATTCTGCAGGATCGTCGGAGGGCTTGGGCGTCGAAGTGCAACATACAGCATTCGCCTGTGATCTTCCCGGCCCGCTAGGGAACACTGTTTTCATGAAGTACATCCTCATCAATAAAGGGTGTGAAGATATTGAAAATATGTACATGTCGTTCTGGGCCGATCCCGACCTGGGTGCAGTCGACGATGACTTTGTCGGCAGTGACACGACCCTGAACCTGGGGTACTGTTACAATGCCACAAGTGGCGATGGCAACTATGGCGATGATCCACCAGCGGTGGGGTTCGATGTTTTGCAGGGACCAATTGTCCCGGCCCCCGGCCATACGGCACTCTATCTCGGAGAATGGCAACCGGGATTTCGCAATCTGCCGATGACCACCTTCATAAAATATATCAACGGCACCGATCCGGATAATGCCCAAGAAACGTACTGGTATATGCAAGGATTGGACGCCAAGAACTCAGGAGCGGAAGTCACAAATCCGATCACCGGCGAAGTGACTTCTTACATGTTCGATGGTGACCCGACGACGGGGGCCGGCTGGCTGGATTCCAACCCCTCCGATCGCCGCTATATGCTTTCCTTCGGGCCATTTGACATGGAACCGGAGGATACGCAGGAAGTGTGGATGGCGGTGATCGTGGGACAGGGTGGCGATCATTTGTCATCGGTTTCCGAACTGAAGGGCACTAGCGTGGCCATCCAGCGGATATTTGAGGATCAGTATCAGATTCCGGAACGTCTCCCCATCTGTGAAGCCCGGGTGACTACTCAACCGACCGCGCTACACCGTCCGAGTCTGGACAAGACAGCGTGGATTCCCCCGGAACCGGATTTTATCCCCTATTCACTCCAGATCAATCTCACCTACAGCGAGTCGGCTGAGCTCGCGATTGGGGATTCGGCCCGCGTTTATGTCGATGCCGACGGCAACGGATTTATCGACCAGGACGAACAATGCCCGGCGGCGGTTACCGCCATCGGCGGCACTTTCGCGCGGAATGTCACCGTCTGCGCCATTCCCGAAGAGGAGTTAACTCAGAACAGTACACGCGTGGCTATCTACGCCATCGCCAGCAAGACCATCGTTGATGATAACAGGAAACCGGTTGACTACCTGCACGCCTACGTCCCGGCGTTGTATGAAGGTGAATGGCACAATCTGGCCGCCGGTGAACAGGTGCCGGGTGTATATTACTTAGAAGTCAACTACCCCAATCCATTCAATGCCACGACCAGAATATCCTATGCCCTCGCCGAGACGGGCCCGGTAACGCTGACCGTCCACGACATCCTCGGCCGCCAGATCCGGACCTTGGTTGATGAGCTCAAACCGGCGGGTCGGCATGAGGCCATCTGGGACAGCGCCGACATGCATGGAAACGCCGTGGCCTCCGGGATATATTTCTATAAGCTGGCAGCCGGGGGTTTTGTTGAAATGAAGAAAATGGTGTTGATGAAATAATGGTTGTCAACGGCAAATGGCGGGCCATGCCCGTCCTGCGCCACAATAAATCAAACGGCCCGCGACCGGTTTCCCGGCGCGGCCCGTTCGCTCTTCATACGCGAGGTGTCAATTCAAATTTTTATCCGAGATTACTTCATCAGGGTCATCTTACATGTTGATTCGAATCCCTGTCCGCGCAGGCGGGAGAAATATATCCCCGAGGGGACCGGCTGACCGCTTTGATCATCACCGTTCCAGGTTACCGATCCCGCGCCGCCCGGATGAAAACCACCGGACAATACGCGCACCTTCCGGCCCAGGATATCATACACGACCAGTTCATATTCTCCGGCAGTGGGGATATTGAATTCGATGATCGTGGACGGATTAAATGGATTGGGGTAATTCGGTAAAAGACCAAACTGTCCGGGTATTGTTTCTGGCTCCTCCTCACCAATAATCCCGGTGGGGGTGTACAAGTTAAACCCGGCGCGGACATCAAATCCCCTGCCGGTTGTCCGGTTGTCGTTAAATAATACCGCGCCATAGCGCCCGGTGGCTACCGCTACAGGCCCATAGGAAATGGCATTTCCGACCGCGGAGGAAACCGCCTCCGCCGGCCCGAGCGGTAATTCGGCGGGGCCGAAAACCCGGCGCACCACACCCGGCAGCCCGCCGATATTTTCGGTCCAACAAAAAAGCATGTAGCCGTTATCATCGACATCGACCGAGACCCGCCCGGCAATCGGCAAACCGTTAACCGACACCCGAACATTGGCGCCGACCGGGACACATGAATTATCAAATTTCTGGTAATAAACCGTCGAACTGTCACCGTCTTCCCCGCGCCAGAATATGATAAATCCCTCGGTCGGTAACGCGGCAAGATCGAATTCCATCGGCTCGTAACCCGGCGGATCGATCGGTAACTCGAACGGCGGCGCCATTGGCCCAGTTGCCCGGTTAAGCCAGCTAATCCAGATCGCGCCTTTCCCGCCCGCAACAGACCGCCAGCCAACGGCGGCTTGGTCGGCATTAAACGTCGCCGTTTTTGGTGGAGTATCATCGGGAATCGGTGAAGTTGCGCCCACCTGGAAGTTGGTGTCCTCCCGGCCGTATGATTCATCAATTATTTGGCCGAATATTCCCGCAGCGTCGCCAAGGCGGTAGTCGGTCCACACCACAATTGCCCCCCCGGCGGGGAAAACCGCGATATCGGGCTGCGTCTGGACGGAAAAATTATCATCATCGGAAATTCGCAGATTCGATTCACTTGCCGCTATTTCCTCCGGCAATGCCTGGAAGAAAATATCAAACTGGCTTGCCGGCAAACCGGCGCGGACATCAGTCCAGGCAACATAGAGTGTACCGTCACCATCAATATCCATTGTCGGTTCCGCCTGTCGCGCGGGACCGTCATCATCATTGACCCGCACCGGGCCGCCAAAGAGTTGACCGCCGGCGGAAATCTCCCGCACATAAATGTCGCCCTCATCCCGACCATGGTCGGCATACACGGCATATACCGAGGTAAGATTGGAACGCGCGCCATCCCCGACATACTGCTGATTGCCGATTCCATCATCATTGAGTTGCAAATCGTCACCAGCCGCCGCGGCATCCATAGTGAGACTGCGGGCTCGCACGTCGGGGTCGCCCTCCCGGTGATCGGTCCAGGCCGCCAGCATTCCCCCATCGGCGCGGTAGGTAACCGCCGGGTTGAATCGATCGCGAAAGGCCGCGGTCAGGGAGATGGAAAACGCATTACCAAATGGCACTCCGTGAAATAATCGCTGACCGCAGATAATACTCCTGGTGGCCAGTGATTCATACACCACCACGGAGTTGCTTGTCCCATCGCTGGCCAGCGATGGTTCCCAGAACATGGCTGAATCAGCCGGATCGGCCAGGACAAACTCGTTGTCAACACCGCTACCATCGGTATTGATCAGCCGGCCATAGATTGCCGGTGATCCCGAACGGGCATCAACCCAACAAAGGAAAAAACCGTGTTCGTCACCGTAGGTCACATCGGGCTGGTATTGTGCGGTCCCGGTCCCCTCTGTGGTCGCCAAAAGATCGCCGGTGACCGGGGTCCCGTCACCGGCATAGATTCGGTAGTAAATGTCCGGTATGCCGCCCCGATAATCCTCCCAGACGAATAACGTGGTATCGCCACGACCCACGGCAACTCGGGGGACCCATCGTTCGGCAGCGGTTAGGTCTTCATGCACAATAAACTCCGCCTGTACCGGGAGGCCCGAAGAATCGGCCTGTCGGGCGTAAATTCGGGAGCCGAAGCGATAATCTTCCCAGACAATGATCGTCCCGGTCGAGGATGCGGCGATGTCCGGGCGGTCGAAGAGTGCTTCAGTCGCCATTGGTGAGACACGGCCGGCCGGCGCGGTTGGGGCCGGATCATTGTTAATCGGCAAGGCAAAAATGCCGGCCTGCTCCACATCGGGAAAAACCACCAGGGATAGCCCTGAGCCGAGGTTTACCGCCGCGGGGATTCCCAGACCCTTCGGGCCGGAACCGGCATACACCAAGGCATTTGCACTAATCGGGTACCCGCTGGCATTCACTTGCACACCCCAGAGCCCGAATGGTCCATTACGTTCATCAACAAAAATGACCAGACCACCGTCCCCGTTGCCGGGAAGACACAGGGGTTCTTTTTGTATCATGCGTGAGGGCAAATCATCATAGGAAACCGGCCAATCTTGGGCAATTGCCAGGCCCGTGGCCAGATCGACTGAGGCATTTGGGGTGGTAGTCCCGGCCAAATGGGTTGTTTGCCGCATTAGATGCCGCGCTTTCCGCGCGGACAGGAGTTCCTCAGGATCCGATTCCAGGGCCGATAAATCGCCAGCACCGGTCGCAAAAAGGAAAAGACCGGACATTAGTGCAAGCAGTTGTCGAGGGCGGCGTAGTACCTTTGCAAATGTTTTCACTAGATCATTCACGTGGCAACCCTCCGGCGTCATTTTACGCAAAGCGGATGCCGGATATCATTACCCCCCCAACCCGCCATCGATCTTCCCGACAAGAGAATATACGAGCTAAGACGTTTTGTTACACAATGATATATCCTGATCCACGGCTTGGCCTGGCGGGCATCGACCATCACCGAAATATCGATGGCGCAAAATAAACACACTACTGCAATTGGATTCACAGTTCGACAATAAAAACGGCTCATTCCATGGCGGAGGTATTCAAGCAACATTCAAAACATCAAATTTATGTCTCGCGACCGATGGTATGGGAAAATTGATGCCGAAATTCGGTACCTTCCCGCAAACAAATTCACTAATCCGGACATTGTTCGATATAGAATTTGCCAAAGATTCTTCGCCCAACCCCGGTGCCGGTTGAGGCCTGCCGATCATTGACAGAAATAAGGCCCGAGGCCGATTTTCCTGCCCCTGGATGACGGCTATTCCGGCCGGTATGCCGATAATACTAATATCATGGCTTCTACCTCCGCGATGGTTTCACGTGGCTCATATGCCAATGTTCTTATTGTCGATGATGACCACGGAATTTTGCAGGTGATTTCTGAATACCTGTCAATGGAACCGGACTTAAAATTACTGACCGCGAGTTCGGGAGACGAGGCGACAAACCTGCTGAACGCCCGCCGATTTGATGTCCTTTTGACTGATCTTTATCTGGGCGGCAAATCATCAGGCGTGGATGTCATCCGCAAAGCCCGGGAATTATACCCTGATATTGTTTCCATCCTGATTACCGGACATCCAACCGTAGAGACAGCTATTTCCGTTTTAAAGCTGGGCGCGTCAGATTATTTCATTAAACCATTTGAGTTGGAGGCGCTCCGGGGGGCGGTACGGCGCGGTCTGGAACGGCTCCGACTCGCCCGTGAAAACATGCAACTGCGTGAGCAGTTGGCCATTTCCCGATTGATGCAGGCCGTCGGTTCCACCGTCGAACTGAATGAAATTCTGGAAATGGTGATCGGTACCGCCTTGCGCGAACTATCCGCCGAGGCGGCGTCGATCTTGCTGCGGGATGACACGACCGGCAAACTTGAGTTGCGCGGGCTTGACGGCCGGATCACCAATGACGGCGACACCAACTTCCTTCACGGACGTGACGATGTCTCCGAATCAGTGTTACAAAACGGCCGCTCAAAAATCATCGACCGCCGCCAGACCGATCTCTTCGATAAACAGGCAATCGATTCCTCTTCACGTGTCTTCATTTCTCACCCGCTACTGGCCCGGGGCGAGGTAATCGGAATATTCAATTTGATCCGCAACGGTCAAATTCGGGACATCACCGAGGGGGCGTTTCGCTCGGCCGGACTGGTCGCCGGCCAGGCCGCAGTCGCCATTGAGAATGCCCGGCTGTATAAAAACCTGCATGGCGCTTACCTCGATACGATCGCCGCGCTGGCTAACGCGATTGAAATCCGTGATACATATACTCGCGGGCATACCGACCGGGTCAAGCTCACGGCCGAAACAATCGCACGCACCCTCGGCTGGGACGGCGACCGTTTGTTCGATCTGTGGATGGGTTGTACGCTGCATGACATCGGCAAGATCGGTGTCCCCGACAAGATCCTCAACAAGCCGACCACACTGACGGATGATGAATTCACGGTGATGAAAACACATCCCGTCATCGGGGCCAAAATCATCGAGGGTATCCCGTTCCTGGAACCGGCGCGACCGTATATCCTGTATCATCATGAACGCTGGGACGGTCACGGCTATCCCGAAGGACTGGCCGGCAAGGAAATTCCCATCGGGGGCCGCATTCTTGCCGTGGCCGATACGTTCGATGCGATTACCTCCGACCGCCCTTATCGCAAGGGCCGACCTATCGAACGTGCCGTCGATGAACTCAAGGCGCATGCCGGCAAACAGTTTGATCCGGAAATTGTGAAAGTCTTTATGGATGTCCTGGTCGAACACAATCTAAGCTGGCTGCTGCGCAACCAATAAGAAAGCCACTCCTCCAAGCGGATTTTATAAAAACACCACGATCAAGCCAGCGGCGCCAGGACCGGCGTGCCTTTCATCATATGGATAGTTGACTATTACGCCCAGTTCCCATTGATTACGACCAGGAATGAAGGATCAATAGTCGATGGCACGCAGGAAAAAATCGGCCCCGGCCCGCCGGCCTCCGCAACGGAAAAAACGCCAACTCCCCATATTCATTATCTACGGCATCCTCCTGGCCTGCGTGTTTATCGGCCTTGCGGCCAGCGCGGTCCCTTTTCTACAGGACGACGCATATATCTCATTCCGGTATGTCGATAACTACCTCGCCGGTGACGGTCTGGTATTCAACCGGGGCGAGCGGGTTGAGGGATATACCAATTTCCTCTGGGTTATCCTGCTTTCCTTAGCGGCAAATTTGGGTTTTGGCCTTGGCGAAACCGCCCGCTGGCTGGGCCTTCTTTTTTCGGCGGGGACCGTGGTTGTCACGACCCTACTGGCGCGCCGCGCCCTGACCGGTATTTCCATCCGTTGGGTATATCTCGGTTCGCTGGCCGCCGGAGTTTGGGTGGCGGTCAACCCGGCGTTGAGCTACTGGTCGGTGGCCGGGCTGGAAACCGGGTTGTTTGTCTTTTTGGTCACGTGGGCAGTGGAGCGCGTACTTGCCGGTTCCGGTCTTGGCTGGGGGTTGTTGGCCTTGGCCAGCTTGACCCGGCCGGAGGGTGCGCTGATTTTTGTAGTTTGCCTTGGCTGGTATCTGTTGCGCGAGCCATCGCGGATCAAAGATCGCTGGCCGTTGCCGGCCTTATATTATGTCGTGCCGCTGGTGCCGTTTGCCGCGTTTAAGCTTTACTACTACGGTTCGTTGTTTCCTAATCCGTTTTACGCCAAGACCGGGTTCTCGCCGGAATACTGGCAGAGCGGTGCGGAATATTTATGGCTGCATCTGCAACATTTCGGTCTGTGGGGCGTGCTGCCGGCCGTGTTGATTTTGGGTCTTTTCCGGGCCCGCTGGAAATCACCCCTGGGCCTGGTGGCCGGCTTATGGTTGGTGTATACGATTTACATCGTGTCGATCGGGGGGGATGTTCTACGCGCGCACCGGTTTTTTGTGCCGGTCTGGCCGGTGTTTGCCGTGGCCGTCGTTGGCGGACTGGTGTTGTTTATCCGGGCATTTCATCGCCGCCAGATTGCTCTGTGGCTTGTTGCCGCAAGCCTGGTCGCGGTGGCCGCCTATCAATGGCTCTACCCGAGGGAATACTTTTCCTATTCCCGAATGTTGGAAAGATCAATCGTGGAGAAAATGCGGACCGTGGCCGCACTGGTACGAGCCACCGACGACCGTATGTTTTCAATGGCCGCTTCAACCATCGGGCGGCTGGGTTATGATTTATCGGGCCACACAATAATCGATGTCCTGGGGCTGACTGATTCGACGGTGGCCAAACACCCGGAGACGATTGCCGGGATGCAGACCACCTGGAAGGAACGGCATTTCAACGCCGGGTATATTCTCTCGCGCGACCCGGACTACATCCTCTTTTCCACCGGCTATAAGCCATCCGCGCCTGCTGAACGGGCATTCATCTTGCATTCGAAATTCCGGCAAAATTATTTTGCCGCGCTCTATCCGGCGAAACATTTGAATCGCAACCTAGCGGTGTATAAGCGCATCGGGGAGTTCACCAAACCCGATTCGGTCTGGCCTGATTTGCAGTTAGCCAATGATTACAACGATGGCTTAAACCACTCAATCGCCGGCAAGCACGAACTGGCTCTGGCAACACTTTCACGGATGAAACAAAATGGACCGGGTGACTTTACCGCGCCGGACAACCACATGGCCATGGTGTATTTGGGTATGGGCCTGGCCGAGCTAGCGGTGGCGTATGCTGATTCGGCTTTGGCGATAAGCCCGTATGCCGTTACGGCATTGACTGCGAAACATGACGCCTGCCGCAGATTGGGAGACACGGCGATGATGGTCGAAATCGGTGCCGAGATCGCCCGTATTTGCCCGTGGATCAGACTAAGGTGAGGCAATTTTAACCGCCCGCCTCCCAACGCGTTAGTGCGACCGAACATCGCAACCACCGAAAAACCATTTGACATTTGGCGGGTTTGCTCGTATCTAAAAGACACCAGCGGGAATAGCTCAGTTGGCTAGAGCACCACCTTGCCAAGGTGGATGTCGCGGGTTCGAACCCCGTTTCCCGCTCCAAGATTTAACCCCAAGTTGAGCAACGGCTTGGGGTTGTTTTTTGGTGCTTCCAGACCCCAAATAAGTTGATTGTCGTTGAACAACTTAGAGCAATATGTTGCCAAGTTTTTTAAATCATTGGTAGATCAAAATCACTTAATGCCCCACCACGCAACCCCCAAAATAAATTGACAAATCGGCCTCTGCGGTTATCTTGTCTAGGTACAAACGATTTACCCAAACTCACCCTCAACACGGGAGAGGGGACATGAAAAGAAAGATGAGCTTACTGGCTGGGCGGTTTGCGGCGATACCGGTCGACGGACCGGTAGCCCTGGAACAGCATTCAGCCAAGGAAACCTCACACGCAAAATCCCGGAGCATTACGGCTCTATGCCCGCATGCCGGTTACACAGTTTTGTGGAAATGAGGAGAAATGATCATGTCTGGACAATGCCGTAATCGACTAGTAAGTGTTATTTCGATGCTGGGTATTATTTCCCTGTATCCACTCATGAGTACCGGGACTGATGTGGACAATCAATCTTTTAGTGAGGCCGACGTCGGGAATGCCCCCATCGCATCGGAATATGCGCAACAATTTGAGTGCGCGGATGTAAATTGCGACGGAATGCCCGATGTTTTAGACGCTTATATACTGGTATATTACCATTTCACCCGTGAGGGGTATCCGCCTCCCTGTCCGGCAAATGGCGGCGGGGATGTCAACGGTGATGGGTGCTACAGTTTCCTGGACGTTATTTGTCTTATTAACTTCCTCTTCATGGGCGATCCATGTCCGGGTGCATGTTCGCCCGGCGACCCCCCACCGTGCGGTCCATGCCCGGATGCCGGTCAACCGGACGTGATTTATGTGACATCGGCTCAAGGTTTTCCCGGTGATCAGATATCGGTCAGTATTCATGCGTGGACCGATTTGATAGATATTGATCCGTATGTTGAGGTTCCGCTTATGTTTAACCGACGGCTGAATTTCGTATCGGGAGAATACCGGGATGGTACGCCGATCGAAACGGTATCGGACACCACGGTATTACTATGGGGTGGCGGATGGATCCAGTATCGTTTCCTGATCCTGGGCGGTATCACTCCGCATCCGGTTACGTTGTTGATGGCGACGCTGACGTTTGAGATCGATGCTGTGGCAACTCCGGGAGAGGCCTACATCGATTCAACATTCATCGAACCGGCACACACGCTGGCTTTCTATAATTTCGGCACTTCTCTCGATGGGTGCAGCACGCCGGCGGATTTTGATCGCGGAGTGGTCACCATATTGGCGGATGCGGATGGCGACCGGATACCCGACGACGACGATAACTGCCCCGACACCTATAATCCCAATCAAGATGACGTTGACGAGGACAGCATCGGTGATGCATGCGACGATTGTGTCTGCGCTAATATTTTCGGTGACATGGACCAAAACGGCACGTTGACCCGTTGGATGTAACCTATCTAGTCAATTATGTCTACTTAAGTTTGGATGCCCGCCCCGTTCTGCCTGATTGCCCCGGCGATAACGGTGACTGGAACTGTGATGGTTCGGTCGATCCCCTGGATGTAACCTTTTACGTTCAGTATGTCTATAAACAATCCGGCGTCGGCCCCTGCGATCCCTGCAACTGTGATCCGTATCCGGAGGGGTGTCCGGAATATCCATGATTACCCAACGCGGTATAACTCTATGCGGGAAAATATGAACGGCAAGATTTGCTTACCGGCCCGGCGGTTTGCGGCGATGCCGGTCGACGGACCGGTAGCCTCGGGACAGCATTCAGCTAAGGAGACCTCGCCCGCAAAATCCTGGAGCATTATGGCTCTATGCCCGCCTGCCGGCCACGGGGAGGGATATTGAGACGGGCAGCGGTATCAACAATTTTCGGCCAAATCATCATTAGGTCGAGTTATCTAATTACTGTTCTTAGGCTTAGCCAGAACGGTAGATCCAAATGTTATACTCCAAATTGATTCTTGTTGACATAAAGCGCTTGCCATGGACACGCGTATTGCCGTATATGTAAATAGGTTGAAGAATCAAAGGTGCGCTATAATAATAGGACGAATAACCCCATGCCGAAGAAACATAAAAGCCCCGGAAATTCTAAGAAAGAACAGGAAACGGAGAACACATTCTTCTACGTCAATGAGGCGGCAAAAGACTATGATTATGCTGACTTTGTTCAAGTTTCATCTTATCCTCATGGTGTTATACTGAATTTTGGGAAGTGGTATCCAGATGAGCAAAAACATGGTTTATTTCAAGGGATTCTACTACCGTTTAATGTGGCAGAAGCGCTGAAAAGTATAATTGAAGATCACGTTCAAGAACTCGTTGATAAAGGTCTTGTTATCAAGAAAAAAATAAAACTGGATGACAATGAATAACAATAGAGGAAGTCATGAGACCGAATTCGCAGTCGACGCAATCGCATGAAGAACCTATTCTAACAGCGGACACTACTTCTCATCCGCGTCGATTGAGTTATACATGGGACAAAGAAGGAATTCGTAAGTTTCCTACTACCACGGGTATTAACAAACAATCAAAATACCCGTTCAGGATGTCCAAAATCTATCAATTATTAAATAATGCTTTTGAATTGACTGGCGATACCATTTCAATCAAAAGCAGCGCATTAAGCCTGCCTGAAAAAGGAGTATTACACCTGAAGGTGATTCGATCCGCTGACAAGTCGATTGAAATGAAGGCTGGCCTGTATCTTGAGGTCGAATTTTCCATTGAGAATGGGAAACATATCGCATACAACGACCACTTTGGAATATATGGTTTGGGAGATACGAGAGAAGCTGCGCGAAGAGATTTTGAAGAATCTTTCGTTGAATTCTACGAGAACGTCGTCGATACCCCACAGGAATCCCTTGGAGAAAGTGCAGTTAAATTCAGGAGAACCCTGACCATATTCGCTGACTTAAAATCCAATGCCTAATATTCCCCGGAGAATCATTGAGAAATCCTTGTCGCAGAAGGGATTCGTACGCAAAAAGAAGAAAAAAGACCACCGATGGTATATTTTCCATTATGGTGGAAAAAGCTTCCCAAATATTTGTGCTCAAATTTCCCATGGTTCTGGATACAAAGACTATGGACCGGAGTTGATCGGAAAAATGAAGAAACTTTTGCGGCTTAATTCAATCACGGAAGTCTGTAATTTGTTGGAATGTCCGATGACCCAAGAATCATACGAGCAGAAATTGAGAGATAATGGCCTGATATAGACTCTCCGATGCCTCGCCTTTCTTATCAATGTTCGACTGAATAGGCTTAATCCCTCTCTCCCCGACCGCCTGAGGGCGGCACTCTGGCAATCCGTTGACTTATCTCTCCCCGATCTCGACGGAGTTAATTCATAATGCCACAAGACAGGTGGCCCACCATGAAAGGAGATGCGAAGCAGATCTTGTAATGGTGGGTAAGCAGAAAGTTTTCTTTATCACAAATCAAAATGGGGCTCCCATAATATGCGATAGACTGCTACCCCACCACTCCAGGATTTCTTTCCGAAATCCTTCCGTGATGGGCCACCCGTCATACCCGGTGCTCCGGGCCCCGGATAATAATAGCGAATCACCAACTCAATTGCCAACTAGAGGTATCCGGCACGGCGACTTTGCGCCGCAGTACGGGCCCGCCGGTATGGCGGATCGTAAATTCATACTTAACCGTGTCCGGCGTCAGGCAGACCGTGGGGAAAACATCCAAAAACCAATATCCGCTCGAATCGGAAGTCGTGGATTTTTCGTACGGGGAAACGGTCACGTTTTGATACCGTACCGTCGCGCCGATCAAGCGCGTGGCAATCGTGGCGTTGGCCATCTCCGCACCACTCAAATCGTAGATCCAACCGTACACGCGGCACAACTCCGGCGCACCCGGCGAACCCGGATCGAACGCCACCGCCCAGATAGTATCGCGCAGACTGTCACCCGCTACGGTAAGCGTACCGGCAGGGGCGGCAAAATAATACCCGTTGGCCGTGGCATACACGAAGTGGTCGTATGCTTCGAGGGTCATGGCGGCCCAGCCGTCGCCGGCGGTGATCGTCCGGTGTTTCGGAGTGTGATCGGCGGCCAGCGTCACATTAAGTTTGACGCCCTGAACGGAGGTCGAATCCTTCGCGCTCAGGCAATGCACATACACCGGAATCGCTCCCGGCCCGGTCGTGACCTGGTAGTCGGCCTTGGTCACCTCGCGGGCCAGGTTTGAATCGGCAATCACCCGGGCGACATCGTGTTTACCCGGCGGTCCGTGATCGACAACGGTGTAGGCATACGTCGTGTGCGGGTTTCGCCCGTCGACACCGTACACCCGCACTTGTATCCAATATGCCCCACAGGAGTCGCCATCGGCCGCCCTGAACCCCGTGGCGTAGAGACCGTCGCGTGATCCATACTCTGCGGTCAGCTTGGTCGAGTCGAACGCCCGGCCGTTGTAAAACCGCACCACCCATGCCGAATCGCAGTCATCGGCGTTACCCAGGGTATCATTAACCGCAAACGATACCAAAATGGAATCACCATCCGTATTCCCCACGATTACCGGGGACACCCCCGCAACTGCCGAAAAAGCGAAAACCATCACCCAAAGAAATACACCGGCGATTACCGGGAATACCGAAAACAAAACAAATCTTTTCATTTGATATACGCTCCCCTATGGACGACTTCATCTATCGACGCCGGCATCCGGACCGGTGCGGTCAACTCTGAATAGTAGCAGACGATCACTACATCGAAATACCAGAGCAGAAACGGCGTCGTGGGCGTCGGCCACGCCCCGTAGGTCGTGTTCTTGAAGAATATTGAGTCGGCGATTTCGCCCTGACTTTCCAGATTGTGAATACGGCAGTTCCAGAATGGAGATTGCTTGGCCCAGGCAACAAGCGCATACTGCGTCCCTTCGGTCAGCGAGACTCCTTCGATCATCGGAAAGTTGTGCCAGGTCGCGCCCACCGCGCACGTTTTCTCTGCCGACGAATCGATCAATTGCCAGCTAGCACCCGCTGTTCGTTCGTAGATTGCACAACGGACACTGGCGCTGTTAAGCTGGACTTCGAGGTATACGGTGATGCTGTCGGCATTCCCGTCGCCGTTACCGTAGAAAACCCCGCCCTTGATGTAATTTTCGATATCCGCCGCGACGGTGCCAGTTAGGTCCGTTCGACCGAATGAACCATCGGCCCGCGCGCGGCCGACCACGACCAACAACATCAAGCCGATTACGATAACATTCCAACACTTCACTTTGTTTCCTCCGCTCCCGGCTGCCGTACCTGACTAACGTCGCCCCGGGCTGCTTCCCGCCGAAAGTGTTCGATCCATTCCCAGAACACCGCGCGGACATCCGCCTGTGGTTTCAATCGATGTTTGAATTCGAGGAGTTTCAAGACATCGGCCAGCCGAACATCCGGGGTCTTACGGTTGATCGCTTCAAGGGCCATCCCCAAAAGCTGCTCGATAATTTCCAGCTCATCATCATGCGGGCGGCGTGTTTCGTTGCTCGGCTCGGACGGCCGGGCAATACTCTTACCCCTGGCCACGGAAATCCGCAACCGGTTGGCGGCCTTTGATAATGCCAGCTTCGCGCCAAAACCCGCCGCACATTGCGGCAACTCCCGGTCGAATCGGTAACACGTGCGTTGAATCCTCCATGATGTACTCGACCATCGCTTAAGTTCCCATCTCGACGATCCACAAATCCACCAGCGCATTCTCCGCCGTGGGCTGAGCACGGGCAATTTTAAACATCGATGAAGAGGGCTCACCGATCAATGCCACACTGGTCGTACTCTTGGGGACAACCACAATTAACGGCCGGTCTATTGTCGCCGGGAGAGTATTGGCGCGATGATCGGTCAACTCCGTAAAAAGCACTTCTTGTTCTACCCCGCCGACCGCGCTTTGGAAAAACATCACCCGCCGCGTGGACCCGTCAAGCTCATTGGCCAGCAACTCGACCGACTCGGCGGCGGCATCTCCCCAAACTGAAAAACCGGGCACCCACCACGAACGATGGCCGGTCAAATAGGCATACGTCTCATTCATCAGTCACAGACTCCAGATTATCATGGTGTCGCTGTTTCCACTTATCGCCGGGCCACAAAGGCCGGGAATCGTCGGGCCGCGACGGCGCGGCGGAACGGTTTAAGCAGCCGTTGCGCCGAGCCATAATATTGTTCGGCCAGGTCCAGCCAGGCCCGCGCCGATGAGGCGGCGGCGGTTGTCTTCTGCGCCGGGCCCGATAATTCTCCGGCGGCACGCACGTGGCAGAGAATGGCCACCGCCCAGTGCGTTTCCGCGGCCACCAGCCCGGGATCTGTGGCATCGTGGTAGCGAGCATCCACCGCCTGTAAGATTGCCTGATCGGCCTCTTCGATGGCCTGATCTATCGTCTCTTCGGTAATTGCGCCGAAACCAGCGGTATAGTCGATCAGGACGGTTTGTCCGTCCTCGATTTCCCCATCCGCGAGCCGGCGCAGTTGGCCGACGGTGGTATCAACGGCATAATCAATACCGGCCGCGTAATGGCGATAAAAGAAATACCACGCCACCACCGATTGATCCGAGGAAATGTTTCCGCCGGCGATCCGCCGCAAACGCCCGCCATCGTAATCGACTGTATAATCAACGTTCTCGGTGTAGATCGTGCTGAGCGATGTATTGTCGGCCACGACCACCGAACCAACGACGATATCGGTGTGTCCCAGGGAAACCCAATCGTCGATTAAAGTCAGCATCCCCGACGCCGGCGCGGATGACTCGTTGGCCTTGACCACCACGGAAGATTCGACTAATCCCGAATGCGGCAACTGCACCGGATCAACACCAAAAAGGGCCAGGGAGAATCCCTTGATCTCCGCCTGGCCGACGCGGAAGTCCACAAGGTGTTTCTTGACCAATTCTCTCTCGGTATATGGCATCGTTGTTCCTTGAGTGAATAGACATTACCCGGAAGTGGAAACGGCGTCATCGAGGTTTGCCGCCGCCGTGATCTGTGAACCCACGGGTCCGGTAGTAAACGCCCCCGTGACCATCGCCCGCACCCAGAACTTGAATTGCGTGCTTTTCATTAGCTTCTGCCAGTCAACCGGCGTCGATTGGATGTCGTCCCATAACCGGACACACACCGGCGAGGAATCGAAGTGATATGCCCCGGAGGCGGGGGTAAATATTTCCCATGATGTCCCGTTCCAGTATGACCAGGCCACCGCACCGCCCGCCCCGCTCGTGGACAGTATTACCGAGACCCGGCAAAAACGCTTATCCATTCCCAGATATATCCCGTCGCCGACAGCATCCAGCAATTTACCCGAATCAGGATGATAGACATCAGCCGCGGTAGAGTCGGCCGCTTGTTCCGTGCGGTCATAGGTCGGCGCCCCGGAGGAGGCATCGTAACACTGCATCACGTCGAAGGGCTCGAATCCCGCCAATAGCCCGACGGGAGCGGAGAAATCCGTTTCTTCGAGCCGGGAGTATACCCAACGCTTTTGATTGACCCCGATTGTTCGGCCATAAAAAACATATGGCGTTGAGCCGACAAAACGCACCTGCGGAGACAGCCCCGGATCGGAATCAACGGTATACAACCCACTCCAGGATGTTCCGTTGTGTTCCTTGTAATACAGATTACCGGCGGTGGAAAATACGACACCCAGCCGGTTGTCCGCCGACACCGCCGCCTGAAAATCATCGTACAATCCACTGCCGGTATAAATAGTCTCCTCGGATTCCCAAGTCCCGGCGTTGATATCCTTGCGCCGGTACGCCAGTTTCGTGCCGCCCAGGGTGTAGATACAATAGACATAATAGGAACGGTAGATCAGGACCGAATACGCTGATGATCCGGCTGCCGAAAGCGACGTTCCCGCGTCGGACGGGCCGGCGCCCCATGTCTGGCCCTCATCGACCGAGAGCTTGACCCTGACGGTATACTGGCCGCCAGCATACCGCGACCAGGTGACATACAACGTCTGGTCGCTGTCTTTGTAGATTGTCGGGAAGTAGTTGTCATCGCCGTTGTAAATTGTATAGGTCGTGCCCACCGACCATGAACCGGCGCTGTAAGTCAGCTTGACCATCACCAGGTCATGAGAAGTTTGTTTGGTGTAGGCGACAAAGATACAATCGCTGCTGTCGATAAACCCGCCGACCGGATAATCCGCGGCGTCAGTCACAATATCGACCGGGGTCGACCACTCGGTATATGGCGGGTCGGCGACGGAATACGAGATCGTCGAGGGCGTCTTCGAAAACAGGGCGAACAACCGCCCGGCAAACTCGCCGTTGTTTACACGGAATAGTTTGCGTTGTGTGGGCAGTGCGGTCCCGTATGCCGAGGTTGCCTCATAAATGGATATGTTGGACATGATTTCCCTGCCTGGTAAGCCGGCCGGGGGGCGGGGCGGGAATGCCGCGCCCGCCCCCGTGCGGCCTGACTATTCACTTGTCCGTGTCGTTTACGTCCACGAAGAATCGAGGATTTTAGCGGCGTCTTTGATCACCTTGGCATACGCTACCGATTCGGAAATCACCGCCTCTTCGATTCGTTGTTCGATAACCTTGTCGTATTCGATGGACAGGGGCTGGGTGATGACCTCCTCGATAGCGAACCGGCGGTCCATCCCGATTATCAGATCATCGGGCACCTGGTCGCAGCGCACCAGCCGCGCCCCCAGGGGGCTGACCAATTCGCCGGCCGTCTGGAATTTGAAGCCGATCATCGGGTCCTTGAACTCCGCCAGGTTGAGGATCGTCTGAATCGCGGCCTTGGAACAAACCAGCGTGTTCATCTCGAACGGATGCAACTCGGCCCAGAACTTCACCAGGTCGTCATAGTCCCGCGTTCCGGAGGAATCGGTGCTGATCGTCTCGGCAGCGTTGTCGTTCCCGTCACCGTTGCGAATGACGTCGATCAACAGCGCCATCTTGTCGGTTTGCAAACGGTACCCGATGTACCATAACAGGACCTTGAACTGGTCGGTCGTGCGATGCCGCAACGCCTTGTACGACGCTTTCAACACCAGTCCATAGTCAGGCACATTGATCGTATGCAACTGCTCATTGACCACCACGGCCGGAATATTGGCGCCGTCGGCCACGGGACGCAACGATAGATCGGTATCCTCCGATGAGGTATCCACGGCAAAAGGCGCGTAGCGGTTGGACGCAATATTGGCGGTTGAGGCCGTCAGCATATTCAACTCCGGCCGCATCTTCATCCCGCGCATGATTTCCCGGCGCATAAATTCGGGAAGTAACGCGGGCGCGCCCTGGTAAAACAACTCCACCGTTGCCGGATACTTGCCGCCAATACGGATTCCCCGCAACGCCAATTGCCGCTCGAAGGCATCCAGCGGCGATCCCACCGGCGAGGGATCGTATGGTCCGCTTTCCAGGAATTCCGAAAGCGTCAGATGTTGCGCTTGCGCTTCCAGGTAGGTATCGCGGGTGACTTCAATTTCCGCGGCGCGTTCTAAATCCACCGGCGCAGTTTGATCGTTGGCTTCGGTTTTAAGCGCCGACGACGGTAAGGCGCTGGTGGCATCAGCCAGAAAAGTATCAATATCCATGTTGGCTCCAGGATTCTATTGGGATTTGCGATGCGAATTTACTACACCGCCAACCCCGGGTGATTAGTTCAACAAGATCGTGCACTCGCTGGTCCCGCTGACGGCCAGCACCGTCCCCCGGGCGACATTCCCGCCGGCCGGGTCATCCCCGCCCAGCGCCGGCGCCTGTTTGATTGTGCCGTCGGCGCCGCAGACGACACGATTGCCGATCGTCGGGTAGGTTGTCGTAATCGCCAATGTACACACCCCGCCGATTTGCACGGTGGCCAGCCGGTCGCCGTCATCGCCGTCCTGCAAGGTCAGGGCGGTAAGCTTGCCCACAAACATTGCCCCATCGGTCCCCGGACCAACTTCATAGTCATCGGTTAACGTCACCGCGCAGTTGATGTTGGCGTCGGTCAGATCATCAGACTCAGAGGTTTGATGGATCTTAAAGGTGGCGAATACTTCGCCGATTGATTCGAGATTAAAATCGCGAATGGTCATACTCCTCTCCTATGGTAAGGTGATTTAATCTTTAAGAAACTCGTAAAATCACACCTGGTTCAGGCGGCCGGTGCCGCCCTCCCGCTTCGTTCCGGGAACACCCGGGCCCCCTCACCGACATGGCGCGGATGTTGCCGCGTGCGTGCACGCGGCCGGTCGGAAAAGATCGCGTTGAAAGTCTTTTCCACTTCCCGCTTGATCGCCACCAACTGCCGGGCATTATCGGTCGGCAGAGCGTCGGGATCGAAATCCCATGGCGGGCTTTTCGGTTTGAGCAAACATTCCACCGCCCGGGCCCGCCGGCGAATATCGGCGGCGAACTCATCGATCAATATCCCCAATGCTCCGTCGTCTGCCCCACCGGTCGAACTCGTGATTGAGTTTTGTTTCATAATATTGTCCCCGGTTTGATGATGATTACCAGGCGTATCCCCGAAACCGGTCACCGACCCAATTCACTCTCAATGCGCGCCAGCCGGACTAATAGCGCGTCGCGAAGTTGATGGAACTCATCCTTGGTCGGCAGATGCTCGTTTATCAACACCTCGATCCGGGCCAGCCGCAGATCAATCTTTTCCACCGCACGACGATCGGCCTTCTCCGCCAGCGACAGTTTCAATTCGTTAATCGTGCCCAAGTAGGCCGCCCCGACCGCAAAAGCCGTGGCGATAATTGTCATGACCAAACGGATAGCCGTTTGTTTCCACCAGGTCCGCAACCCGTTGTTTGGTATATTTTGTATCTGCCGGCTTTTCATTGTTGGTAAATGCCGGCGGACGCCCCAAATAACGTCCGCCGACGCTCGGAGTTGGGGGTGTTACGCTATTTGTTTGTGCGCTGTTTCTGTGGGTGTAAACATTCGTTTAATTGCCGCCACCGAATCGGGTTGATTGCGGCGCGCGGGCGTATAGCTGATCGCCGGATCAGACAATTGTAGGTCCCGGTCGGCCAAAAGCACCGGCGAACCGACAACCGGCACCACCCGCCCGATAGGATAACGCTGAGGCGACAAGACCTTTTGTTTCAGTATCCGGAAATCATCACCGTCGGCCAGGGCCAGTTTGTAATACCACCTGCCATCGGGAGCAGCTTCGCGGTCGGTGATTTGCAGCCATAGATGTTCTTTGCGCCGTAATTCATAGCATTCCGGCGGTGGACATACCGCCACATTTGCCGGATGAATCCGGCAACCGGCGGTTGAAGAAAGAATTTGTGCCGCTCGAGTCAACTGCCCTCGGTCAACCCACCGATACGGCAACGGCCTGACCGACCGCCCGTTGCCCAACAGCCGGGATACCAGCCGGCGATGGGCGATGACCGGGCGACTCAGGAAATCGGTGTTATTTAATGATCCGATCCATTCAATAAAGAAGGTTAGGCCACCCCGCTTCCGCTTCGGCAACGGACGCACCAGCCAGCCGCAACAAGTAAATTCGTTGGCGGTTATCCTGGACAGTTCATCGCGAATCAGCGGAACTTTGGCGCCGAATTCATTCTTGTTCGCCTCAAACAATAAAACTTTCCCGGCCCGCTTAACCGCCACCACCGGCATCCCCTCAACCAGCGGGGTGACTACAAAACGCTGGCCAAAATTATCTTCCCGCAACAAATCGGTTACCGTCACGATTGGCGTCCCATTTACCAATCCGGCATCAAACAATCGTTCAATAGTTGTGCCAAGTGATGCGGGAATGCCGGGCCGTGTTTGCGGGCGGTTGTTTAGTGGGCGGCAGACATCGACCTCAGATGCCTTATTAAAAAACAAACCCGTGCCGATCCGTGTCCCTGGTGTCGCCCCGCGATAGACCAACGATGTTTCCAGAACGCGGACAATATCACGGTAGATATAATGTATGGGCCGGATCTTGCCGTCGGGATGCTTGCCTTCGGCAAACGGCTGATGTTCACACTCACGAATATCCGCGCCGCAAACCGAACATTCCGGGCGTTTGAATTCAAACCCGATCGATACTTCCCGTAATACGCCCGAATCGATACGCGCCGCCAAATCCTGCGACCCGGCGGTGTCTTTGGGCCAGTAAAACCACACTTTGACCCACGGCCGCCCATCACGAGTGACCACTTCGGCCTTAAAATTCCGCGCCACCGGTAACTGCCGCTTATCATGCGCCACCAATACCGGCGAATCGATAATCAACTCACACAGCCGCGCGAATTCATCGGCAGAAAAACGCCCGCCATGTTCGTTGACTTCATCGGAGATAACTTCCATCGCCCGAATAAAAACCGAATCCTCAGTTACCGCCACCGGCGGCGCAATAACCCGATTGATTCCATCGACCAGCGCGGCCAAACCTTCCGCCTTACTCTTACCACCAGCGCGCGAAAGTAACGATTCATATCCGGCGGCCGGAACGGCCTTCACCTGACCGATTAATTCACCCAACAATGTCGGCATGACTTTTCCCATGTATCTTCGGCCTCTCCATCCAGGCAATGTTATTTGATTCATCTCACCCCACCCGTCCACGACCCAAATTGCATCACTTCGCCACCACTGATCAGTCTAATGTCCCCTCACCTGTAGAGGCGGGTTTCAAACCCGCCCGCGACACATGTGGCTGGCGTACGTCCTCGTGCGCCAGCGGGATATGGAAACCTGCGATAAGATCAATTTTCCCCTTGACAAAACTCGTATAATGGATATTCTATAATTAGGGTAGGTAGTTATACCCCACACTGCCCGGGAGGTGGAAATGTACGCGTCATCAAAATTGCGCGTGCGGCATTTCGTAGTTGTCCTGCTTGTCGCGGGCTTGATATCTTCGTTTTCCCAATCCGCATTAGCCGAACTGGAATTTATCACCCAACAAATCGGCTACCCGGTACAGTATTTCGAACCGGTGGATATTGAGGGTGACGGTATCTGGGAGCTCGCGCTGCAGGTGGGCGTAAGCGGGGATTCCGTAGGTGTGTATAGCGCCCTAAAGAAACAGTGGATTGATGGTCCCCACTATATGCCGGTCGAGGGGAATAATTGGGGCTGCGGGGATTTTGATGAGGATGGGGATGTCAATTACCTTCATCTTCAAGAATCTAATGTAATTCACAATAATCCCGCGACGGGAATGGATTCAGTGCTTACCGCAGTCCAGTTCACTCCGGAAGTTTTACAGGTTTGGGGAACGACGGATGCCGGCGAACCGATATTTAGCCTTTGTAGTTGGAAGAATTTAGACACATGTTATGATGCAGGCTGTGGCGATATCGAACGACGACAAATCAGCCATTGGTTACGTTTCTTAGCTGCGAGTGGAGTGTTTATAGATTCCATCGGTGGCGGTCCCGAAAAAGGCGTAATCAACTTCATTCAACAGGAAGCGGTTGAACCTTACCTCCTCACGTGGGATCATCAATCCTACTACCGTCTTTACGATATGCCATTTCCGTCCATATGGGGCTGCAGTTACTCGATTACATTGTTACCACATAATTCCGCAGGCACATCTTCTATCAGATTAGGTTCATGTAGTGATTATGGAGGCATTCCTTATTGTTCGCAGACTGGTGAAGTATACAATCTGATTTTGGCAAATTCTCAATCAACATCTGAATCGATTATCTATTGGCAGTTATTCTTAGGGTATTACGGTATATTTACGGGTGCCACCACATTCTCGATGATCGCGAAATCATCCATGAACCAGAATCTGGATTGTTGGGATTTCGACGCGGACTGGCTAATATATGTACCGCCTTATGCTGGAATGGCGGTTTATCAATTACCCGAAGATACATCGACGGTGGTAATCCTAACAGTATCTAATGAAATTTTCTGGGAAATCCGCGACCCGAGCACCGGCGCATTGATCGACTCTCTGCCCGGCCTGCCCCCCGCCGATATCCGCACCGCGCCGATCATGGAAAACGATGTGCTCGATTTGTACTATTTCCTTGATTCAACCCTATATATCCTCGACCGCCCGGGCATGCCCACCTGCATTCTGGCCGAGGATAACAGCACATCCATCCCGGAGGCATTCACTCTCCACCAGAATTACCCCAACCCATTTAATGCCTCGACCGTCATCGAATTCGAGTTGGCAAAACCGGGGCCGGTGAAACTCGAAATTTATAATATCCTCGGGAAAAAAGTTGCCGTCCTGCTCGATAAACATCTCCCCGCCGGCGCACATCGTGCCGAATGGGATGGCACCGATCAGAACGGCCATGCGCTTGTCTCCGGCGTCTATTTCTACCGACTAGCTATCGATGACAGTGAGCAAACCCGTAAAATGGTTTTACTGAAATGACTCGGCCCGCATATTACGGGCAATCATGGCCTACCTCTGCCCCTCGCGCCTGCAACGCCGGGATGCATTCGGTGCATGATGTGTCGGAAAGGGGATTATCCCAAAGCCGGATAACGTCGCCATAACCAAATCCAGCATTGTCGTTCAGAGGGCAGATTTCGCTAATTTGGTTGTCGGACAAATACAATTGCCGCAGATTCGTTAAACCGACGAACGGATCTATATTGGTGATTTCATTATGATTCAACCATATATTTTTCAAATTATTTAAACTGGCAAGGGGGCCAATATCGTTGATTTGGTTATCATCCAAATGCAATTGCACCAGATTTGTTAAGACAGCAAGTGGGCTGATGTCATTGATTTGGTTATTGCTCAACAACAACGATTCCAGGTTTATCAAACCGACAAGCGGACTGAGATCGGTTATTTGGTTACTATCCAACAACAACGATTCCAGGTTTATCAAACCGGCAAGCGGGCTGAGATCGGTTATTTCGTTATAACCCAACCACATTTTTTCCAGATTAATTAAGCGGGCCAGGGGGCTAATATCGCTAATTTGGTTTGCCAACAAATACAACCCTGTCAGATTTGTCAAATCAGCAAGTGAATTGATGTCAGTAAGTTGATTGGTCCACAAATACAGGACTTCCAAATTACCACAATATTCCAGCCCGGTCAATACGGCTATTTCTCTACCGCCGGCCCAGAGTTCATGAATAACTAAGAGCTCAGAAGCATAAATGTCGCCGGCAGGTTTTTGGAGTTTCTCTCTGATCACCGCTTCAAGGTTAGGATCAGGAAAACTGACGACAAACTCCTCGGAAACAACATTGGATATCGCTGACCAGTTACCGGCTTCATCTTTTGTCTTAAGGGCAAAATAATATGTGGTGTCCATCGATAAACCGGTAATGATCATCGTATCGGTATCACCGCCAGGTTTCGGCTTCGGCTCACCTATTACTTGCGTGACGGAATCCCAATTCGCCTCGGTAATCGTAACGGTCGCGTACCGGATATCATACGCGGCTGCCGTCCCCGACATGCTATCATCACCCGCAACCGTCCAACTTAAGGTGACTGAATTTGCAGCAAAATCAATAATAGCCAGGTTGGTCACCGCCGGCGGCGGCGGCGTATCGCTCTTCGTGGGCGGATCACAACAACCCACGGCCAATATCAGCGCCGGCGAAAAACCCGCGACAACAAGATATTTCAGCTTGCCATACATTTTTGGCCTCCTTAATAATACCCCACACGGCAGAGATATTCCCGTTTTTTCGTCCAGGAACACCTACACGATGGCCTCCAGTGGGGCGTTTTGTCAAACCGTTAAATTAGGGGTGTCCTGTCTCCGACGGAGGAAACGACGCCGTAACCCCTTGTCCCCCAACAACCGCATATCACCTCACCGGTTTTTTACCTTTTTTTACTTGACAACTGAACATTTGTACAGTATATACCGATAGAGGACAGTGGCCCGAAAAAGGAGAGAAAATTGCCGGACTCATTTAATAAGACAGATACCCCGCCGGAGGTGGTAATCGTGGTCCCGTTGGTTCCCCTCCAACCATTGGCGCTCGGCCGCTGCCTGTGCGGCGGCCCATTGAATACAGCGGGAGACTTTCTGCTCTGCGAACACTGCCACCGCTGCTATTGCCCCGACTGTAGCGGACCGGTGGTCCACGGCGGTGGTTGCCAATCATGCGCGGTATGCGGCTATGGCTATTGCGCATAAGCGATGGCGGAAGACTCGTCATTGCGAGCGACCCCAGGGAGCGCGGCAATCTCAATGCCGAAACATGGCGACTAGATAACAGACGACGGTGATGAAACTCGACACATTAACCTCATACGGCATCCTCCCGGCATTCATTGAATGCTGGAAAGAGACCATCGGCGAACAATTACTGGACTGGCAGGCCGATGCCCTTAACCATTACCACCTCCTGGATGGGCCGGCGCAGCGCCGTAACCTGCTTGTCGTCGCCCCGACATCATCAGGCAAAACATTCATCGGCGAACTGGCGGCCGCCGCTGCGCTTTCGGCCCGGAAAAAGGTCATTTTTATCGTCCCGCTCAAAGCCATCGCCGGCGAAAAATTCCATCATTTCGAAAAAACATTCGGCAAACTGGGATTCAAGTCGATTATCTCCACTCGCGACCACCGGCAATTCGACAACGCATTCTCTTCGGGTAAATTCGACCTCGCAGTGGTTGTGGCCGAGAAACTGCGCCATCTATTGATTAAAAATATCGATTTGCTCGAACGTGTCGATTTAATTGTCGCCGATGAATTGCATTTGTTGTCCGACCCCGATCGCGGCCCGGCGTTGTTGTCGGTTTTGGAAAAGCTGGCCCATTCGGCTTTTAATTACCATTTGATCGGGCTGTCCACGCGACTGCCCGCGGCGGATTTTCTGGCCCATTTTTTGAACGCGCGCATTATGCGTGTCTGCCGTCGTCCGGTGGAATTGCGCCGGGGTGTTTTATGTGACGGTGTCTTCCGTTTCCGCGAGGACAACTCCGGCGAAACCGGTGCCGAACAATTGGGTGAGCGCGACAACCATGATGGTGAATCGACAAAACAATTGATCAAAGATCAACTGGCCGCCGGGGAACAAATCCTCGTTTTTGGCAAGGCCAAAGCTGATTGTTTCCATGGCGCCGCCGCCCTGGCCCGCATTCGTGAAACCGGAAAAGAACTTAACGAAACCGACCGTTGGATCCTCGCTGCGGGCGGGCCGGTTTTCGAGGGGCTCGCCGAGTGGTACGCCAAGGGTATCGGTGTACACCACGCCGATTTGTCCCTGGCCCAGCGACGGTTGACCGAACGGCTGTTTCGCGCGGGGCAATTACGCATCATCTTCTGCACCGGGACCCTCGCGATGGGCGTCAATCTCCCCGCATCGATTGTTTATGTCGACTCCGAGCGCTTTGCCGGTGGCCGCTATGGCGGCGCGCCGTTTTTAACCGCCCTCGAACCGCACGAATTCGACAATGCGGCGGGCCGGGCCGGGCGATTGGGTCTGGCTACCTCCGCCGGGAGCGCCATCCTCTGCGCCGACACTCCGCTCGAGGCCGATATCCTCTGGAAAACATATATCACAGCATCATCGCGCGATGATTGTGGCACGCTCCAATGGCCGAATATCGAACGACGGTTGCTGGAGGCGGTTGCCTGCGGCCTGGTTACCAGCCGCGAATCGGGCACGAAATACTTCGCGGGATTCGATGAAGAATCGGGCGGTTATATTAG
>SDBS01001114.1_pt1 | contig 27418 bp, 27 predicted proteins | sample 2277091 | NCBI WGS metagenome assembly SDBS01 (sample SAMN10404972, study PRJNA504765) | marine sediment metagenome | isolation source: marine sediment core GS10_PC15, 163 cmbsf | place: Arctic Ocean: Southern Knipovich Ridge | collected 2010
AGCATCGCCTGACGCGACGCTTCCGCGATGCCAATGCGGTCGATCATCTCGGCCGAGACGAAGGAAACGGCCGCTGCGAGCGCCCTCTCCCAGATGAGCGGCGCCAGCTCCTCGCGCGCCTCGGCCGTGAGTTTCTTGCTGTCGTTAACGCTCTTCAGCCAGCGGAATTTCGGTTCGGGAGCGAAGATGACGGCGCCCGCGGCAACCGGCCCGGCCAGCGGTCCGCGCCCGACTTCGTCGACGCCCGCGATGAGGGTAACGTCCTGGCGCCAGAGGCGGCGCTCGAAGGCGAAGTCAGGGCGGAGGGAAGCCATCGCTGGCGCTATGCTAGCTGCGCGTGTCGGCACTGTCAACGCGTATAACCAAATTAACAATTGACACCGCGACTGCTCCGCCCTACCGTGAGTGCGGCAAACCCGGCGGAGAAGCCGCGAAGACGGCGCCATCGTACAGAAAATAGGAGGAGGCACGCCATGCCCATCGTCCGGGTCGAGATGTGGACAGGCAGGACAGAGGCACAAAAGAAGGAGCTGGCCCGCGTCATTACCGACGCGATGGTCAACATCGCGCACACGACGCCCGAAGCAACCATCATCGTGTTCGAGGACATCGAAAAGGATAACTGGGCCCAGGCGGGAAAGCTGTCGTCCGACGATTAGCTGCAACCGATTCGGCACCCGGCCCGTCACAACTGTCAGACGGCCGAGCGGCCGAATGCCCTGTGATATAATTCAAATAGTGACGCGCAGGCCGCCGGGTCTCGTGATCCCTTCAAGAGAAGGAGCCTGAATGTACGGACGCTGGCTACGAAACAGCTTTATCTACCTCCTCATCCTTGTCGCAATCGTCGCGATTGTCTTCACCGTCCTTAGCGGCGGCGGCAGCGACAAAGTCGACCAGGAGCTGAGCCAGTTCATCTCACAGGCCAAGGCCGGCGAGGTCGTCAAGGTGGACGTCGACGGCGACAGGCTCAACTACGAACTGAGCGGTGACGACCTCACTTACACGACAAAGTTCGAAGAGGGCGATACCGTCCGCGGCATCCTCCAGGCGAACGGCGTCGCGCCCGGTTCGCCCGAGTACCCCGAGGTCAACATCAAGGAAGCGAGCGCCTGGAAGAACATTCTCAACATCGGCCTCCAGTTCCTGCCCATCATCTTCATCATCGCCATCATCTTCTTCTTCCTGCGCCAGGCGCAGGGCTCCAACAACCAGGCGATGAGCTTCGGTAAGAGCAAGGCGAAAATGTTCACCGGCACGCGCACCAACGTGAGCTTCCTGGACGTGGCCGGCCTCGAAGAGGCGACGCAGGAGCTGAAGGAAGTCGTCGAGTTCCTCAAGTACCCGGAGAAGTTCGCGGCCCTCGGCGCGCGCATCCCAAAGGGCGTACTGCTGGTCGGCCCGCCCGGCACCGGCAAGACGCTCCTCGCCAAGGCCGTCGCCGGAGAAGCCGGCGTGCCTTTCTTCTCGATCTCAGGTTCTGAGTTCGTCGAAATGTTCGTCGGTGTCGGTGCGTCTCGCGTACGGGACCTCTTCGAGCAGGCCAAGCGCAACTCGCCCTGCATCATCTTCGTCGACGAGATCGACGCCGTCGGCCGCCATCGTGGCTCCGGCCTCGGCGGCAGCCACGACGAACGCGAGCAGACGCTGAACCAGATCCTCGTCGAGATGGACGGCTTCGACACCAACACCAACGTCATCGTCCTCGCCGCCACCAACCGGCCAGACATCCTGGACCCGGCACTCATGCGCCCGGGCCGCTTCGACCGCCAGGTGACGCTCGACAAGCCGGACATCAAGGGCCGCGCCGCGATCCTCAGCGTCCACTCCAAGGGCAAGCCACTGGACAGCGACGTTAGCCTCGATCTGCTTGCCAAGCAGACACCGGGCTTCTCCGGCGCCGACCTGGCGAACCTCGTCAACGAGGGCGCCATCCTCGCCGCCCGCCGGGGCAAGAAGAAGATCACAATGTCGGAGCTGGACGAGGCCGTAGACCGCGTTATCGCCGGCCCGGAGCGCCGCAGCCGCGTCATCAGCAAGAAGGAACGCGAGATCATCGCCTACCACGAGGCCGGCCACGCCTTCGTCGGCTACGCGCTGCCGAACGCTGACCCCCCGTACAAGATCAGCATCATCTCCCGCGGCCAGGCCGGCGGCTTCACCCGCTTCGTGCCGGAAGAAGAGCGCCACCTGTACTCACGATCGCAGTTCCAGGACATGCTCGCCGCCATGCTCGCCGGCCTTGTCGTCGAGGAGATCGTCTTCGGCGAGTCGACGACCGGCCCTTCGGACGACCTGCAGCGCGCGACCGGGCTCGCCCGCCAGATGGTCACCCAGTGGGGTATGAGTGAGCGCCTGGGCCCGCGCACGTTCGGCCGCAAGGAAGAGATGATCTTCCTTGGCCGTGAGATCTCGGAGCAGCGGAATTACAGCGAGAAGGTCGCCGAAGAGATCGACGAAGAAGTGCGCCAGATCATCGACCGCGCCTACGACACCGCCAAGAAGGTGCTCAACGAGAACCGCGACAAGATCGACACGATCGTCAAGGTCTTGCTCGAAGAAGAGGTGATCGAGGGCGAAATTCTGACGAGCGTCCTCGAGGGCGCCGTACTCAAGGACAGGGCGAAGTCCGACGACGAGAAGGCTGACGGGGGCACGGAAGAAAAGGGTCCGGAGCCCGAGAAGCCGGTCGCACCGCCAAAGCCCGGCCTCGCCTGGGAATCGCCTTCGCGCCTCGACCCCGATGTCTCCTGAGCGCCCGTAGCTAGACATACGGCACGTACGGGCGATACAATTTCACTTCGTGGGCCTGTAGGCTGCCTTTGGGCGCCCAGGCGCATCTCAAGACAGACGACGAGGCGGCGTTCCGCGCCATCTCAGAACGTGGAGGACTCCCATTTACGCCATAGTTCGCTCAGGCGGAAAGCAGTACCGCGTCGAGCCTGAACAGACGCTCGACGTGGACCTCATCAAGGCCGACGTCGGATCGACCATCGACTTTGGCGTGCTGCTGGTCGGCGGCAACGGCGACGTCAGTATCGGCACGCCTGAGGTCGACAAGGCCAAGGTCGTGGCCGAAGTCATCGAGCACGGCCGCGACCGCAAGATCCTCGTCTTCAAATACAAGAACAAGACTCGATACCGCCGGCGCCACGGCCACCGTCAGGACTACACCCGCCTCCAGATCAAGGAGATCGTGACCGAGGCCGGTACCTTCACGACGGCAGAGGCAAAGCCGAAGCGCGCAGCACCAAAGCGCCGCCGCAAGCCGAAGGCTGAGCCCGTCGCTGAGGAAACACCGACGACCGAGGCCGTAGCGCCGGAAGCAGCCGCTGAGGCTGAGGCGCCCACCGCTGAGACGCCCGCCGAGACGGAAGCGAAGCCAAAGCGCGCACGCCGGACGGCGGCGAAGAAGACGACCACGGCGAAGAAGCCCGCCGCGAAGAAGCCCGCCGCGAAGAAGCCCGCCGCGAAGAAGGCCACCACGGCCAAGAAGCCGGCCACGGCGCGGCGACCGCGTAAGGCGGCGCCCAGGGCGGAAGCCGAAGCGCCGAAGGCAGACGAGCCGAAGGCAGAGGAAACCCCACAGCCGGCGCCGGAAGCGAAGGATCAGCCGGAGGAGACTGGGTAGAAATGGCACACAAAAAGAGCGGCGGAAGCGCCAAGAACGGCAGAGACTCACGGGGGCAACGGCTGGGCGTGAAGCGCTTCGACGGCGAGGTCGTCCGGCCCGGAACGATCATCGTCCGCCAGCGCGGAACGCGGATCCATCCCGGCCTCCACGTCGGCATGGGCCGTGACCACACGCTCTTCGCGCTCAAGGACGGCCGCGTGAAGTTTTCCCCATACGCCAAGGACGGCCGCAAGAAGGTCAGCATCCTCGTCAGCGAGGGCGCAGAGTAAGGAACCAGGTACGACATGAAGACCGATATTCATCCCGAGTACGTAGACGCAGTGTTCTCCTGCGCCTGCGGCAACCGCTGGGACACACGCGCCACCCAACCTGAGGTCAAGGTCGAGGTGTGCAGCAAATGCCACCCTTTCTTCACCGGTGAGCACCGCATCGTCGACACGGCCGGCCGCGTCGAGCGGTTCAGGCGCCGCTACGGCATGAAGTAGGCATCCCGTCAGGAATTGCTGCGAGGCCCCGAAGCTCGGGGCCTCTCTCATTTCCCGTTGCCGCAGGGCTTCCAGATTCAGGCTCTGCGGCTACGTCGGCGAGCGGTTATCCTAAACTAGAACGATGGCGAACAAGCGCGTGTACTACGGCGGCCAGGCAGTGATCGAAGGCGTCATGATCCGCGGGCCGAAGACGATGGCGATCGCCTGCCGCCGCCCCGACGGCGACATCGCCACACGCCAGGAGACGCTCGGCAACCTCTATTCGGGCGTCCTGCGGCACATCCCCTTCATCCGCGGCGTCATCGTGCTGTGGGAGACGCTGGCGCTGGGCATGCGCGCGCTGATGTGGTCGTCCAGCGTCCAGTTGGGCGAGGAGGAAGAAGAGGTCGGTGGCGGGCCGATGTGGGCCATGGTCGTCGTATCACTCCTCATCGTCGGCGGCATCTTCTTCGCCGGACCGCTGCTCCTCGCGGACCTGCTGCACGGCCTGCTCGGCAGCGACCTGGCAGTCGTCGCCGTCGAGGGTCTGATCCGGCTCGGCATCATCATCGGTTACATGGCCGGGATCGGCCTCATGCCGGACATTCGCCGCGTCTACCAGTACCACGGAGCCGAGCACAAGAGCATCCACGCGCTCGAAGCCGGCGACCCGCTGGAACCGGAGCACGTGCAGCGCCATCCAACGGCGCACGTCCGCTGCGGGACGAGCTTTCTGCTCACAGTCGTCGTCGTCAGCGTCTTCGTCTTCGCCGCCGTCGGCAATCCCGACCTCTGGCTGCGCGTCGTCTCCCGCATCGTGCTGATCCCGGCGATCGCCTCGATCGCCTATGAGGTGATCCGCCTTGGCGGCGCGTTTGAATCGAACCCGATCACGAAGGTGCTCCTGTGGCCGAATCTGGCTCTGCAGTCGATCACCACGAAGCCACCCGACGACGAACAGGTGGAGGTCGCGTTGCGTGCGCTAACGGATATGCTCGCCGCCGAAGAGCGTGCCGATCAGGCGACGCCGGTCGCCAGTGCAGAGACCGAAGCGGCGTCGGCCGGCGACTAACCGCGGCCACTCCGCTCATGGCGTGACCCGCCCCGCTCATGGCGTGACCCGCCCCGCTCATGGTGAGGCCCGGCCCCGCTCATGGTGAGGCTCTCGAACCATGTTGGCACGGCACAAGGCTGCGGTGAGCCGGGAGGTGGGCACTTCGAGAGCCTCAGGCCGAGCGGAGGGGCGCGGTCGATCTAGTCGCGGCCGGTCAGCTTGCCGAAGATCCAGCGGAACGGGTCGTAGTACTTGTCCGCCACGCGCTCCTTGAGCGGGATGATCGCGTTGTCCGTGATGTGGATGCTCTCCGGGCAGACCTCGGTGCAACACTTCGTGATGTTGCAGTAGGCGATGCCGGCGGTCTTGCGGATGAACTCCGTCCGGTCGGCCGTGTCCAGCGGGTGCATCTCCAGCTCCGCCAGGCGCACGAACTGGCGCGGGCCCATGAAGTGCTCCTTGTTCTCGGGGTGGTCGCGGATGACGTGACAGACGTTCTGGCAGAGGAAGCACTCGATGCACTTGCGAAACTCCTGTCCGCGTTCGACATCCTGCTGCATCATGCGATAGGTTCCGTCGTCGGCGTCGGGCGCGCGCGGTGCGAACGCCGGAATCTGCTTCGCCGCCTCATAGTTGAACGAGACGTCTGTCACCAGATCCCTTATCAGCGGGAACGTCTTGAGCGGGGCAATGCTGATCGGTTGGCTCATATCCAGGGTGTTCATGCGGGTCATGCACATCAGGGACGGCTTGCCGTTGACTTCCGCGCTGCAGGAGCCGCACTTGCCAGCCTTGCAGTTCCAGCGTACCGCCAGGTCAGCTGCCTGTGTCGCCTGCACAGTGTGCACGACGTCGAGAACGACCTGACCCTCACCCACTTCGACAACGTAGTCGACGAACTCGCCGCCGTTGGCGTCGCCGCGGAAGACCTGCAACGTTACCTGGCGGGAGGTGCCAGATGCGAGGTGCGAGGTGTCAGCTTGTGTCATGGGAGTCTCCCTTGGTCAGGATTCGACGCCGGAGGCTGCTCAGCATCTTGCTTACCTCCGCTATCCGGCTCAACAGATCGTCCTCCGCCGCACCGTCGATGTAGTTCCGTCGGCGGGCAACCGTCACCAGCGTGTCCAGCTCCATGGCTGATGACCGCGAGATCGCCAGGAAGCTAGCGAAGTCTTTGGCGGTTGATCGCGCTCGACCTTCCGCGATGTTCGCCGGAACGGACACGGCCGCCCGGGTCATCTGAGTCCAGAGCCCGTATGTCTCGCGCTGCGGCAGACTCTTCGCGGCATCGTATATCGAGTCGACAATGTCCATAGCTTTCTGCCACACGATGAGGTCTCGATGGGAACGGATGCGCTCGCTCACACCTAGCACCTGACGCCTAACACCTATCCAGCCTCCTCGAACAACGTTGCCAGCTCTGGCGGCATCTCCGCCAATGGTGTCTTCTCCAGCTTCATCGACCCGTCCGCGTTCTGGCTTAGCGAGAGGTTCCACTTGCCCCACTCGGGGTCGGTCTCCGGGTAGTCGTTGCGAGTGTGGCCCCCGCGGCTCTCGGTCCGCTCCGCCGCAGACCGGCCGATCGCTTCCGCGACGGTGAGGAGCGAGCGCAGGTCCATCGCCAGATGCCAGCCGGGGTTGTAGGCCTTGCCCCCTGTGACACCGGCCTTCTCGGCACGCTCCTTTAGCTCAGCGATCTTGCCGAGCGCCTCCTCGATCTCGGAGCCGGTGCGGATTATGCCGACGAGTGTGTGCATCGCGTCCTGCAGATCCGACTGGATGGCGTACGGGCTCTCGTCGCCATCGCTGCCAAAGTGCGCGTCCATCTCAGCGGTGACAGCGGCGATATCGGCATCGGCAACTGCCGGCTGCGAGCTGAGGCCGAGCGCGTACTCGGCGGCGCCGATACCGGCCCGCCGGCCGAACACGAGCAGGTCTGAGAGCGAGTTTCCGCCGAGGCGGTTGGCGCCATGCATGCCGCCAGCACACTCGCCGGCTGCATAGAGGCCGGTCAACGTCGCTGCGCCAGTGTCGGGCTCGACGCGGACGCCGCCCATCGTGTAGTGCATCGTCGGGCCGACTTCCATCGACGCAGCCGTTATGTCGACATCGGCGAGCTGCTTGAACTGATGGTACATGCTGGGCAGCGCGCGCTTGATGTAGTCCGCCGGCCGCCGCGAGGAGATATCGAGGAAGACCCCGCCGTGCGGGCTGCCGCGTCCAGCCTTCACCTCGGCGACGATAGCGCGGGCCACCTCGTCGCGCGGCAACAGGTCCGGCGTGCGACGGTTGTTGAGCTTGTCGTCGTACCAGCGGTCGGCCTCTTCTTCGGTCTCGGCCGTCTCCGCACGAAAGTAGTCGCTGATGTAGTCGAACATGAAGCGCTTACCCTCGGAGTTGGTGAGAGTTCCACCTTCGCCGCGCACACCCTCTGTGACCAGGATGCCGCGCACGCTGGGCGGCCAGACCATGCCCGTCGGGTGGAACTGGAGGAACTCCATGTCAATCAGCTCGGCGCCCGCCCAGTAAGCGAGCGAGTGGCCGTCGCCCGTGTACTCCCAGGAGTTGGAGTTGATCTGGAACGCCTTTCCGGTGCCGCCAGTCGCCAGGACGACGGCCTTCGCCTTGAAGACAACGTCCTCGCCGCTCTCGCGCCAGTAGCCGACGGCGCCCGAGATGCGGTCGCCGTCCTTGAGCAGGCGCGAGATCGTGCACTCCATGTGAACATCGATGCCCTTGTGCACCGCGTGCTGCTGTAGCGCGCGGATCATCTCCAGGCCGGTGCGGTCACCAACGTGGGCCAGGCGGTCGTAGCGGTGGCCGCCAAACGCGCGCTGCTGGATGCGCCCGTCGTCCGTTCGGTCGAACAGCGCTCCCCACGCCTCAAGTTCGTGAACGCGCGCCGGCGACTCCTGTGCGTGGATCTGCGCCATGCGGTAGTTGCCGAGCATCTTGCCGCCGCGCATCGTGTCGCGGAAGTGGATCTGCCAGTTGTCCTCAGAGTAGACGTTGCCCATCGCCGCTGCGATGCCGCCCTCGGCCATCACGGTGTGCGCCTTGCCCAGCAGCGACTTGCAGACAAGCGCGGTGCGCGCGCCCATGGCCGAGGCCTCGATAGCGGCCCGCAATCCAGCGCCGCCCGCGCCGATGACGACTACGTCGTATTCGTGGGTCTCGATATTAGCCATGGGTTCCAGTTAACAGTGGACAGTGACTAGTGGATAGCATTACGTTCTCCTCTTTCGTTCGAGGACGCGTCGGCGCAGGCTTGTGAGCATCTTGCTCACTTCGGTGATCAGCGCAAAGGCCGGACTGCTTTCGCGCTCCGGTACGAAGTCCTGGCGTCGTGCGACAGTAAGGAGCGTCTCGAGCTCCATAGCAGAGCTTCTTGCATTCGAGAGGAAGTTCGCGAAGTCCTTCGATGTCGTTCGCGCTGAGCCTTCCGCTATGTTCGCCGGCACTGATACCGCAGCCCTTGTCATCTGAGATCGCAGGCCATAGTTTTCTTCCGGTGGGAGGTGTCGCGCGAGAGCGTAGATCATATCGACAAGGTCCATCGCTTTCTGCCACACGACAAGATCACGATGCGACCGGACCTTAGACTGTTCACTATCCACTGTTCCCTGACCACTACCTAGAATCCGCCCCAGGTGTTCGGGTCCGTGATGTGGCCGTTGGCGACGAGGCGAATGTAGACGTCAGTGAAGACGATCCAGATCAGGCTCACCCAGGCCCAGGTGCGGTGAGACTCGTTCCAGGCGGACACGCGGTCCCAGATGCGCTTACGCGTCCGGCTGACCCGGCTGCAGCTGAAGCAGTTGAGACCGCCGCCAACCAGGTGACGAAAAGAGTGGCAGCTGAACGAGTACATCATCAGCAGCGTCGCGTTGATGGTCAGCACGATGGAGCCGAGACCGATGCCCCAGCCTGTCTCCGCTACAACGCCGTCGATGATGCCTTCCGTGTTGTAGAAGGAACGGACCGCCCCGATCCAGAGCAGCACCACGAAGACGAGCGCGGCGTACATGAAGAAGCGATGCAGGTTCTGCATCACGAGCGGGAAGCCAGATTCGCCGCCGTATTTCGGCGCGGCGTCGCCGACGGAGCAGGCCGGCGGGCTCAGCAGGTACGAACGGTAGTATGCCCGGCGATAGTAGTAGCACGTCGCGCGGAAGCCTACGGGCACCCAGAGGATGAGCAGCGCCGGAGAGAAGTACCAGGCATCAGACGCGCCGGCCAGCTTTGGCTCGAACACAGGCGTCAGGTAGGGCCCGATCTCGTAGGCCCAACCGTCGAGAAAGGCGCTGACGGTCAGGTAGCCGAAGAAGGCCGAGAGGAAAACGGCGATGAGCGCCGGCTCGAACCACCAGGCGTCGGTACGCAGAGTACGCAGGAATCCAAGCTTATGAGGGGGGCTGACCGTCCTGTCCACTTGCGTCATCTAGTTACGCTCCGAGCTATTGAATACTCTCATACTTACGCCGTCATTCTATCAACGCTGCCTATGAGCTTCAATGTAATCCATCACTGACATCAGTTCATGCCTCAGATGTCCGCTTCATGTCTGCCCAGACTCCACGGAGAGTTTCGATCTGCGACTTGCGCAGCTTCCAACCTTCGTTCAGCAACCAAGCGACTTCATCTTGAGGATCGCTCTTATCACGAACCTCCATTAGCAATGCGATATCTCTTGCGATCTCCGGCGACAGGAGCACTTCGACGCGCATTTCATCGTTCGCCCGATCACCGGACGTGAAATGATAATCCGCCGGGTAAAGGCGCAGCTGCCCAGAAACTTTCCTCGCCACGGTAACTTTCCTCGCCACGGTATCAGGCATACGTCCCTCTCGTATCTCCTTCAAGAGAGTCGTACCTCCTGAGTTCTCAGGGGTTACTTTGGTGGCGTCACTACGCCAGAGGCCGCGCCTGATGGCCTCTCCGGCATAGTAGAAAGGAGTCTCGCCGGGTCGCTCCCGGATCAGCGCGGGAGCGACAGCTTTAAGTCCCTTTGCCATGGAACGCCTCCTTGACCTAGGAAACCTATAATACCTGTACGCCAAGGTATCATAGGTTTCCTAGGGGGTCAACGGTTGATGCTAGATGCTCATGGCTAGAGCGGAACGTCGAGCCGTCTTGCCGCGAGCAGTATTCCAGCGACGCTCTTCGCGTCCCTGACCTCGCCGCATTCTACCAGCCGCACGGCCTCCTCCAGCGTCACCCGACGGACCACGATATCTTCGTCCTCGTCAGCGTCCAGCGGCGCCGGCTCGAGCCCCTCCGCCAGAAAGATCGTCATAAGCTCGGTCAGAAACCCGGGCGAAGCGAAGAACTCGCCCAGCAGCGTCAGCTTCTCGGCCCGCAGCCCGGTCTCTTCGCGCAGCTCGCGTTGCGCCGCGGCCGCGGCGTCTTCGCCGGGATCGACGATTCCGGCCGGTATCTCCAGCATCACCTCGCCAGTGGCCAGCCGGAACTGCCGGATCAGGACAACCGTGCCGTCCGCTTCCACCGGCACCATCGCCACCACCGGGTCGTGCTCGACGATCTCGCGAGTCGCCGTGCGGCCGCCGTCCAGCTCCACAGTGTCGACCCGCAGGGCGCAGATGCGACCCTCGAAGATTCGTTTGCTCTCGATTACGCGCTCGGCGGCTGGTTCGCGATCTTCGCTCACTGCGGCATCGCCGCGACATCGAGATCAAAGAGCTCGTGGTTGTCCGTCGTCCGCAGGACGCGCAGCCAATCGAGCCGTTCGGACAGGAGCGCGTAGTAGTCCTTCGGCTCGGAAAAGCGGACGAAGCGCGCGTAGTGGGCGCTCCGGCAGATCGTCACGGTCTGCCCGGAGTCGAGATCGTGGTCGATCTGGCCGTCGATGCTGACGATCGCGTCCTTGTCGGCGCTCACCGTGAGGTCGATCGTCGTGTCCGGCGGCATCACGATCGGCCGCGCGACCGCCATGTGCGTCGAGACCGGCGTGATGATCAGGTCGGCCGACTCCGGGTGCAATATCGGCCCACCGGCGGACAGCGAGTAGGCTGTGCTGCCCGTCGCCGTCGCAACGATCACCGCGTCGCAGCGGTGGATCGCCAGACGCGAACCGTTCGCTGTCACCTCCACGTAAACCGGCCGGCTCACCGTCCTGCGGCCGACGACGACGTCGTTGAGCGCGTGGTACGTCACGCCATAGTCAGGCACCCTGGCCTGAAGCATCGTGCGCGACTCAAGCCGGTAGTCCCCCCCGAGAAGGCGTGGCAGGTAATCGATCAGGTCAGCGGGCCGCACCTCCGCCAGGAAGCCGAGCCGCCCCATGTTCACGCCGAGGATCGGGATCTCGTGCGGGATCACGGACCGCGCCGCGTGCAGGACAGTCCCGTCGCCACCCAGGCAGATCAGCAGCTCCGTGCCCGGGATCTGTGTCTGCAGGTCGCTGGCCTCCCAGTCGGATGACACCCAGACGTCCTCCGTCCCGTGCGAAGCCAGGTGCGCGCTTACGTCCTCGGCGAGCTTTGCCGCCGCCGCCGACTGTGAGTGCACGAAGATCCCGACTTTCTTCACTCGGCGCCGCCTCCGGCCGGCCGCAGCCAGAAGAGAAACTCCCGATTCCCTTCGGCGCCCAGTATCGGCGAAGCCGTCATCGAGAGCACCCGGAAGCCGTTATCGGTGCACCAGCGGACGAAACGGCCGATGAGCGTCGCGTGCATCAGCGGCGCTCTGATCACGCCGCCGCGCGGAACCTCTTCCTTCGCCGCCTCGAACTGCGGCTTGAACAGCGCAACGATCGTGCCGGCGCCGCCCCGGGCTGAAGCCCGGCCTTCTGAGAACGGTGGCGCCGCCTTCCCTTCTCTCGGAGGGTCGGCTTTCAAGCCGACAGGGGCGGTGGGAGGCGCGAGCGCCCTCGCCACCGCGGGCAGAACCTTCTGCAGCGAGATGAACGCAACATCGATGACGGCGAAGTCCACGCGCTCCGCCAGCGACAGGTCGCGCGCGTTTACGCCCTCCATGACGACGACTCGCGGATCCTGCCGCAGCTTGTAGTCGAGTTGACCGCGGCCAACGTCAATCGCGTAGACTCGCGACGCCCCGCGTTGCAGAAGGCAGTCCGTGAAGCCACCGGTCGACGACCCGACGTCCGCCACCACAAGACCGCTCACGTCGACGCCGAACGTCTCGAGCGCGTGGTCCAGCTTATCGCCGCCGCGACTGACGAAGCGCGGGCCCCTTGCGACGTCGACTGAGACGTCGTCAGAGACCATGACGCCCGCTTTCGGGGCCGGGCGCTCGTTTACGCGCACAACACCCGCCATGACGAGCGCCTGCGCCTTCTCGGGGCTCTCAGCGAGCCCACGGTCGACGAGGAGCGTATCCAGTCTGCGTTTTGCCATTGTGGTGAAAAGGATAGCACGAGGGCCGGCGGTTCAAGCTAGTGCAATTCCGCGTGACGCGAGCGCTCGCCTCACGACGCCTCGTGGATCGCCCTGTTCGACCGTCTTGCGCATGACGCGACGGATAGATATGCGCGGCCAGATTAAGAACCAGGAGAGCAGGGCGACGATGAGGACGACGGCGGAGGCGCCTCCTACAACCGACGAGATCTCGCCAAGGACTGCTGCCACCGCCAACGCGAGCGCGGCGCATATCGCGCCGAAGATCGCATGGCGGATAATCAAAGGAACCGCACGCCCGGTCCCGGGTGCCGGGAGTTTATCCTGAACGTCCTGATGAAGCCTCTCAAGCAGGGGCAGTGGATCTGTTGATCCGTCACCAGCCACGTTGCAACCGACGATCGCCGCACTTGTTTGCCTGGCCAGCGAGGCAAAGTGAACGTCGCCGCGCCTCCACTTCAACAGCAGATTTCCGTCCGGGAGTTCAGTTATGGAGCCTGTCGGCCGCGCCAGTCTTTCCCATGCGGATGCATCCGGAAGCGCCTTGGCATACCTGCGTGCCTGCGCCGCGGTCTCATAGAGCCAGATCGACACCACCGCAGCATACGCGGGGGTCGACGCCGAATCCGCGACCCATGACCCAACGATTCCACCGGTGAAACCAGCCATCCATCTGGCGTACAAGCGTAGCGGGAAGGACCCCGATTCCGGTGGCTCGAAGGGCCTGAAACCTTCCGGCGGCTCTGGCAGAAGCCGTTCGAGGTCCATCTGGCGCCGTTAGGCCGTCTCGCGGCCCTTCTTCTTCTTCGCGTCCCAGATCTCCAGCGCCTGACCCGAGCGGTTGAGCAAGAGGGGCCGGCGCAGGCCACGGATGGCGTCGGCGTCGACGACGCACTTCTTGATCGCGTTGTGCGACGGGATCTCGTACATCACGTCCAGCAGGCACTCTTCGAGGACGGTGCGCAGCCCGCGAGCGCCGGTCTTGTGCTTGAGCGCCTCCTCGGCGATCGCCTCCAGCGCGTCATCCGTCAGCACCAGCTCCACCTTGTCCAGCGCAAAGAACTCCACGAACTGCCGCGCCAGCGCGTTCTTCGGCTCCGTGAGGATGCGAACGAGGGCGTCTTGATCCAGCGCCTGCAGCGAGACGACGACCGGGATGCGGCCGACGAACTCGGGGATAAGACCGTACTGCAAGAGGTCGTCGTGCGTGACATCCGCCATCAGCTCGTCGACCGCCTTTACCGGGTCCACTTCGGGAACGGCCGGGGCAAAGCCGAAGACGCGGCCCTTGCCGATGCGTTTGTCGATCACCGCGTCGAGGCCCTGGAAGGCGCCGCCGCAGACGAAGAGGATGTTCGCGGTGTTGATCTGGATGAAGTCCTGGTGCGGGTGCTTGCGTCCGCCCTGCGGCGGCACGTTGGCGACACAACCCTCGATGATCTTGAGCAGCGCCTGCTGCACGCCCTCACCGGAGACATCGCGCGTGATCGAGGGGTTGTCGCCGGTCTTGCGGCTGATCTTGTCGATCTCGTCGATGTAGATGATGCCGCGCTCCGCCTTGGCGACATCGAAGTCCGCGGCCTGGATCAGACGCAGCAGGATGTTTTCGACATCCTCGCCAACGTAGCCAGCCTCGGTCAGCGCCGTGGCGTCGGCGATCGTGAATGGCACCTCCAGCAACTTGGCCAGAGTGCGGGCGAGCAGCGTCTTGCCCGAACCTGTCGGGCCGAGGAGCATGATGTTGCTCTTCTCAAGCTCAACGTCACTGTCCGTCTGCGAGCCGATTCGCTTGTAGTGGTTGTAGACGGCGACCGAGAGGACCTTCTTCGCCTGCTCCTGACCGATCACGTACTCGCTCAGCTGTTCGTAGATCACCTTGGGCGGCGGGATGCGCTGCAGCGGCTCTTTGGACTTGACGGCGCCGGTCGAGTCGTCTTCCTGGACGATCTCGCGGCACAGCTCAACGCACTCGTTGCAGATGTAGACGGCGCCGGGCCCGGCGATCAGCCGCCGCACCTGGTCCTGGTTCTTGCCGCAGAAGGAGCAGTCGTAGCTGACTTTGTTGCCGCTACCGCTGCTGCTGCCTCTGCCTTTGGCCGGCATCGTCTCTAGGCCTTCGCTCCGTCGCTGTTCGTCCCGGCCTTTTCCTTTTCCTTCTCCTTCTTGGGCTCGGCCGACTGCAGCACCTCGTCGATCAGGCCGTACTCCTTCGCGGCGTTGGCGTCCATGAAGAAGTCGCGGTCGGTGTCGTGGATGATCTTCTCGATGTCCTGGCCGGTGTGCTTGGCCAGTATCTCGCGGATCAGCTGGTTCTGGCGCAGCACCTCTTTGGCGTGGATCTCGACGTCCGTCGCCTGACCGCCGAGACCGTGGATGATCGCCTGGTGAATGTGGATCGTGCTGTTGGGCAGGGCGTAGCGTTTGCCCTTCGCCCCCGCGCAGAGGATAACAGTGCCCATGCTGGCGCAGCTCCCGACGCAGATCGTCGCCACGTCACTCTTCATCAGCTGCATCGTGTCGTAGATTGCCAGCCCGGCACTGACCACACCACCGGGAGAGTGGATGTACATGTTGACATCCTTGTCCGGGTCCTCGCGGTCGAGGTACAGGAGCTGGGCGATGATCAGGTTCGCAATCTGGTCGTCGATCGGCGTCCCCAGAAAGACGATGCGCTCCTTGAGGAGGAGCGAGAATATGTCGTACGCGCGCTCGCCTCGCGCGCCTTGCTCAACGACGTATGGAATGATGTTCTGAATGTCGCGGCTCACGAGTCCTCCTCTTCGGTGCCAGTCTTCTTCGCTTCAGTGCTCTTCTTTATAGACGCAGCTTTGGCCCTTGTTGTTTTCTTTGCGTTCGCCTTTGCGTTCGGCTTTGCGGCGCTGGCAGCCTTCGGGCCGGCCCCGTCGCTCGCTATCTCCACCAGCCTGTCCAGCGTGCGGCGCGTGAGCAGTGAGTTGCCCAGCGAGGCGCGCGCCTCCTGCGAGTCGAAGAGGCGGCGGTAGCGCTCGGCCTGCTCTTCGTTCCCGCCGGTGGCCTGCTCGATGATGTTTCCGATCTCGGCGTCGACTTCGTCTTCACCGATTTCGATGCCCTCGGCCTCAGCCATCTCGGCCAAAGCCAGGGAGCGGCGCACCCTCTCGGACGCCGCCGGCCCGACCTCTTCCCGTATCTGCGCCGGTGTCTGTTTGACCAGCTCCAGGTAGCGCTTGACCTCGACGCCACTGTTGCGCGCCTGCTCGCGGATCAGACGTTCGACTTCGCGGTCTACCATGACCGGCGGGAACTCGATCGTCCCCGCGGCGTCCGCCAGCGTACCGATCACCTTCTCGCGATAGGCCTCTCCGGCCTGGGCTTCTAGGCGCTCCTTGATGTCGTTCCGCAGGCGGTCGCGCAGTTCGAGCAGCGTGGCGAAGCCTTCGCCGACGCTCTGCGCGAACTCGTCGTCCAGATCCGGTAGCTTTTCGTCCTTGATCTCCTTGACGGTGACGCTGACGTTCACGGTCTTGCCTGCCAGCTGGCCATCGCCTTCTTCCGGCATCTTGAGGCCGAATTCGAGCGGTCCGCCCTTCTTCGCGCCGATCAGCGCCTCAACGAGGCCCTCGATCATGATCGTCTGGCCCTCGCGCAGGTGCAGTTCTACGTCATCGTCCTTGTAGACCTCACGCCCATCGACGACCATGCGCACCGAAGCGCGGATGATGTCGCCGACGGCAACGGCGCGGTCGACTGGCTCGTGCACCGCGTAGCGGCGCCGCAACTCGTCGAGAGATTGGTCGACGTCTTTCTCGTCGACATCCGCCTTCTCGACAGGGACCCGCAGAGACTTGTAGTCGCCGAGTTCGATCGTCGGGCGCACCGGCACAGTCGCCTTGAAGGACAGCGGCTCCGAGCCCGTCATCTCGATCTGAGGCTGGTCGATGGCATCGATATCGGCCTCTTCCAGGGCCTGGTTGTAGGCCTCCGGCACGAGGAGATCGATCGCCTCCTGGAGGAGTCTTTCGCGGCCGATGTGGCGTTCCAGCATGGCGCGGGGAGTCTTCCCCTTGCGGAAGCCCGGAACGTCGATATGTTGGACTAGCTTTCGGTACGCCCGGTCCATCGAACGCTCCATCTGCTTCCCGTCGACTTCGATTTCGATAAGGACCTGGCTCTCAGGCAGGCGTTGCGTAGAGACCTTCACGCATTCGATTGTAGCATGGGGGTCAGGTACGAACGAGGCGCAATGACACGCCGAAATCCGAACCCAGGGGACGGCGCGTAAGGCCTCAGGCGTCCTTATCGCGGTCGCGGCGCATGACGTACGCGTGCACCTTCTCCTCCGCCACCCAGACCGTCTTCACATGGCGGAATCCAGCCTTTTCGTACGCCCGGATGCCGCGCTCATTCTCCGGTTCGGGACAGAGCAGGCACGTCGTCACGCCCGGCAGTGAGAAGACCTGCTCCTCCAGGAACCGCTCGATGACGCGCGCGCCGAGGCCGCGGCCCCGTGCGTCGTCCTCGCCGATGTAGAGGTCGATCGCCCAGGCGTCGTCGTCGAGATCGATCGCCTTCGCGTATTCCGCGTAGTCGCCGACCCGGTAGCACTGAATGTAGCCAACCTGCCGGCCATCCCGCAGCGTGATGAAGGAGTGCGTTGCTGCACCGGGCTTGAGGCGCGGCTCGTACTCTTCGATGACCTCCTCCATCGTCGGGTTCTTGCGGTTGTCGTCGCCCACGCCGTAGAAGAGCGCCACCTCGGAGTCGTTGAGCCAGCGGTGCAGCAGAGGAAAGTCCGCCTCTGCGAGCCGCTGAAACGTGATCCGCGCATCGTCGGCCACGGCTAAGGCTGCTTCATACGCTAGCGGTGGCGCGGTGAGAGCACATCGGTGAGCTGGTCGCCGAGCAGGTTGAACGACATCACGAGTGCCACGATGAATCCGGCCGGGACGAGGATCAATGTCATGTGCTCGCGGACGTTACTGAGGCCCGCGCCAGGGCCAACGGCCTCCGAGACCATGATCCCGAAGCTGGGGTGCGGCGGCTGCACGCCGATGCCCAGGAACGTCAGGCCCACCTCCGCCGTCGCCAGCGCACCGAACGAGAGCGTGAACGAAACCAGCAGCAGGTTCGTCAGGTTCGGCAGCAGGTGCAGGAAGAGGATCCGCGGCGTCCCGGCGCCGGACGCGCGCGCGGCGATCACGTACGGCTCCTGTCGCAGAGCCAACACCTGCGAGCGGACGACGCGCGCTATACCCGTCCAGCCGAAGATCGCCAGCGCTCCAAAAACGAGGAAGTAGCTGGGCGCACCCGAGCTCACGATCCAATCGAACCCCGTTAAGTCTTCGAGGTCACCCGCTGCGCTCTCTATACGATCCAGCAGCGTCGCTGTGATGATCAGCACGAGCAGGAGCGTGGGCACCGAGGCGAACGTATCAGCCGCCCGCATGATGATCGAGTCGATCCGCCCGCCCGCGTATCCCGCCGCGAGACCTGCTGTGACGCCCAGGAAGAGACCGCCGGTCACTACCGCCGCAACGGAGACAATCACCGTCGTCTGCGCGGACCAGATCGAACGCGAGAGGAGGTCCCGGCCGAGGCGGTCGGTGCCAAGCGGGTGATCGAGCGACGGTTCGGCGTAGCGGTTGGTGAAGTCGGCCTCGTTGAAGCCGTAGGGCGCCACCCAGGGCGCGAGCAACCCGGCGCCGTAGATGACGACGATGATGACGATCGCCACGACCGCGACCGGCCGGCGCAGCAGCCGGCGCAGCAGGCGGTGGCTCGGGCTCGGCGTCGGTTCGGCCTCGATCGCGACGGGTGAGGCGTCGGCGTAGCTCACGAGATCGAGCCTTCCACCCTGATCCGCGGGTCGATGAAGCCGTAGGCGATGTCGATCAACAGCATCGTCAGCACGAAGATCGCCGAGCCGACGAGGACGATCGCCATTATCATGTCGTAGTCGCGCGAACCGATGGACTCGAAGGCCAGGAGCCCGATACCCGGGATCCCGAGCAAGGTCTCGATGAAGATCGAGCCGCCGATCAGCGCCGATAGTTCGAAGCCCAGTATCGTGACGATCGGTAGCAGGGCGTTCCGCGCCACGTGCCGCGTGACGACGGTACTCGCCTTCAACCCTTTCGCGTTTGCCGTTCGCACGAAGTCCTGGTCCAGCACCTCCATCACCTGCCCGCGCATGTAGCGCGCGATGCCAGCGACGCCAGGTAAGGTGAGCGCCAGTATGGGTAAGACGGCATGTTTCGAGAAGATGCCCAGTTCGACGCCGAAATACTCCGCCTCCGACCAACCGCCGGACGGCAACACCCCCAGTTTGACCGCGAACAGCCACTGCAGCAGCGGTACCGAGATCAGCACCGGCACTGATGCGAAGAGGAGGAAGACGCCGATCGATAACGGGTCCTGCCACGTCCCCCGGCGCAGCGCCGCCCAGGTGCCAAGCGGCAGACCGATCCCAAAGGTGAGCACGAGCACCACGACGTTGTACTGCAGCGAAATCCACATGCGCGGGAAGATCACGTCCGCGACGGGAAACCCCTGATAACGAGTGCTCACTCCAAGATCGCCGGTGAGGACGTTCCCCATATAGCGCACGTACTGCACCGGCACCGGGTCGTTCAGCCCGCGTTCTTCGCGAATGCGCTCAATCGTCTCCGGCTGCGCGCGCCCGCCGGCCTGGATCCCAACATAGTCTTCAGGCGCATAGCGGCCGAGGGCGAACGTTACGACGGAGACGATGAGGAGGATGACGGGCAGCAACAGGAGCCGCCGGATGATGTAAGTGGCGAGGCCCGCGGGCATGACGCCGTTATCTTAGCGGTTGATCGTCACGTAGCGCAGGTTCGGGATCACGAACGGTGGCACCACGAAGCCCTCGACGTACGGCTTCACCAGATAGGCCGCCTTGCCGTGGTATAGCGGCGCCCACGGCATGTCATCGACGATCAGCTCCTCGGCCTGCTGGTAGAGATCCAGGCGCGCCGCCTCGTCCGTCTCGCGGTCCGCCTGGTCAAGAAGCGCGTCGACGGCCGGGTTCGAGTAGCCCGCCTCGTTGTTCGCGCTCTCTGAGTGCAGCTTGATGTCGAGGAAGTTCTGCGGGTCCGGATAGTCAGCGATCCAGCCGAGAGAGAACATCTCGAAGTTACCGTCGTCGATGTCGCGCAGGAAGAGGCCGAAGTCCTCCTGTTCGATCGTCACCGTGACGCCCAGCTCCTGCTCCCACATCGCGATCACCGCCTGCAGGATGTCCGAGGGCGTCGCCCCCTGCCCCGAGGTCAGGATCGTCGCGCCGTCGAGGACGCCCGTGCCGCCCGCTTCTTCGAGCAAGTCACGCGCGGTCTCCGGGTCGAACGGGATGTCGGGAAGCGCCTCGTTGTAGCCATCCATGCCCGGTGGCAGGATCCCCTTCGCCGGCACAACCAGGTCCAGCAGGAACTCCCGCGCCAGGAAATCGCGGTCGATCGCCAGCGAGAGGGCGTTGCGCAGGTTCGCGTCGTCGAACGGCGCTTCCCGCGTGTTGAAGCCGATGTAGAACACATCGAGCGTCGTGCCCTCATGTAAGTCCGCGAGGAGGTCGCCGTTAGGGTCGCGAACGCTCTCGATGTTGTTGATCCCGATTCCGGTTATGTCGATCTCGTCGTTCTCGTACATCACGAACGAGGAGCCGCCAGACAGGATGTACGTCACGCGCTCCAGGGAAGGCGCCGGCTCCAGGTGGAAGCGCGAGTTCGCCGCCAGCACGATCTTGCGGCCCAGGTCCCACTCCTCCATCTTGAACGGGCCCGTACCGTTCGGCGTCAGCGTCCAGTTGCCCTCAAAGCAGGTCGCGTCCCCCACCTCGCGCTCGTCGACGACGTAGGCCGTGGGATACGTCAGCTTCTCGATGAAGACGGCGCTCGGCTCGGTGATCGTCAGCTCCAGCGTCTGTGGATCTACCACACGGATGCCGGTCACCTCGTCGGTGTCGCCGGCGGCGAACTCCGCTGCACCGGCCAGGTCGTCCAGATACACCTCGCCGACCGTCGACTGCGTGTCCGGGTTCAGCGCACGCTCCAGCGAGTACTTAAAGTCGTCCGCCGTCACGGGCCGCGAGTTGTCGTGGAAGAGGACGTTGCTCCGGAGGTTGAACGTGTAGACCGTCCCGTCGTCGCTGACCTCCCAACCCTCCGCGATGTCAGGGACCACGTTCAGGTCAAGGTCGAACGAGACGAGGCCAGAGAAGATCTCGACGATGTACTCCGCCGAGCCCGCGTCGGAGGCGCAGGCCGGGTCGAGCGTAATCGGGTCGGGGCCGAAGAGCCGCAGCTCTCCCTCGATGCGGTCACCGAGATCGCCGAGGTCGTCGCCGTCGCCGTTGCCATCACCGGCAGTCGTGCCGTCGTCGTCGCCGCCGCTCGCGACCAGGATCGCAGTCAGGCCGCCAAGCACGACGATCAGCGTCACGGCAATGCCGGTGAGCGTGAGGACAAGGCGGCGGGTCTCCATCAGATTCTCCGGGTGTCTCCTTGAGGTACGGCGGGCGGCGCGTTCACGGTTTGCCGCATGATATCAGCGCCCCGTTCGGCACGGCAAGCGCTCAGGCATTGTCTTCGGTCGCGTCTTTGTCCACCGCCGTGACTGCGATGTGCAGCTCGTCCAGCTGTTCCTGGGTTATCGGCGTCGGCGCGCCCGTCATCGGATCCGACGCCGACTTCGTCTTCGGAAAGGCGATCACCTCACGGATGTCGGACTCGCGCAAGAGGACGGCGAGCAGCCGGTCGATGCCAGCGCCGATGCCGGCGTGCGGGGGCGCACCGAACTCGAACGCTTCGAGCATGTGCCCGAAACGGCGCTCGGCCTCCTCCGGGGCGATGCCGAGCCGCTGGAACACAGCCTCCTGCACCTCCCTCTGGTGGATGCGGATCGAGCCGCTGAACAGCTCCCAACCGTTGCAGACGCAGTCGTAGGCGTGTGAGCGCACGGCGCCGGGGTCTGACTCCATCAGCGGCAGGTCCTCCAGGTTCGGCGACGTGAACGGGTGGTGCGCGGAGACCCAGCGCTCCTCCGTCTCGCTCCAGTCCAGCAGCGGGTAGTCGGTAACGAAGACGAACGCGAGGACGTCCGGATCCGCCAGCTCCAGGCGCGAAGCCAGCTCGCGCCGCAGCGGGTCGAGCGCCTTGTTGGCGGCCGGTTCCTTGTCCGCGACCATCAGCAGCATGTCGCCGCGCTTCGCGCCGGCCAGCCGCGCGAGCGACGAAACCTGTCCCACCGTGAAGAACTTCGCGACGGGCGACTTGATGTCGTCCGCGGTCAGCGAATCGAGGTCGCCCTCGCCGAGAAGCTGCATCGAGACGAGCCCCTTCGCGCCGTACTGCTGCACGAACGTTGTCAGGGAATCGACCTGCTTGCGGCTCATCTCGGCGCCTCCGGGGACGTTCAGCCCGCGCACGACGCCGCCGCCGTCGATGACGCTCCGGAAGACCTTGAACTCGCTGTCCGCAAGCGCCTCGTTGAACGTCACCAGCTCCAGGCCGTACCGCATGTCCGGCTTATCCGAACCGAAGCGCGCCATCGACTCGGCGTAGGTAATGCGTGGGAACGGCTTCTCGAGGATGCGGAAATCCGGCGTCATCTCTTCGGCGAGGGATGTGTACAGCGCCTCCATCAGACCGAGGATGTCTTCTTCCTCCGAGACGAAGCTCATCTCCAGGTCGAGCTGCGTATGCTCCGGCTGGCGGTCGGCGCGCAGGTCCTCGTCGCGCAGGCAGTGGGCGATCTGGAAGTAGCGCTCGAAGCCGGCCACCATCAGCAGCTGCTTGAACTGCTGCGGCGACTGCGGCAGCGCGTAGAACTTGCCCGGCTGGACGCGGCTGGGCACGACGTAGTCGCGGGAGCCCTCCGGCGTCGGCGCGGTGATGATCGGCGTCTCGATCTCGACGAAGTCGCGCTCGCTGAGGTAGTTGCGGATGAACTGCACGACACGGTGCCGCATCACGATGTTGCTGTGCATGCCGGCGCGCCGCAGGTCCAGGTAGCGGTACTTGAGACGAAGCAGCTCCTCGACGTCCTGCTCCTCAGAGATGTAAAAGGGCGGCGTGCGTGAGGCGTTCAGAATCTGGAGCTTCTTCGCGTGGACCTCGATCTCGCCCGTCGGCAGGTTCGGGTTCTCGGTGCCCTCTTTGCGCCTCGTTACGGCGCCCTCGACCTGCAGGACGTACTCGCCGCGCAGCTTCTCCGCCTCGCTGAACGAGCCGCCGGCCTCCTGTGGGCTGAAAACGACCTGAACGAGGCCAGTGGAATCGCGCAGGTCGATGAAGATCAGGCCACCGTGGTCGCGCCTCCGGTGAACCCAGCCGGCCAGCGAGACGGTCTCGCCCTCGTCAGGCGCACGCAGCACACCGCAGGAGTGACTCTTGAGCATAGCGAGACCACTATACCGGAGCTACGAGCTACGTTCAGGGAGGGCTATTGGCCGCGTCTGGACTTGACGACGACAGTACCGGCCCAGAAGTCGTGAAAACCACGCCGCTCCCGGTTGCCGAACGCCATCAGGTACCCGACGAAGAATGCCAGCGCCGAAACGAGGTAACCGGTGTAGCGAATGAACCCCTGGATCGGGAAGACCGGCTCACCCGTCGCCGTCACCACACGCAGACCGAAGACCGCCTTGCCCGGCGTGGCGCCGTCCAGCGTCCAGAAGCCGAGGCAGTAGAGCAGCGGGAATATGACGGCGAACCACACGACCACCGCCGTCTGGTCGACAACAAGCGCCATCGCCAGAACGGGAAGGGCGACGAGAGTGAAGTCGATCGCCGCCGCTGCGAGCCTGGCCGGCCATGGCGCGTAGACGAGGGGCCGGGGTTCGGAGTGCGCGAAGTCGTAGCCGCAGGCGCGGCACTGCGCGGCCGCCGGCGGCGAGCCGTAATGACACTCCGGGCAGGGCTTGGCGACGACGCGCGTAGCGACCGCCGTCGCCGCCGTCTCCTTTTCGTCCAGATCAGCGTTGCAGGCGGTGCAGAACTGATCCAGCGTGCCCAGAGTGCATCCACACTTGGAGCAGAGTATGCTCATAATTCCCCTCGTCGCTTCTATCGATTCTAGCTCTTAGACGCCCCGTTTCTCGACCGGTTACAGGTGACAGTCCATCTTCACGAAACCTCTCCGTCTCTGTACCCAACCTTCACCCCGGGGCCAGTGTTACCATCGCTTCAGGATGGCCAAGGACGCAGCGCTGTCGCTCTACCTCCACGTTCCCTTTTGCTCGCTCAAGTGCTCCTACTGCGATTTCAACTCCTACGCGAAGCTGGACGACCTCGTACCGGATTTCGTCGACGCGCTATGCACGGAGCTGGCGCTCTGGGCGCCCATCGTCCGCGGACGGCCGGTGGAGACCGTCTTCTTCGGCGGCGGCACACCCAGCCTCCTGCCTCTCCCACACATTGAGCGCGTCATGGCCACGCTGCGCGACCGTTACGCGCTCGCCGATGGCGCCGAGATCACGCTCGAAGCGAACCCCGGCACCGCCGACCGTGGCTACTTCGCCGGCATCCTCGCCGCCGGCGTGAACCGGCTCAGCATCGGCTTCCAGTCGCTCCACGATGACGAGTTGGCCGCGCTCGACCGCATTCACAGCGCGGCCGAGGCGGTCCAGTGCTACCGCTGGGCGCGCGACGCCGGCTTCCGCCGCGTCAACCTCGACCTGATCTATGGCCTGCCCGGCCAGCCTATGGCCTCGTGGCAGGACACGGTGGAGCGCGCGATCGATCTGGCCCCGGATCACGTCTCGGCCTACGCGCTCACCGTCGAAGACGGCACGAAGCTCGCCTACGACGTTGAGCACGGCACCGTTCCGCCGCCGGACGGCGATATGCAGGCCGAGATGTACGAGTGGGCCGGCCGGCGCCTGTCCGAAGCGGGCTACCAGCAGTACGAGATCTCGAACTGGTCGCGGCCAGGCGAGGAGTGCCGCCACAACCTCGTCTACTGGCGGAACGACGAGTGGCTCGCACTCGGCCCCGGTGCGCACTCGCACTGGGGCGGCCATCGCTTCGCGGACGTCTATTCGCCGAAGCAGTACGTGCGCCTCGTCGCAGAGACTACGGAAACGCCGCCATCGTCGGAAGCCGCCCCGGCCGCCGTGCTCGCGGCGATGAAACAGGTGACGTTCGTCGACCCGCAGCCGGCCGCGCTGCAGATGGCCGACACGGCGATCCTCGCCCTGCGCCTGAACGCCGGCCTCGACCTCGGCGCGTTCGAACAGCGCTTTGGCCGCCGCTTCGAGGACGTCTACCCTGAGGCCCTCTCTGAGACGCTGGAGATGGGCCTTCTCGAGCGCGAAAACGGGTGGCTGCGTCTGACGGACCGGGGCCGTTACCTGGCGAACGAAGTCTTCGTCCGCCTCCTCCCCGACTAGCCCGGCGACGGCGCCCCTCGTAGCTGCAGCGCCTTCAGGCCTGCCTGGGTTCGCGTGTTGATGGGACGACGTCGTGGCGCATCGGACGCCGATTGGAGGCAGAGATGGAAGCGCTGACGGCTACGACCAGCGGAGGGGATCGCTAGTCCAGCCCGTGCGCCTCCCGGATCCGCGCCAGAAGCGCGCTCACGTCAGGGACACGGGCGGAGGGCCCGCGGCCGAGCGGGTCCGGCGCGAAGTCGTTCCCCGTCAGCGCGTCAAAGCACGCCTGCACCGACCAACCCAGTGCCGTGTGGTCGTATCCGCCCTCGAGCGCGAAGACGATCCGGCCCTCGCAGAGTTCGTCCGCCAGCTCGCGCAGCAGCGTCGCGATCTCGTAGTAGCCCGCCGTACTGACGCGCAGCTGCGCCAGCGGGTCGGCGAAATGCGCGTCGAAGCCCGCCGACACGAGGATGAACTGCGGGCGAAAGCGCCTCACAACCGGGGCGCAGACCTCACGATAGGCCGCCAGGAGCGCCTCGTCACCGCAGCCGGCCGGGAACGGCACGTTGATGATGGCGCCGCGGCCCGGCCCGTCGCCGGCCTCGGACCAATCGCCCGTGCCGGGGTAGAACGGGTGCTGGTGCGTGGAGAAGTAGAGCACGCGGCCATCGGTGTAGAAGGCGTCCTGCGTGCCGTTGCCGTGGTGCACGTCGAAATCGATGATCGCGACGCGCTCCAGTCCGCGCCGCTCCAGCAGATGAGCGGCGGCGACCGCCACGTTGTTGAAGAGGCAGAAGCCCATCGCCCGGTCCGGAGTCGCGTGGTGCCCGGGCGGCCGGACGAGGCCGAACGCCCGGCTGAGGTCACCGTCGAGGACGGCGTCTGCCGCGGCGAGGACGCCGCCCGCGGAGCGCAGAGCAGCATCGAAGGAGCGCGGCACGACGTAGGTGTCCGGGTCGAGCCACTGGCTGCCGCCGCCCGACGCCGCTTTCACCTGCGCGACGTGCGCCGGGCTGTGGACCAGGGCAAGATCGTCCTCTGTCGCGTCACGAGCCGGCAGCTCCTCGAGCCGGCGGAACACGCCGGACGACTCCAGGTGCGACACGATCGCCTGCAGGCGGCCGGCCGATTCCGGATGGCCTGCCACGTCGTGCTCCAGGTAGATCGAGTCGTAGACGTATCCGACGGGGCGCACGGCGCGATGTTATCAGAGCAGAAATCGCCGGTATAGAATCGAACAGCTATGTACGTCATCGGCACCGCGGGACACGTCGACCACGGCAAGTCCGCGCTCGTCCAGGCCCTCACCGGCATCGACCCCGACCGCTGGGAGGAGGAGAAAGAGCGCGGCCTGACGATCGACCTCGGCTTCGCCTGGCTGCAGCTGCCGGGCGGCGACGAAGTCAGCATCGTCGATGTGCCCGGCCACGAGCGCTTCATCAAGAACATGCTCGCCGGCGTCGGCGGCATCGACCTCGCGCTCCTGGTCATCGCCGCCGACGAAGGCGTGATGCCGCAGACACGCGAACACCTCGCGATCATCGACCTGCTCGGCATCGCCCACGGCGTCGTCGCGCTCACGAAATGCGATCTCGTCGAGGAGGAGGGGATCGACCTCGCCGTCTCCGACGCGACGGACGCGCTGCGGGGCACCACGCTGGAAGGCGCTCCGATCGTCGCCTGCTCCGCCGTTACACGAGCCGGCCTCGACGACCTGCTCGCCGCAGTCGAGGCGGAGCTGGCGAAGACCGAACGCAAGCGCGACGCGGGCCGGCCGCGCCTGCCGATCGACCGCGCATTTACGATGACCGGCTTCGGCACCGTCGTGACCGGTACGCTCGTGGACGGCTCGCTGCGCGTCGGCGACGAGGTCGAGGCGCTGCCCGCTGGCATTCGCGCGCGGATCCGCGGACTGCAGACGCACGGTCAGCAGGTAGATATCGCGCCGCCCGGACGGCGCACCGCCGTCAATCTCGCCGGTGTCGCCCCGGCCAGCCTGCACCGCGGCATGGTCCTGGCGCATCCGGGCGCGCTCCAGACGACCAAATCGGTCGACGTCCGCCTGCGCGCCGTCCCGTATCTTTCGCGGCCCGTGCGGCACAACCTGACCGTCACCTTCCACACCGGCGCCGCCGAGGTCGAAGGCCGCCTCTTGCTCCTCGACGCCCCTGAGGTTCCGCCCGGCGGCGAGGCCTGGGCGCAGGTCCGGCTCGCCGCGCCCGTGTGCGCACTCAAGGGCGACCACTTCGTCGTCCGCGACCCGAACGACACGCTGGGCGGCGGCCTCATCGTCGACACGGACGCGCCGCGGCACCGCCGCTTCGACACCGACGCCATCGCTCGCCTCGAAGCGCTGGCTCGCGGCTCGCCCGAAGAGCTACTGCTCGCCGCGATCGCCCTCTCTGAGCCGGCAACGGCAGGCTCCGTCGCCGGCGACGACGAAACGCGGGCGGCGCTCGGGCGGCTCACCGAAGCGGGAGATGTCGTCGCCCTCAGCGAGGGCCCGCTCACGAAGGACTCGGC
>SDBS01001115.1_pt1 | contig 27409 bp, 59 predicted proteins | sample 2277091 | NCBI WGS metagenome assembly SDBS01 (sample SAMN10404972, study PRJNA504765) | marine sediment metagenome | isolation source: marine sediment core GS10_PC15, 163 cmbsf | place: Arctic Ocean: Southern Knipovich Ridge | collected 2010
TGTTCTGTGTTCTTCGCTCACGGAATAATATTTAAGAGGTCCCATCTGGGTGAAGGCGGAGAATGGAACCTCTCGAATCCCAGAAAGGACCTCGTAGTCAACTAGGCTTGCGGCGATAGAAGAGGTATTCGGAACCTCGTCACCTATCAATAGTCGATTAACGCGTTCCTTGGCTGGTTTGTATTTTGTGTAGGGATTGCGGCTGGCCATATTCACAGATCGGCTATTCTGTGTATTCCTGCTAGGTTCTAGGGTCCCAGGCCTTTCGACTCTCTTTCTTGCCGCGCCGAATAAAGGTTTCCGGTTCTTCCATTTCGATGGCGTCAAGACGCTCCTGTAGCGATGAAACCACGGACTGCCACACCTGCTGTTTCTCCTGAACCTGGCCCATCATAATGTCTCCCATCATCCCCATTTCCGGGTGATGTCCGAGCTCGCTGACCACCTCATCCACAAAACCAACACGTTCCCCGTGTGATTGAAGCCACCTCAAAAGGTCGTAGTTATAAATATCGGCTTCGATTTCATCCCGCCCCTCGTCAGGATCCCGACCTTCCGAAAGAGCGTAAAGTGTGTCTACCACATACTGATACTTGTAATCATTCGGCATCATATCTTCGTGGGCTGTGTGCACCATATCCATCACCCACGTCGGATAGCGTTCGGTAAGCGAATAAAACCGAGTTTCGGGATCGTCACCCTGAGCAGGACGAACTTTCGACTCTAAAAACCTAAGCGCGTGAGTAGCAAGTTCTTGGGTATCCACAGAATCAACTCCTTTTATTCACAGATCGATTATTATGTGCATTAGGCGTAATGCCACTTTGCTACGTGTTTTAGAGAGCACACCTTATCGGACAAACTGAGACCGCGCGTTGTGATAGCCTCAGCGGCAGCGTCCCACTTGCGTAGCGGGATGGTGTTGAGGTGGGAATCACCCGTTTCGAGAGCCCGTCTAATTCGTTCGGGAGGGGCCGGGATTAGCGCTTGCAGGTCCTCAATCCCTATTTGACGGGCTAATGCCTCACACTTCTCAGCATGCTCCACTTCACCAGGGGTCATTGGCTTTCGGGTTACGGGATCTCGTGGACGCTCTACAGCCGCCTTAATTGCCTCTTCACGATGCTCGTAAAACTCTTGAATAACCTCGGTTGCGAACTCCTCAAAATCTGAATTCTTGTACCTTCCCCTGATCATGTCCATATCACGGAGATCTCTAGCGAACTGGCGTCCTAGGTACTTTGCTTGCCGCCGGGCTCTTCTTTCGGACCAAGTGTCCCCAGCCTCCATCCAGCGGTCGAACAGGGTGAGTTTTGCGTTGTACAGAGACTCAACATTGTCGACCAGCTCCATGATCGTATCTTCGGGGGTCATGTTCACCTCGTTACTAAGATGAAATGCACGAAACGACTATTCTGTGCATTACTTGTACGGCGACGTATAGAGGATCCGTAGCTTGGAGGTCTTTCGATCCCTTATTTTACATCCACATCCCTGGCATACCTGGCATTCTTTGCGACGAGGTTGACCGGTGATGCCTTGGATGCGCCCCTTAATGAGCCCGATGCCTTGACAGGTGGGGCACGGCTCGGTGGCTGGGTAGGTATTCATCGCTCTACTATTCCGCGATTTCTCTTAGATACTGCTCCCGATCACGTGGGGAATTCGATAGGAAGTTCTTTAAATCCTTGAGGATACTAAGAATACCATCATTGTAAGCGGACTGACCAATAGCGTCGATATCTGGACCATTGGGTACGTCCCTAGCTTCCTCGGCTTCTTGATACGCTTCTTCGGCCATAGCTGAATGCGTGTTAATGAACTTAAGAACGTGTTTTTCCAATAAATCGGCCATTACGTATTCCTCCTTATTGAGTTCATAGAACAACTATTCTGTGTATTGCCTCATGTAGGCCAGCTGCTCTTTCAGGGCCGCTTTAATTGGCTCGTGGGTGAGGTTGGTGAACTGGCGTATGGTTGCCGCATGGCTGGGGATCTCATCGAGGAAGAAGGCTAAAAGGTCCCCGCTATCTTGCAAGCCTTCTAAGATACCGAGTAGCGCTTGTTTTTGAGCTAGCGTAAGCTCCACGCGGGTAGTTTGTGAGCTGATACCTCTACTACCTGCATACTCCAGCCACACGAGATAATCTTTCATGATTCTCTCATTTCATATTTCAACGATTCTGCGACTTTGAACCCCTTGTCCCTTCGGAGGGGGAGGGGCAGGTGTGGTTGGCTTCTCGCCCCTGCCGCCCTTGCTCGGAGGGTAATAACGACAGCTCTCCCTCCAGGCCTCCAGGAGCTTATGGATGAATTTCATGGATCAACAATTCTGTGTATTAGACGTCTACAATCTTTTCATCACCCCACTCACGAGGCTCTACACGTTGCGGGTCTATCGGTATCCACGTCTGAGTAAGTGGCTCCCAGACTTCTACAAAAACATGGTGAAATACCTCAACATTCGGATCTCGCACCATTTTTAAGCGGGTTTTATAACCCTGCGCATGAAAGGATGCTGCGATGTGAGATGCCATGACATCGGCATCCATCAGCGTTTCATTATCGGCACGAATTGGGCGAAGAGGCCTGTTCTCTCGGATAGCGCGTAAAAGTCGTTTGAGGCTTGCATCTATTCCGATATCGTCAGGATCGTTAGGCATCGTAACCCTCCATCTGTGAAATGCATAAATCAAAAATTCTGTGCATTCTACTGCACTCTGTACCGGGCGCCTTTAGCTTCCACCCAATCTCCCCAAGACCCTACGTAGAACGCTTCGGTGTCGGTTTCATACAAGAGGGTGTCATCGTAGGTGTCCCCTCGGTTGACGTATAGCAGCACGATAGAAAAGTAATAGCGGTCAACCTGGAAATCCCCCTCAATGGCCTCTACTCCGAAGCCATCCAGCCTTGCATTGGCCTTATCCAACACGGCGTCGACTGCCTCCGGGCTTCCAGCGGCCTCCTTCAGCGCCCTAGCCAGTTCCTTTGCTTCGGGTGTCTCCAACCCCAAAATGGCTTGGATGTTTTTTTGGTTTGCTGCTTTCAAGGCCATTTAGCACCTCACTTGATGCACAGATCAACCATTCGGTGTATTTTAGCCATCCGCCTCACTTCTTTTCAAGCCTAACGCAGATCTCCGCCAGGAGTCCTGCAATCACGCATAGCACCGATAGGATGTAGTAATCCACCTCCTCGGCTACCGGGAAGACATTAGGGATAAAGCAGCAAATTACCGCCATTACGACGGTTAGAAGCGAGAGCAATTTCATGGTTTCCTCCCATGGATTCTACCTAATCCAGGGCCAAATTAATCATACCTTAGGGTTGACATGGTGAGTTTACGGGGTATACTTGCGTTTACACCCGACCTATTTTTTAAGGAGAAGCAGCCATGGCCAGTTCCAAGGACAGGGCGAAAGCCCGAGAGTTGTCAGCCCAGGAGAAGCGAGAGCTTCGCCTCGTCGTGGAGACGTACTACGACGTTCAGGACATCCGCATGTCCACCGACCATCGCATTCGGCAGTACGCCGACCACGAGGCGCTCGTGGCCGTCGAAGGCGAGATTGCCGCCCAGAGGCTCCGGGACGAGGGGCAGGAGGCCTACAAGAAGGCCATTCGGGTGCTCAAGAAGGAAGCCAAGGACGCCGTCTTTCTGGCAGCCTACGAGAAGGCGCTGGACGGGCTCGAGGATGATGACCATCACGCCAAGGTCAACAAGCTCATGAGTCAGCAGGAGTCCATCCTCAAGCGCAAGGCCATGAAACTCGTGGAGACGCATCCGCTTTGGACGAACTGGCTGGTCGACGTCAAGGGGATCGGACCGTGCCTCTCCGGCGGTCTCCTCTCCTGGATCAACATCGAGCGGTGCCGGTACGCTTCGCAGCTCTGGAAATATTCAGGGCTGGCGGTGATCACGGACTCCTGGAAGTGCCATGCGTGCGGTCACACCATGGATCACCACCCCAGCCTTCTCCAGCGTGGCGTCCGGGCCAGCGCCATGTGCCCGAAATGCCAAAATCCCATGGCTGCCATCGGCCATGCCGATCGCCGGCAGAAGGGGAAGGTGCTTGGCTACAACCCCAACGTCAAGAAGCTGTTCTGGAAGATCGGTAACAGCTTTGTCAAGCTGTCTCCGGCCACAAGCAAATACCGCGCGCTGTACGACAAGTTCCGTGCCCAGGTCGAGGCGAAGATCCTGGCAAACAAGGGGTTCTGCAACAAAACCCATTACGCGGACGGGGAGAAAAAGACCAAGGTCATTCCGTGCTTCGATGCCCACAAGTTCGCCATGGCCAAGCGCTTAACAGTCAAGGTCTTTGCGGCCCACGTCTATTTGAAGTGGCGTGAGATCCTGAACCTTCCGACGGAGAGCCCCTGGATCTTCTGGGACGGCTCGGGCCATCACGACTTCATCGAGCCTCTCTCCGACGAAGAGGAGAAGAAGAAGAAAAACGAAAGCTAGAGCCCTCGGGTATCGGTGCCGTCGTGTATCCGCGTTTGCGGATCACGACGGCACCTTCTTTTTTGTGGGACCCCAGAAGCATTCAGCGAGCCGTTCCGGTGTAGAATCGAAGGTGAAAAGCGAGCCGGGGGTCCGAAGAATCGATAAAGCGAAGCGAGCCGAGGTGTTCAAGAATCTCCCGGAAATAGCGAGCCGTGTTCACGGAGAATCGTCTGCCCTGAGCGAGCCGGTAGCGTAAAGAATCGTCTTCGTTAAGCGAGCCAACATCGGCTAGAATCGTCGGAGCCAAGCGAGCCGTGAAAGGAAATGATCGGGGCCACTTAGCGAGCCACAAGATCATAGAATCATGGTAGATGAGCGAGCCGACTTCCATGAAAATCGAAGTTCCCCAGCGAGCCGAAAGAACATAGAATCGCATGGCGGGAGCGAGCCGTACTTACGCAGAATCGTTATGCATGAGCGAGCCGTGGTCGAAAAGAATCGTGGTGTGTGAGCGAGCCGATTGACAGCAAAATCGTGCTGAAAGAGCGAGCCGATGGATCACGGAATCACAGAGAGCAAGCGAGCCGAGGACTTCAAGAATCGTGGAACGATAGCGAGCCCGAATTTTAGAGCGCGTGGATCTTCCCGTCGTCACCAACAACCAGCGTGACCTCGCCGAACTCCTTGGAGCTACGGGTTAGGCGAGAGGCCTCAGGTTCGGGCCAATCACCATCCCAGAACCCGGCGCCGTGCCCATTGCGGGTCAGCCAGAAGTCGTGACCCGCTTGCTTGAGCCGATCACCGACATCTTCGTAGTTCTTCTCCATGAAGTCGAATGCGTCGGAAATCAGCTTCTCCATCGTGTCGGGTGCGATGTCCTGTGTGGTGTAGTTCTTGTCGAGCGGCTCCTCGGTCTCGGGATCCGTTTCGGACCAGAGCGCAGCTTCAAGGTAGGCGTCCAGATAATCTGTGATCTGCTCCCCGATCTGCGGGATGATCATACCGGGCCTGCGTTTCCGCGGATCCCAGTCCTTGCGGCCGCTCATTTTGGTGTCACGCGGATCCCAGCCCTTGCGGCCCGGTAAGCGTCCCGGCACCGCAGTGCGCCAGAACTCGACCGCGCCAAGTTCCCGCTTGAGTTCGCGCTTGCTCTCCCGGACGTGCCAATCGATCTCATCGAGGTTCCGCAGGCGCCGGCGCGCTTCCGGGAGATCCTCGGGCTGGAGTTCGGCGTCCTGGTCCAGCATCGCGTCATGTGACTCGAGGACCAGCCAGCCGCTCGACCGACCGGCCACGGCCCAGTTTCCAATCCAGTCGTAACGCGCCTTCATGCCTTCTACGAAAGCGGAGAGTCGGGATTCCATGACGGCCTCGACGGTTGCGTTTATCGTAATGTCGCCTACATGTTCCTGCACGCGCGGAGGGATATCGATCCGGCGCATCTTGATGTCGAACTGATAGGCCTCCTCGCGGAACGTGTCATGGGGGTCGAGGTAGCGCCGGAGGCCCTCCTCTACTTCCAGTCGCGAACGCGCCATCAGGGCGCCTCCTCGGGTTCCAAGGTCCGGTCGATCACGTCAGGCATCTCGGGGTTGGGGTTGCCCACTCCCAGCCGAGTCTGTATTCTGGCGTTTCGGTGACGTCCGGAATGATCATACAAGCCCTACGGCAACGCTCAGGGCAAGAAGGCCTCCCAGGATGCCTATCACCGTTGCCGCGGACTCAACCGTTGCTGTCGTTTCAGCGCCCTCTTTTTGGAGCAACGATTCGACACAGACCATGACCTCGCCGATGAGGAGTTCCTCGTTTTCCGTGATCTGAAGACGTTGGGCGGTGCTGCCTAGGAAGTCCGTCAACCGGGCGTAGAAGGTCGCAATTGCTGTCCAGCGGCGGATCCTCAGGTCAATCCAGCACTGTTCCCCAGCCCACCCCTCCGGGATCTTGCTGGCCACTAAATGTTCGATGGCATTCGAAATCTCGAAGGCAAATACCTGGTCGAGGGAATAGATGGGTTCTTCTGCCTGTCCCAACATGACGGTGTGCGGGAAGGTCATTACGCCGCTCATCTTATCTGGTATGCTGCGTCTTTGAAACCCGAATCTTCACTCTTAAGCAGTTCGTGGGACGCCGGAGTACTTCAGACCACCAACATCCTCCGAGATAACGCCATTCTTGATGTGACCGTGGTACTGTCCGATGCGGTGGATTGATGGGGAGACCGTGATGTTCGGGATCTCCCCGGTGACATCCCAGCCCTTTCCGTTGGCCGAACGACCGTAGATACCCCATTCGCTGTTCCCAGGGAGCATAACGCACCACGCCTTTCCATCAGGGCCTAGATAGCTCGGATGGTCGAACCACTCGGCATGCCAGGTGGCGCCGATAGGGGCTTCTTGAAGGATGAAAAATTCCCCTCCACCACCTTCATAAAGGCGATTGATATTGACCTGCCAGTGGTCTTCTGGGTGAAACTTGTAGCCGCACCCACAATGGCTCGGCCAGCGGGGATCCCCCTTGTACTCATCCTCAAGGTCGATCCTTGTGACCAAATCGGTCCCAATAATAGAGAGTTTCGGGTTGATCGAGACCTCGGTATTATGGTAGCTCATCTCCCCGCCAGCACACTGGTTGCTGCTGTACCGCCGAAGGCCTTGGCGGGCGAAATTGGTCTCAGTTGCAAGGAACATTTTCCACGGCATGTGTCACCTTCTAATAGGTAGTTCCCTGGCAGTCCTTATTGTTGCAGGAAATCGACATAGAAAGCGAAAATAATTCCCCAGGGCCAAACTCACATAGTTTTATAATTGGTGTGATCAGTAAAACTGCCAGACCAATGCTATATACTGGCATCCGATGCCCTACAAGAATCTCAGGCAGCAACGCGACTACCAACTTAAGTGGATGCGCGCCCGCAGACGTCACCGATTAGCAGGCCTTACGTGTGCCCGCTGCGGGTCTTCTCAGGACATTGAAATAGATCACATCGACCCTCGCAAGAAGGCAAGTCACCGTATCTGGAGTTGGACAGAAAAGCGCTATCAGGCGGAGATGAAGAAGTGTCAGCTCCTATGCGTAGAATGTCATAAAGTAAAGACCCGTGAGGACTACGTGAAATTTGTCACGCATTGCCCGCAGGGCCATCCTTACGACGAGAAAAACACTTACGTTAGAAAGCGTCCTTATAGTCGTAAATGTCGAACTTGCTACAGACTTCGCGCTAGGAAGCGCAGACAGCTGGCACGGATAGGCTGATAACGAAAGCTGTACCTAGCCTGCGTTCTCATCGTAGAAGAGCTCCGCCTCGGCCGTGGTCAGGTCGAACCCGTAATAGAGCAGCCGCTCGTTCGTGGTTTCGTAGATCTTACCGGTGCCCAAGTGCTTTACCCAGGAGTGCTGGCGCCAGACGCCGTCATCCGACATCGCCCAGCCGGTTACGATGACCGAATGGTCCCGGTTTTCAGTCCAAAGGAGCGCCGAGTTGGAGTGGCAGCCGAGGGGGCGCCCACGCATCAGCTTGGCGTCTCGCCCATCCCGGAGGTAACCGCGATCGAGGATCTTGATGAGGTCGTTTTCTGGACGAGGTGCAGCGGCGTAGCCCCCGTGCGACAGCAACAGATCGAAGAGCGCCCCGTAGTCAGAGTCATTTTGTGCGATCGTAGCCATCTCAGATTTTAGTATGCGGATCTGCTCCGGGTCGCGGGTGAGTTTCGCCTTCCTGCTCATTCGATCAGTGCCAGTATACGATCTTGAAGGGCTTCACGACTCTGCGGACCTTTGAAGGTCGCGAGCTTATCGCCAGCCCGGTAGATCAGGGTTGTGGGCACCGTTTTGACCCCTAATTTCTTCGCCAAGGTGGGGTTTTCGGTCGCATCTACCCAAAGTATTTCTGCACGCCCTGCAAGTAGGTCAGCTAGGGGTTTAAGCTCGGGTTTGAAATGCTCGCAGGGAATGGAGTCGTATTTGAGGAAGGAAATCACCGTCACGCCGACGCGGCCGGCGAGGACATGCTCCACATCCTCGTCGTTGGCGTGTTTGAGGGTCATCGGGGAAGGTCATCCGTCACCGTATCCAGATACTTAGCCTTGAGGTGTGTATAGAGGTCCTGAAACCGGGGCCCGTGGTCGGGATTGTCGATGTGCTCCGTGCCGAGCAGAATGTGGGCGATTTCGTGAAGGATTGTATCCCCGACGGCCGCCGGCGCACGCTCCACGGCGATTCGCACGGCTATCGTGCCGTCGTCCAGCAGCATTGCCGTTCCGTGGGTATGATCCACGAACGTAGCTGCAGGCACGATCCGGACCTCACCCACGAACACGGATCCGCCCTCGATGTGGATGATCTCGTTGATCAGATCGAGGACCAGGCCGCGCCAGCGCAGTTGGTCGGCACCTGTCATGGATCTATTGTGCCAGCTGGATGGCTGTCGGGCTACGCCTAAATACCCATTGTCATCTTCATGGTGCCGGGATTCACGAGTGCGGCATAGGTGGGGAAGGTGGGCTTCTTCATCAGATCTTCTCTTTTTCCGAAAACAGCGGCCATGGGGGATCGCCGTCTTCACGAATCGCATGGGATCAGATGTTTTCTTCGAGGGCTTCGGAGGTCTTCCGGGCGCTATCACGCCGGTTGTCGTCGTAGAGCATAAGCGTGTTGAGGTCCTTGTGGCGGGAGAACCGCATCGTGGCCCGGACATCGCCGCCGTTCTTCTCGAGGGCCTGGGTGATTGAGGCGTGCCGCACCCCGTGGGCGCGGCCGAGCCCGTGACGGCGGGTAATCCTCCAGACTCCCTGAGCCGTGAGACGCTTGGTGGGTCCGGACCGGCTGAAGTTCCAGAAGAGCGCGCCGGGCTTGGTGCCCCGGTGTTCAAGCCACCGTCTGAGGGAGACGACGATCTTATCGGTCAGGTCTAGGTGCTCCAGTTCGTGGTGGCCCTTTCCGAGGATGGCAAGCTTCTGGGCCCGGAAGTCGACATGCGCGAGGTCCAGGTGGGCGATCTCGCCGCGGCGCAGGCCGAGGCCCCACAGGAGCCGGATCATCGCCTCGTCCCTCGCCGTCGCCGCGGTGTCCTCGGCGGAGAGGCCCTTTATGGTCTCCTCGACGATCTCGGTCCCGCAGCCCTTCGTGTCCTTGTAGGCCCTGGTTTTACGTTTTGGAATCTCGATCGACCAGCTAACTAGGCCGTTCATGCGAAGGAGTTTCAGGAAGGACTTTAGCGCAGAGATTGTCCGGTTTACGCTGGATGGTGCGAGCTTTCTGGCCACGAGATTATTCTGCCACTCGAGGGCCATCATATTGCCTTCGGCTGCGGTCATTTCTGATAGGAGTTCCATCAATTCTTTTTCTGTGGAGGTCTCCTTCCACGCCACAAGGGCCTTCAGATCGCCTGCGTAGGCTCTACGCGTGTTTACCGAGAGAGATTGGAGCCAGACGTTGTAGAGGTGCTGAAAATTGGATAGAGGGCCTGTCAGCGCGCGAGCGGAAGCCTTCAGGGGGAGGGTGACACCCTTCTGAATCAACGCTGAAGCCTTCGGGATGAGGGTAAGGTTGGGGGTGGGGGTCTTTCTGCGCATGAGTCACCTCCTAGGGAAGGAGTATATCACGATAAGGCACCTTAATTAGGATTATCGTGCCCTTATATCCGTGATTATCTTCAAAAACAGGCTATTTGGGGCCATTCTAGCCTTGTTTTTCCATGATTTGTAGGTTAACATGCAAACCATGGAAGCAAACCCCACCTTCACCCTCAGACCTGGACACCCACAGGGTCTGCAGCTTAGGGGTGGGTGCCCGGAGGGCATCATATTCACTCCATCCACGTCGCTGGAGCAGACATGCTGATCACGCCGGCCGACGAAGCGAAAGTAGAGCAGATCTCCGAGACTGGAACAGCCACCTCCGCAGAAACGTCCTGGCTCTGCGACCTGGTCCAACGCCTCGCGCGGCTGAAACCCACCGAAGAAGACTTCCCGGACTACGCAGCTCTAATCAACACCATCTCGGGATATGCCTTCGCACTGCGATTTGTAAACGCCGTCCCCTTCGAGCAGGAGACCCGCATTTACGAAGGGCACCCGGCACAGTTAGGGTTATTCGATCACACCACCGAAAACGAAGTCTGCGATGCCTTCCTTTGCGTACGTCCCTACATCAGGTTGGTTGAGCCGCGCGACGAGAGGGTGCTTGACCGACTGGCACGGCAAGGACGAATTCGGGTCAATATTGACGGTGAGCGCGTCATTAACGACGGTTCAGTCGAGGAGCATCTGGTTGATTTCGACGGCTACGGGCTGCGACGGAAGCCGTTCCAATTTCAGGCCACCGCAGAGCTCTTCCCAGGAGCGAATCTAGAGCCGAACCCCCCTATACCTGGACTGATTGCACCATCTGAAGGCGAAGGGACGCCCGGCGCCAAACGAGGGATATTTCTCCCAAACGGCTCAAAGATCCAGATATGGTTATCCGGGGTCAACCTCAAGAAGAACGAACATCTCCTGCTGAGCACCGGATTGGTCATGGGTCATTACACGACGAGGGGCGTAAGGAGTCCGGCAGGCCCCTCAAGTCGCCCAAGCCGTAAAGCATGGGATCCGAGGGACTGATGGACCACCCCTTCACCTCCCTTAAGATCCTCGGCATCCTGGACCACAAGCCCTATACGGCCCTCGAGCTCGCCAAGATCTTAAAGAGGGACCAGACCACCATCCTCCGGCATACGGCAAAGCTGATGCGCTGGGACCAGATCGAAGTGGTGGATGAGCGGATCCAGGCTGTAAAGATCGGTAACCCCCGTCCCGACGGGAAACGAAACATCGCCCCCCGACGAAGCCGTGTATTTAAGACCACGGCACGGGGGCGCGCTCGGCTGGACAAAAAGGGTGGCCACAAAACTATCTGCCCGGAGTGCTACAACCGCAAAAAGTGAGGATCCAGAACGATGCAAGAGGTAGCCATACCGATACTCCAAGGGATGGCCGTCGTCCTGATCCTAGGCCTCATGGCCGTCTTCATCATCGATAAGCTCAAACCTCGGGAGACCTCCATGACCTCTCAAAATATACAGTTTGTTTGCCCAGAATGTGGTGGCCACGCCTTCGGGAGCTCGCAGGAGGGCGACGGGCCGCTGATCCGTTACTGCCACGGGAACGATGCCCCGGGATCCACGCGCGACATCTGCCCCTTCACCTGGCCTCTAGACGAGGATTGGAAATTCTTCACGGTGTACGGGCGGCCTGTCTCCAAGACCCAGTACGCCGCGGCTATGAGGGAGCTCCAAGATGAGCTCAACCGGTCGATCGAGGAGAACGAGCGCAAATTCCCCGGCGATCGCTGATGGGGTACGCCTCCAAGCAGCTCCTCGATGACATCCTAGATGAGCGTCCGGACTACCCAAAACCGGGTATTTTCGTAGAAACAGGCACCTACAAAGCCCAGTCGATCTTGGCGATGGATAGGTGGTTCGACGAGACCCACACGATCGAGATCGAGAACGGCCTCTACGAGAAGGCCGTGAAGAAGTGCGCGAGGACCAAGATTAACCTACACCACGGGGATTCTGCTGAAGTCATTCCACGCCTGGCAAAGCAGCTGAAGCAGCCAGCTATCTGGTACCTCGACGCCCACTGGTTTCCGGATCCTCAGGTCCACGGGGAGAAGCCCTTCCCTCTTTGGGATGAGCTAAAGGCGATTGCGGGTCGAAGGAAACGGGATATTATCATCGTAGATGACTTGCATGCTTTCGGACGTAGGTGCCTTCACGACGGCAAAGAGGACCTTGGTTCGTGGTGGGAGGTGTCCGTCAACAGCCTCAAGGAATTCGTGGGGCCGGCCCGCCTCGAGCACTGCCTCAAGCACGATGCCGGCGACTGCGTGGTTTTATACCTCAAAGGTAATTAGCACGACCCGAATTTAAGGTAGACTCACCCTGTGGCTAGGGAAGAATTGAAGGCGCTGGAGAAGGCCAAAGCCTACACCCAACGCTTTATCGAGAAGAACCCTTTCCTCCTTGGGATGGCCGTAATTGCCGTAGGGCTCCTGATGATCGCCACGCCTGGAAAGCAGCGATCTGAGGTGCCCGGCCTTGGCGGGCGCCGGAACTCCGCCTGGCGTGGAAAGGGCAGCTTCGGTAGCGCCCCGTTCGGAAGCCAGGTGGGGCATCGGCGATGAACCTCACCATCTTCGACACCCCCCAGGAGCAGGCGAAGGGGCTGCAATACCTGCCGGAGATCCCCGCCGGCATCCTCTACGTCTTCCCGCTCGTGACGTCGGGGACTTACTTCCACTCCCGGAACGTAGCCGAACCGTTCGATATCGCCTTTCTCGCAGAGGATTTCACGGTCCTCGCGATCGCCCAGATCACCCCACCTCAAGATGGGATGACGGCGCCGCCGGCTACAGCGATGGTGGTGGAAGCCAAAGCGGGAATGCTGCGGGCGTCCGGATTTGCTCCAGGACGTATCGTAAAATTCTGATTAGCGGCGCATGGATGAATTCAGTGTCCAGCCAGAACCTCATGCCTAGAGCAGCCTCAAATAGGACTGCACAGAAGGGTTATTCTGTGTATTTCACCTTGGTAGACCCATGAACCTTAGAGGCCGCCATAAAAAGGACGCTATTCGGGCCTCCCTGGAACACTGCTCCTTTCGAATTCGTAAACTCCGAACGCCAAATGTAGGCGCGACCATCCTCCACCTGAACCACCCCGTCCGTTACATTGAGATTGGCGATGACCTTAACTCGGCCTACAACAAGCCGAATCAACCAGCGACGTAGCGTCCACAGCATCGGAGTCTCCTTTCACAAATGGATTATTTGGTGCATTCTGCCCAGCGCCGGAGATGCACCGAAAAGGTCACGTTCTTGGACCATCTCTGTTTCGGGCAGCCTCGACAATCCTTCCGAGACCATGTCCCGATGCTGGGGATCCAGCCGCCCCACTTATGCTTGTGCGATTTCATAGAAGAATCATTGTGTGTAATTGTTCGGTTTTGTGGCATATTGCCAGTCCGAAGCCCAGTCCGTAGCGTCTGACATGGGAGCCGTTGTCCCGGCATCCCACATGATGTCCCACCACACTATATTCATCGAATTGGCCTCCTCTTGCATTGAATCGCTATTTCACGACTTTCTTCTGTGAAAATTCCAAAAGGTACGTCAGGAGCCTATTTCCACCCCCCGTTTTGATCACCTCATCCGGGCATTCGCCGCCCAGAAGTAGGTTCGGCGTCGCCATCCAATGCTCAGCGCTCTCACCATTCCCGTTGTAGTACGTGAGGGCCTCGTAGAACACCTTATCACGAATGCACATATTCTCTATTCTGTGCATTTTAGGCCTCGGCGCCGTCACCCATCCCGTCGATCATACCTTCAACCCCTTTTCGCTTAGCTTCCCACTCTCCATCAGGCGTAGCCAACACCTCAAAGGACCAATCGACATCCCACTGCCTTTGGCCAGGGTGTCCGCTTGTGTCGAAGACGATGCAGGCCCACCCCAGCTCGTCGAGTGTCTGGTTAATCGCTGCGACTTGCTTCTTCGTCGTAGGGTGAAATACGATTTTAACCCACATGGATTTGGGGAGCCCGTCTTCGACCTGACCATGATCCGATCGGCTTTGTGTGAATTCCGTCTTAATCCCGTCCACACGGAGATCTCCGGCAGCGTCCAGGGTGCGGCGGTAGGCTTCTAAGATTTCCATTCTATCCTCGTTGCACAGAATGCCTCATCCGTGAAGCGTGAATCGTTCTGGAGGGTGGCTTACCCTCCTAATATCATCATTCTTCCCACAGCCAGGACACGGAATTTCCGATATGGTTCTACCGATGCCGCCCTCATGCTGGGCCCACGAAGCCCACTCTGCTCCACAGCGACAATAGCACCGCGGAGGTTCACCCCCGGCCGCTTTGATTTGATCCCAAGGTTTCATCAATCACCTTTTTTGTGCCTGTTCTTTCCGCTGGCTACGAGTCAGGGAAATATCGAATCGGTAGGCCGCCATCCCGAGGGCCGTCCTAGTGGAGTCAACTAACCGCTCGTGTGCATTCCACAAATCCCGTAGCTTGCTAAGAAAGTCCTCTTCCTCGGGTGTTTCCCAGGCTAACACCAGATAGCGATAGTCCTTCCCGTTGGCCGCGTCGGCGTCTCGAAGCTCTACTCTCATAACCCGTCCTTTCTGTGCATGAATGCCCTATTTTGCGCTTTTTTTCCTTTTAGTATTTCTTTGTTTCAACCTCTGGCACCACCTCGGGTCTTGAAGGTAGCCGATGTATTTATAGTGGAGGCTTTCATATCTGTGTTGCAGCGCTTTTATAAGAGACCCTGAAAAGAATACAAAGTCGCCCTCGGAGGGGTATTCAGCTAGCGCTGCGATTGCTCTGGCCAATGCTCGAATCTCTTTCAACTGATCTCGCTTTGGGAATTCTCGACGTTGTTGTGGTTTTGCTTCTTTTTTACGTTTCATAGATCACCTATTCTGTGCATCCAGTAGATCTTCACTAAACAACATCGGGCCCCTAAGATTCTTGACCTGGCCTGCAGCCAGCGCAATCTTCGCCCCCTCGATACGATCGACGAATTTCCCGCATTCGGTGACAAAGCCCTGTGTCTCACCCTTCACGGGTCTAACGTCAGTGACCAGAGCGATGACAGAGATAATGCCCGCATGTGTGAGGCCAGTCCACGTCTTGCCATCCAACTGGATCGCCGCCTCTTTGATCCTCATTGCATCGAATTCCTATTCTGCGCTTATCTTATAACTGGAAGATTAATCAGATTTCTCCCGATTTATGCACCCTCTACCCTGATGCTGTTTGCTTGGCGAACGATGCTGTAGATGCCATCGCCATCGACGGTATAGGTACACCCGGGTATCAGGCCAAATTTCTTTTTGAGAGATTTTTCAATCTCCTTTGGGGTGTCGTCAGCCAGACACACCTCCGACCATTCCTTTTGCTCAAACAGCACGCAGGGGTCTATAAGCAATATCATCCCACTCTCGACCTGCATCTTGGTTTTGAAAACTGAGGTGCCATCCAGATTCATGTACAAAGGCTTCCCTTTATGTATTTCACACCCGATATAGGATTGCTTGGAAGGATCATCTCCAGTATGGTTGAGATAGAATTTGTCAGCCTCAAGAATATCGTTTGCTTGGCATATAAACACCACGCAAGGAGGGGTCTTTCGCTTGTCACAATAGGTATATGTATTCATTATCCACCGGTCTACAAACCTGACTTAGGCTCACAATCCTTGATCCTTGCTACTTGGACTGCCCCGCTGCCGGGGAGGTGGACGGTTACGTACTTCCCCCCTCCCGGCTTAGGGTCAACGAGCACCTGCACGTCGGGGTGATCAAGGATTAGCTTTAGACATCCTCCGTCATATAGATCCGTAAAGGACTCCTCACTAAACTCAACAATTTTTAAGTCAGATTTCATATTAGCCTCCATTCTCCGAATTACTGTTTCGCTATCTTCTTAGCGGTCCTACCCTTACGGCGTTTCGGAGGGAACCACGGCTGCCGATACCGGTGAGAACCACCAATAATCGAATGCACGTTTACATACTTGCCATCGATGCGGCCAATGACATCGTAGGCCTTATTGTTTGCTTCGATAACATCCTTCGCCTTAACATAAAACTCCACGCTGATGGTGGTGGAACCCACTTGGCTTTCCGCACGAATCAGATGGGATCCAATCGACCGCCTACGTGGATACGACGTCCTTTTCGTGCGTTTCATAACCCCTCCTTTTTTCCCTCGATTAACGATTCCCGTCCACAAGAAGATCGGGAGTGTGGAACGACATCACGACGGAAGTGCACCCCTTCTTGCTCATCCGCGCAACGTATAGAGACACCCCGCATTGGACACAACGCTTGCCCCAAGCGTATTCGCCGTTGCGCTCCCATTTGTGCTTTTGCTTTTTCATTGAACCCTCGATTAGAGACTTGCCGCCTTTAATACGAACGAAGCAGAGAATAGCCCGCAAGCCCCCACACCTAACAATGCGGCCACGCAAAATCCTTCATTTGGGGTACAGCCATAAAGCAGGCTGCACCCAAAGGAAATTGCAGCTAAAATCACACACCCTCCCGACCAAGTGGTTCTTCTTCGACGCCTCTCAATACGGCCAAGCAACCATCCCAATCCAAGAACTACGAGAAGGAGCGCAATGAGTTGATTATTCATCGTAACCCCGAATATCACTCTTCACAGAACCACCGGTAATTTGTGAATCAATTCCCGCATCTCCAGAACCTTCGCATAACGTTCTGTCATTGAACTACTGCTGTGACCAGCGAAAAGCTGAGTAGCGCGTAGATTTTTGGTGGCCGCGTAGACCGCCGTGATTCCATAGTGACGCATTGAATGGACACCACGACCTTCCATCGACAGGCCACAGCGGGCCAAGTTCAATTCCCATCGCCGTTGAATGGCCCGTTTTGACAGATGTCCTCCCTGGCATACCTGAGTCTGTCCACCCTTGAGGTGCTTAATAACGCACGGACCGCAGTCACCAGGGAAGATCCAATCCTCAAACATCTGTGACCACTCCGAAAGGACGGCGTATAGCGCGGGAGGCACCTCGACCAATTCGGGCTTGAGAACTTTCTTCTTGCGGCGCGTAATCTGAAGCTGGCCATCGATCAGATCGGATGAGCTAACGTGCAGCGTTTCGCACATCCTCAGGGCAAGTCCAGTCCCGAGGGCACAGAATACATACAGCTCAGGATCGTGGTCTTTGGCCCGTGTAATGATCCGGGCCATCTCGTCGGGGGTGATGGACTTGGATCGAGGAAGGCCGTAGGAAGTGGTGGAAGAGAACATAAAGCCTCCAAGCTCTTGCGTTTCTCTTCCCAGGGCAGCCCCGGAAAGGGCCACCGCACCTACGAGGAGTATACCAACCAGTGTCATTCTATGCAAGTCCAATCGCTTGATTCGCGCATATCTGGGGTCACGTCCAAACTTAAGCGGATCTTCTTCATAAATGGGTCAGTCAGCGTCCAGGATGTGCCTTCCGGTACGTCCCCATTGGAGCGATAATTACGAACGAATCTCCACCCGCAAGTTCCGGGTGTCGGAGTTGAAGAGAGGTAACGTAGGCATCCGCTAGCGCCTCGGCAGCAAACGCGGCTTGGATCGTGTACTCGTTTTGACCCGTCTTGATCCCCACGCGCCAGAGAAGCTTGCCCTCGTTGAGTTTTAAGTCGCTGCGTTTCTCTGAACCGTTCGACAACATCTTACCTCCTTACACCAATCTTATGATTCATGCAACCTCAGGGAACTCCTGCACTCGCAGCTCCTCGGGCCATTCAGAGGAGTCTTTACCTTCCTTGTTTTTACAGCCCATCTCTTTAGCGAGGACGCCACCCTTTTGCTTGAAGTGGTACTTGATACCCAACTCCTTACACTGGCTTAGGATGCTATTTGCCCACTTTGGATCCATGCGCCTGGCTTTCGCGCCGCTCTCGCCGCCGACGATAACCCAGTCCACACCGGGACCGAAAACACCCGTCGTCGACCCCGTCTCCCCTTCATAGGACCGGTACTTCTCGAAGTTGATCGGCCCAAGGAGCGGCTCCGCGCTCACCCAATGGACGACCGCAGGGACTGCCAAGAGCTGAGGAATCCGCTCATCGGCCCGTCGCTGGTTCTCGGCCGTCACTCCCAACCAGACATTCTTTCGCGGTTCCCGGATCCAGGTACTAGGGAACATGCGGGATGGCTGGCGCCCCCGCTTCGTGAGCAGCATCCATCGAAGGTTTGGGGTCTTCTCGATCAGGTCCCAGAGCTTAGCGCGCCAGGGGTCAAGGTCAGTGCGCGCCTCGAAGACGTCGGCCATCGACGCGCAGAAGACGAGCGCAGGCTTCCCAGCTTTGGCGGCTTCCTTCTCCCATTTCAAAGGCTGATTCCAGTGTTTTTCCCCGAAGAACCGCCGCGGTGCCTCTTTTCCCCACACGGGGTGTCCCCATCGGTTGGCGAGGGATTCTGCATAGCAAGAATCACAGGCCGGGCTCACCTTCTCACAGCCCCACCATGGGTTAAAAGTATGATCGGTCCAACTAATGTGACTATTCTTCATTCGTGCACCCTCAATCTTGTGAATTACGCCAGGACCCTTTTTCACTCTTCCTTATCTCTTCAGGAAGACGTTCCGATCGTTTTTCAAGAATATCACCTATAGCCTCTCCGAACTTAGCTGGATCAACGCCACCTTTATCCCAAAGTCGGTCATGCGCCCAAACACCATCTACGATGCAGCCACCACCCATCCCACCCCCGACACCTTCACCCACTTTCATGCGCTCGTAATACAAGCCCGAACCTTCACAGCCATTCCAGCAAATGTCGTTAAGGTCGGCTAGAATCTGCTTGAGCCTATCCTCAGGACACTGCACATATTTCAGCCGAATGGTCATCATAATCTGACCACCATAATCCCCCTCAAAGATGGCAACGCCGTCCGGATGAGCTTTTGCTTCTCCAAAACCCTTCAAGGGATTAAACGAGTGCTTATCAGCCATAATGAATCGGACAGGACTTTGGCCTTCTGGAATTTCTTTTGGTTTATTCATCATTTACCCCCTTCTTTGGAGCTGCACGAATCCTGTGATTAGCGCGACACCTCTACGGCAGCATCGGGGTTTTCCCGGCATGCTTCCAGGTATCGCTCAATAAAGCCTACCAGTAAGTCGTAATTGCCCCACCCGTTCGATGGATTGAACTTCTCGAACCGCGTCCGATCAGACCTGAGCAGTCGAAGACAAGCATCCAGCGGCTCAACCAATTGCGTCGCCTTGGTGACCCCGATTTCATCGGGACGCCACAGGTGCTTGTAGATCCCGGCCTCATCAGCCATCGTATTCAGATTGTGGGTGATGTTCTCGGTGTGCACGGTCCCGTCATCTCCACCGATATCTATGGTTACAGGCTCACGCCCAGGATTACGTGCATCCCATTCTTCACGGGTGACTTCCTTGGACTGTCCACCATCCCGAATAAAGATGGCCCGGTGGGGTTCAATGTGCTGTTCTGCCTCAATCAGATAGACATCTAAGCTCATGTGCAGCTTCCTTCCTTTGTTTCACGCCAGAACACTTTTCCACATGTACAGCCGATGATGAGAGGGCGCCGGCCCTGGGAGACGGTGAACCAGCAGCCTCCACTCCACATGCAGAAGAGGCTGTGACCCCACCTCAGTACCCATGCCGATATCACCCGTATCATCATGTGTCAATCGTTTCATCAACGCTCCGTCCTAGCCGAGCGGGGGCCCCCATTGAGGGAGATCTCGTTTATCTCCTTGAGCTTCTCAAAGAAGTCACAGCCATCGGTTAGAGCCCCCATGATCTGGTTTCGAGAGATCATGCAACGGGCGACCTCTTTCCCGTTGACGAGGACTTGGACTTGGTCTCCGAGTTTTACCCGACTCCAGAAGACGAAATCGTCTTCACGGATATCTATCTCCCTAGTTCCTACTACCACGTCTCTCATCGCACCTCCATCATTTAGTGCACGAATCTTTTGTTTTGTGCCTCACGGCCCAGGTATATAGCTATCCCCTCAACCCCTTCACCACTTCCCTCACGTCCGAGACAGGGAGGGCGGCCGTCACATAATCTTCATCACCAAAGCGAATCCCAAATGCCAGCTTCCCGTTTCCACCCTCATCACGGAAAGTAAGCCCGCGTGGTCCGAGATGATATCGGCCGATCACGATCGAGGCGGGGCCCTCCTGGAACGCAGGCTTTTCAGTGTGGAAATACCTAGAGACCATTGTCGTCTTGGTGTAACTCTTACAGCTTCCCCAGACGACATGGGCATAAGCCCGGATGGCGTCTGAGAGCGGCAGGCGCCAGAAGTTCGTGCCATCACCATCCTCGCGCTTCCTGACGCCAAGAGCCCCCGAAACGCGGCCAAGACGGGGCTTCGTATCCCGACGAGCATAGAGCGTCATCGGAATTTCCATTGACGAGAAGGAACCCTCCCACCACCAGCAGTCGAGGGTTACCGGCTTCTCGAAATACCGACGACCCTCCGCGGCTCCCGAAACCCCGGGAAGGATTGAGCTGGCCGCCACGACTCCCGCACCCACGATGAATGCCCTTCTTTGGATCATGTCTTCCTCCTTCTATATAGGCCTAACTTCGGTTTGTCTGCACAGATCGAGAAACCATAAGCTCCATCCGTCAATCTTTTGTTTTACGCCTTGGGTTTGACCGTTCCGCCAAGTAGCTTCCCGATAGTTTCACCCACCTTACTCCGCTCCTGCTGGGTCTTGGAAAGCTCCTTGATGGCTGCGTCCTCTTCCTCGGTGAACTCCTCACACGGGCGCATAGAGCCGCAGCCGTAGCACACCTCAAACTTCATGATTCCTGGGCCTTGGCCAAGGGCTGAGAGGATCTCAGGCCCATCACCGTGCGAGTAGGCTTGCTGGGGTGACCCAAATACCTGAATCCAAACGCGCACCATCCTCTTGTCTGCACAGGTCGAACAGTTCATAAACTCCATGCGTCAATCCTTTCGTTCGGCTTTTGTTTGGTCTTTCACCTTTCGCCTACTATCCCAGATAGCCCAAGTACCTCCTTTTCCCGGCTGCGTCCGTCGCCCCTGCTCATCCCATTTAGTTACAGCGTGCCAGAAAGGGGAATCCGATGGCGGTGACTTGATCGGATCTCCCGTTTGCTTGTGTAAAGTGCATGGCCCCAGGCGAAGGTGCCACTCAAAACGCCACACCTTGTCGCTGGCGACGATCAGATAATCATTCTCGGTCCCACATAGGAATCCCTGTTTCCCAAGGCTTATACAGGTCACGCCGTCAATCCTTTCTTTTGCGCTCGGGTCCTTCTTTAGCCGCACGACGGATACCGGTCCAAGCCAGCCGCAATGCGTCTTCTGAATCAATTCCACGCTCTTGGGCTACATCATGCGCGTAATTGCCGGCCATTACGCGCACTCTGTCGGCCATGTCCTCGACCTCCTGCTCTCGCTCTTCTCGCGTCATCAATCTTCCTTTCACCCAGTCGGCGTATTCTTCGTAAGTGACGACCATCCTTCCAATTCCTAAATAGCTTTTTTGCTTCCTCATTCGGAATCAAAAACATGCTCTTAGTTTTCGTCAAATAAAGCTTGGTAACCCCCTTAATCTGGCCCGTATGGATCAAACTTCTTACGGTCGGCACAGAACATCCAAGTCGCTTCTTGATTTCCTGAACCGTCCAAAATACTCCTCTTAACCTGGTTGGCATGGCACAGACCCCTTCTTTCGTGCAACAACATCGCCTCTTGCCGCTCTATTCTCCAAATCTAAGCCTTTGCTTTCTCCGGAACACGACGGAGGCAACCACATTCAAGCATTGACTCGATTTGCATGATCTTGTGAACACAGCAAGGACACCGATTTAGCCGAGGCATCGGCGCAATCTTCCTGACGCCGGGATGGTCAGCGCATTCACGCTTCCACATGAGCGTACCTGAAGGCGGAATCTGTGGTAAGCCGTTCATCGTTCTTGTACCTTTCCCTTCTTTCGCGCCTAGTTTTTTGCAGCTTCTCAGGCTGCAAATTACACCCAGGTCTCCTCCGGCTCCTCCGGTGAAGCGAGCCCAAGCTCGATGGCCCGGTCCCGCTCGATCCGGACGAGCTTCATCTTGTTCACGAAGTACCACGCTTGGAACCCGCTATGTTTGTCGGACGGCTTCCAAAGTCCCTGTATGGTCCAGTCGACCGGGAGAAGCTTCCCGTGCTCGCCCGAGGACGTCAGGCGCGGAACGCACCAGAGTTCAACCTCCTCGCCTGGGGGCAGCGATATTCCCCAGCCGAACTTGGGCTTCACGGCCTCTCCCCATTCGCGGGCAGACGGGATATGACTGGTCGGGAGCTGTTCCCACATGATCCTCGTCCCCCTCGAAAAGAGCGAAACGGTCGTCCCGTGGGTGAACAGGTTGTAATCCCGGATGCTCGGGTGTTCGATTCCGGCCGGATAGTTCACCGGGTAGTTCCAGTAAAGGTCATACAAGACGAACGGGCGATCGATCTTGAAGCTGGTGTGACCAGCGTAGATAGGTGGGTCTTTGAGATCGGAGAGCTTAGCCGCCACGACGGAGAGCGGCTTCGGGATGGTGAGCGCAAGGCCGCCCAGGCCGATCGACGTCAGGAATGTTCTTCTATCCATGGTTCTTTTCCTTTCCTTGCAGCTTCTCAGTACTAGCTGCATGATTCTCTACTTTCACGGTTACTTATTTAAGTAATAGGCTAACATCAGTATCCACGTAAGTAGGACTGTTCCTATTAACAAGAGTTTTTTGGTCAACGTCTTTTCAGGTTGGGATATCCAGTCGGCATAACTTCTAGCCTCCTTCTCAGTTGTGAAGAAATGGCCTGAACCTTGGAGTTCATCTCCATTAGGTGCTTTCACACTAATATGCACGCGGTAGGCTTTTTCTCGCTCTTGTGCGTTCATCTTATTTACCTCATGCACGAATCTTTTCATTCGCGCAAATCAGGAAACCCTTCGACAGCCTCATAATGCGCGGGTTCCTTACAGGCGCATATATCCGGCATCTCAGGTTCTATACGCTTTTCCCCGTCGAGTCCTGTGACCACAACATTTCTCTCGATGACCTCGGCCATGCACTTTCCCATCGGGTTTGCATCGTCGTGGTCGCATTTTAGGCATTTCATTGCTGGATCTTCTTTCACGATTGCTTATTTAAGTAAATAGGGTATAAGCAGTATCCACGCCAGTGCACACGCCAGTAGAGCTGCTCCTATTAACAAGAGTTTTCCGGTCAACGTCTTGTGAGTGGAGAGGGATGATATCCAATCAGCAAAACCCCTAGCCTCCTCCTCGGTTTTGAAGAAATGGCCTGATCCCTGGAGTTCATTCCCACTAGGTGCTTTCACACTAATATGCACGCGGTAGGCTTTTGCTCGCTCTTGTGCGTTCATCTTATTCCCCTCATGCACGAATCTTTCCTTACGCGAAGTCTCGCCAATCCTGCCTAGGAAGCCCATCGATGTCTTCCTGGGTCATGAAATCAGCAGGCCTCAAGTGGTATGAGGGCGCATAGGATCTGCCGACCTTCACCTTGGTGGTGTAGAATTCAACCTCTTTAAGGGACGCTACCCGGACCGCATCAACAGGGAAATGAACATGAAATGCGCCAATTCCCTCTAGTCGTTTCCCAACAAGACATTCCCCAAGATTAGGGTGCTGAGTTCGCGCTTCCGGCACAATTATGAAATACTCGTCATCATCTCGACGCTTCATATCCGTGAGCCCCTTGTGCGCCAAAGATCGAGCCATCGCAAGCTTTGCCATCACCACTTCCCTTTCTGCATCAATCTTCCCTTTCGTGACTTACCTCTTTTGTGCCACCCGCTGCTCCACCAAACAGGCTGCACAAGATCCGCCTGGTTCGCACCCCTCATGGGACTCGCGTACGACCTTAAGAATTCGACCTCGTTCATACTCCACCCCAAGGCGTATTGTTGTAGCCACGACTTCTCGGTGCGTCACGCCGTTAGGAGCGTGGTAGTCAAGTAGAATCGCCTTGTCCACAAGAGTATTCATTTCTTCATTGGTCATTTGACGCCTCACACTATTCGGTTTCTGCGCCATCCTTCAATCTGTCCTTAAACCAAGGGCCGCATTTGTGCGCGTCCAGAGGAAGGGCTGGATGTCCACATTTATCGCAGTAGGGCCCTTCCCACCCGCACAAAAGGCAGACGCAACAGCAACCGCATAGCTCCTGTTGACTGCAAGACGGACACTTGTGGCGCGGAGCAGGAATTACCTTAAAGCCATACTTTTCTGGCACGTTATCTCCCTTACGCGAAGAACGCCTCGATCTCCTTGGCGATCAGGTTGGTATGCGTCTTGTTGATCTCCTCACGAACGTCGCGGTCACACCCCTGGAGCTCGTTCCCGATGCCAGCCCGGTCTTCCAGATCGCCGTGCATGGCGCGCCGAATCCTGTCGGCCAACGCCATCGCGGCGCCTTTGTCAATCTGCATTTCGTGCCTCCTTAATCTTCCATTCTGTGTATTAAAGACTACCTAAATCCCTTCCGATTCTAAACGTTGCGCCACCTTCTTAAGGCGTTCACAAATGACTGGGGGATAGACTAGCTCGCTGAACTTCTTCCAACGCCCATCCGTACAGAACATTGCTGAAAGGCGAAACAAATCCTTGGTTCTTTTGGCAGGTGGGTCACCTTCTTCGATCAAAAGAATGGCATCGGCAAAAGTGCGACTGCGGATAGCATGCATTGCCTTTTCCAAAACCAGCCTCTTCGCATCGAGATCAACTGCCTCATCAAGGCACTTGAGAATTTCGTCAGGGAAGGCATCGTCATCCCCGTCAGGGGAGAACTGCTCACGGGTTTGAGGCTTTTTCACAGAATGTCCATTCTAGGCTTTTGGCACACTATTCGATTTTTGCGCCGTCTTCTCGATCGACCGAGCCTGTCGGTAATTCTAGAGCCTCCCGGAAAAGAGGCTCAATGGCCTTCTGGAACTCAGCAAGGGTGAGATCACCTTGAATCTTACCTGCGCGGTACCATTGGTCGACCGCACCCCAAGCCATTTCAGTCAGCGCAACCGCCTTCCGCTCCTTCATTCCTTGCGTCAGCATGGCACACAATCTCCCTTACGCGAAGAACGCCTCGATCTCCTTGGCGATCAGGTTGGTATGCGTCTTGTTTAGCTCCTCACGGACGTCGTGGTCACACCCCTGGAGCTCGTTCCCGATGCCAGCCCGGTCTTCCAGATCGCTGTGCATGGCGTGCCGAATCCTGTCGGCCAACGCCATCGCAGCACCTTTGTCAATCTTCATTTCGTGCCTCCTTAATCTTCCGATTGGTGCGACTCCAGCGTTATTCGATCCACACCCCCCTCCCCTCCTACCTCAACATGGTGCTCGATTTCCAGGCGCGAGCCGGCGCGTAGAGTATCGTTTAGCAGTTTCAACGCGTTGCGCTCATAGATATCATCTGCGATCAAAGTAACCAAGACTGCTTTGCGGCCGCTCTTCTCTACCCGGACATGCATATCGTCACCTTTCTGTCGCTTCGCGTTTCACCTTACTGTGGATGCTCGAACTTTCCCGGGAGGATCCTATGTCCCAGTTCGTGCATCAGTGCTGGGAACGGCTTGGCGCGATCCAATACACCGTAGCTCCATTTTCCATTGAAGCTCACAATGGTCCACGGAGGTGTACCAGGTGGGATATCAGTCTTGACGGTCACCACGCGGCGCGTATAGAGCGCCACCAGAATCTGACTCCCGAAGGTCATCCCCGAGGCAAAGCCTGTCGAGCTGGCATTGGCCGGGAAATTCTTATTGTCAACGAGATGGTACGACGTGCTTCTCGCATAGAGCTCGTATTGCTGCAGCGTCACCCCATGGTCTGCGATGAGATCCTGTTTCGCCTTGAGCTGGGCGGCATCGAACAATAAGAGGATTTCGGCCTTGGTCAACCGTCCAGACGCCACAGATCCCTGATCTGTGTATTCGACACGGTAGCCGGCCGGAGTGGGCTCTCCGAAGTCCTTCTGCTTGTCTCGCTTACCGAACAATGAGCAGGATGCAATTAAGACTAGGGGAACGATAACGATTAGTCGCATGTCTTTAGCTCCTTTTCTATTGTGCTTCATCGAATCCCTATTCTGTGCCTTCAGGAAGATTCAAGATGCCAGTCCTGAATCCACAGCTCTCCCGCTCGGGAACCCAACACACATCCATGCAGATCACCCTCCTACACAAGAGCTTCTCGCATCTGGTGCAATGGACGGAGACATAGTAGGACTTCTCGCATGGCTCTTCCCGAATCATCGGCTTGTGAATCCCTAGTAGGCATCTAATCGACATACTTACACTCCTCATTCTAAGTCTTCTTAGTGCCTGGAATTTCCACCAATGTACGGTTCGCATAATCCGAATTCTATGACTCAGGATCGTCTAGCCATACTTCGATCCGTGCATACGGGCACGTTGAGGAAGAAGTCCACCACATAGACAAAGGGCCGACACTAGGCCACCATGGCCTATTGACATGTTCGTAGATCAACTTCTTCATTCCTCAATCTCCCATTCCACGAATACGGCCACAACTTGGGCACTTAGTAAAAGCGTCGGGATATGAGACGCCGCATCCACGACACCACGTTATCCGCCACATACTCAGACATCCCATTCTGTGCAATCTCTTATCCCTGAGCGGCCTTGGCAAGATCACGAACGCACACCAGTTCGGTCCATGCGGGAGTCACGGAGATGTTTTGACGGCCGCCCTTGTGGGCTTCTTTTAGCCCTTGGTGCATAGCCTTTCTGGTGTAGTAGACCTGCGCATTTTCCTCTGTCGTCCAGGTTCCTTCACCGTCGTAATATGCAAAGTTCTGGACGACGAAGCGGCCCTGAACTGCGGCCAAGACAAATCCCTCCTGTTGCATCAATGCTTTCAAGCGGTTCATCTTTCCTCCATTACTTGCTGCACGAATCCGCTGTTCTATATATCAGCACTGAGGGGGCACTTACAATTCACCCACTCCTCTCCACATCCCTGACAATCCGTAATTATCGCCCCTCCCTTTTCCTTTGGCAGATGCGTGCACGAATCGTTTGTATTGTGCTTAAGGGCATCATCCGCAATATCCATCGAATCTTGGCCATGGTAGTAATCATGCTCACCAAACTTGATCTCTTCCTGCACCATAGCCCGGAAGTCTGATATCTTCTCCAGAGCTCCCCTGAATACACCGTTCTGAAGTAATGCGCTATCTCGTTCCCGGGTGCGTTGAACGAGATGCTTCATGTTTGCATCAAAGCCGTCCTTCAGTCGGTGGTGTTCACGCTTCAACTCAACCACCTCGGCGCGAAGCCCCTCGCGTCCTACAAGGAGCGCCTCTCGCTCCATGTATATCTGAGCTTGCGTGCACTCTTCCTTCTGATGCAACTCTAATG
>SDBS01001116.1_pt1 | contig 27408 bp, 25 predicted proteins | sample 2277091 | NCBI WGS metagenome assembly SDBS01 (sample SAMN10404972, study PRJNA504765) | marine sediment metagenome | isolation source: marine sediment core GS10_PC15, 163 cmbsf | place: Arctic Ocean: Southern Knipovich Ridge | collected 2010
GCCCGGATGGGACAGAGTGAGAGTCGACGAATGGAACTAACGACGCCAAAGAAACCAGAGAGAACCTGCCTTGTTCTTTGTGTTGTGATTGGCGTGCTCATCGCGATTTGCGTGGTCCTGATGGGCTTTACCGGTCTCGGCGTAACCCGCGTGAGCGAGGAGGAGGCGTGCCGCCACTGCGGCGCGAACCGCGAGGTGCGCTCGATAGAGGTTTGCCGCGTGCGCATCCCATACCACTGGACGCATACCGCGGCGGGCCCGCACCGTTCGATCCACTTCGGCGTCTTCGGCAGACCGGGCCGCACGCCCTGCGCACGACACGCGTGGTTAGTGACCTTCTCCAGCGGCCGCGGATGGCGCAATTGGGATGGGCCGGCCGGGTAGTCGTGGGGATTGAGCATGACTCCGCACATGATTCACGGACAGTCGTTTGAAAAGGTAGCTGCTAAAGCGAAAGGAGCATGGAAATGGCCGTGCTGAGATTCTTTGCGGTGGTTCTGATCTTCGTCTGCGTGACAGTGGCGTGGGCAGTGCTCGGCACGTCGATGTGGGCCCGTACGGAGATGCTGGACGACAAGCTGAGCGGCGAGATGGCCAAGCTTTGGGGCCCGACGCGGCTGGTTCAGCCGGCGCCGTACATCGTGCCCAAGCCGGTTACGAAGGAGGATCCGCCGGGTGCCACCGACCCGGCCGCCAGCACCATCGATGTCGGCATCAGGCACCAGCACCGCTACAAGGGCCTGCTGTGGTACAGCACGTTCGCGGCGGCGTTCAAAGGCACGTACACGGTCCCGGCGATTCCGCGCCCGCCGCGCAAGCCGTACAAGAGCGGCTTGTTCGCCCCGCCTCCGCCTCCTCCGCCGCCGGACCGGATAGACCGGCTGATGTTCCATCTCCCGCTGGACATCACGTCGCACGACGGGCTTACAGTGCTCGTTGACGGCGAGGATCGGCCGGTGCTGCACTTGCAAAAGACCTCCGGGACGATCTCGGTGGAACTGAACAGGGCTACCGAGCATGAGGTGACCATCAGCTACACGACGTACGGCCAGGACTTCTGGGAGTACCTGCCCCGGTGGTCCGCCGACCACAAATATCGCGGGGACGAGGAGGAGCTGGCCGGCGGCGGGGCAATGGGCGAGCTGACGGACTTCACCCTGACGATCGACATGGACTTCAAGGAGATCGACTATCCGACGGGCACTCGCAGCCCGACGCGTCGTGCCTCGCCGACGGGCGCCGGCATGCAGGCCCAGTGGCGGTATGAGTCGCTGGTGACCAACCAGGCCATGGGCATCGCCATGCCCAAGCGTCCGAACGCCGGGCCCATCGCGCGGCGCATGAGCCTGTTCGCGCCGGTGAGCTTGTTTTTCTTCTTCACGGTCCTCTTCACGGTTGTGGTGCTGAGGAAGATCCCGCTTCACCCGATGCACTACCTGTTCATCTCGGCGGCGTTCTTCGCTTTCCACCTGCTGCTGGCGTACCTGGTCGACAAGGTCCCCAGCGTCCACTGGGCGTTCTGGATCTGTGCGATTGTGAGTGTCTTCCTTGTGGTCAGCTACATGCGATTGGTCGTCGGTATCAGGTTCACGGCAACCTACGTCGCCGGCGCGCAGCTTGTGTATCTGATCGGCTTTTCTTATGCGTTCTTCTTCCCGGGGAACACCGGCCTGACGATCGCCATCGGCGCGATACTGACCCTGTACCTGCTCATGCAGGCCACCGGGCGGGTCGTGTGGCGTGAGGTGTTCGGGAAAAAGTCCGCGCCTGCGGTGCCGCCCGCTCCGCCGGTGCACGTGCCGCCGGCGCCGGCCGGGGAAACACCCGCCCCGATGCCCGACAAGAAGTGATCCGGAACACACGCGGTTACAACGGCACGCACGGTTAAAAAGCACACGCGGTTTAACAGCACACGCGGTTTAACAGCACACGCGGTTCTTACGAACCGCCGCTAAACAAGTTTGACGAACCGCCGCTAAACATTACGAACCGCCGCTAAACATTGCGAACCGCCGCTAAACGTTACGATCGCCCGTTGAACCTTACGAATCGTCGTTAAACGTCGAACACCCAGGGCGGAAATTATCCCCACCAGGCTATTGCCTGGCGGCCGGATTGGGCGTACCTTATTTGCCCCAGATACCTTCAAGACATAAGGAGTTATATCAATGGGCAAGAAAGTGCCTTCCGACATCGAGATCTCGCGGGCTGCAACACCAAAGCCGATCACCGAAATAGCCCAACTGGCCGGCGTCCTGCCCGACGAGCTGGAGCCCTACGGCGACGTCAAGGCCAAGATCAAGCTCAGCGTGCTGGACCGCCTGGCCGGCAATCCCAGCGGCAAGTACATCGACGTGACTGCGATCACTCCCACTCCGCTGGGCGAGGGCAAGACCACCACGGCTGTCGGCCTGACTCAGGCCTTGGGGCTTATCGGCAAGAACGTCATCCTGTGCATCCGCCAGCCGTCGATGGGCCCGACGTTCGGCATCAAGGGCGGGGCCGCCGGCGGGGGATACAGCCAGGTTATTCCCATGGAGGAGTTTAACCTCCACCTGACGGGTGACATCCACGCGGTTAGCATAGCGAACAACCTTCTTGCGGCCGCTATCGACGCGCGGCTCAAGCACGAGGCCCACCGCGACGACGAGTCATGGGCCAAGACCGGTCTTCCGCGGCTTAACATAGACCCCGATACTATTACCTGGCGGCGCGTGGTTGACGTTAACGACGCTGCGCTGCGTTTCATCGAGGTCGGCGAGAGCGACAATTGGCTGGACGGGCCGAACCGCAAGACCGGCTTCGACATCTCGGTTGCCTCGGAGATCATGGCGATTCTGCCCCTTGCCGCCGACGCAAAGGACATGCGCGAGCGTCTGGGGCGCATCATTATCGGGATGAACAAGGCCGGCGACCCCGTGACGGCTGAGGATATCGGATGTGCCGGCGCGATGATGGTCCTGATGAAGGATGCGATCAAGCCGAACCTGATGCAGACGCTCGAGGGCCAGGCATCGTTCGTGCACGCGGGCCCGTTCGCCAACATCGCCCAGGGCAACAGCTCGATAATCGCGGATAAGATCGCCCTGAAGCTGACCGACTACGTGGTAACCGAGTCGGGCTTCGGCGCCGACATCGGCATGGAGAAGTTCTTCGATATCAAGTGCCGCACGAGCGGCCTGGTGCCCAACTGCGTGGTGCTTGTGGGAACCATTCGGGCGCTCAAGATGCACGGCGGCGGGCCCAAGGTCACGCCCGGCAAGCCGCTGCCCCGCGAATACGTCGAGGAGAATCTTGATCTGCTCGAGAAGGGCCTCTGCAACCTCATCCGCAACATTGAGATCGCCAAGATGTTCGGCATCCCGGTGGTCGTGGCGATCAATCAGTTCCCGGATGACACGAAGGCGGAAATGGAGATGGCCCGCAAGGCCGCCGAAGATGCCGGCGCCGAAGCGGCGGTAGTTTCCAACCACTGGGCCGAGGGCGGCAAGGGCTCGGTGGACCTGGCCAAGGCTGTGGTCGCAGCCTGCAAACAGCCGGCCGACCTCAAGCTTCTGTACCCGGACGACATGTCCATCAAGGAAAAGATCGAGACGGTCGCAAAGAAGGTGTACAAGGCGGACGGCGTGGAGTACTCCGAGAAAGCGGAACGGCAGATTGCCTCTTACGAGAAGGCGGGCCTGAGCCACCTGCCGATGTGCATGGCCAAGACGCATCTTTCCTTGAGCCACGACCCGACTCTAAAGGGCGTGCCGACCGGTTTCATCGTGCCGGTGACTGAGGTGCGGGCGGCCGCCGGGGCGGGGTTCCTGTATCCGCTTCTGGGGACGATGCGAACGATGCCGGGTCTGCCGAGCAGGCCGGCCTTCCTCGCAGTCGACCTCGACGAGCAGGGCGAAGTGGTTGGGATGTTTTGACAGCGACGCGATCTGCGCGACGGCACAGATGGACTTGGGAGGGCCAAGGCCCAGGGATTGGAATCCCTGGGCTTTGCATTTTTTTGTGGTAATAGTTGAAATCGTACCAATTAGGTGCTATATATATTGGGAGGGCTGGGAGCAGGGAAATGTTGGCTCTGACGAAGAAAACCGGTTATGGGCTGATCGCAATGGTCTATCTGGCGGGACTGCCCGAGGAAGAGCTTGCCAGTGCTCGCCAGATCGCCGAGCGATTCAACGTGCCGAGGTCGCTGCTGATGAATGTCCTCAAGAGGCTGTCCGCTACCGGCTACGTTAAGTCGGTGCGGGGTTCGCGCGGCGGCTATCGCCTGGCCAGGCCGCCTGATGAGATCAGCCTGGTGGACGTAGCCGGCGAGCTGGAGGGTCCCATCCGGCTGGCCGAGTGCGTGACGGACGAGGCCGCCGGCCGGGAGTGCACCTCCGAGGTGATGGCCCGATGCCCGATCGTCGATCCGGTCCACCGGGTGCAGCGACGGATTAATGATTTTCTGAGGAAGATGACGCTGGCCGAGATCGTCGATCCGGCGGTCGCCCTGGCGCATGAATGAGGGATAAGAACATGGCAGTCACCACGCCGATCTATCTCGATCACAACGCCACCACGCCGGTTGACCCGCGCGTGCTCGAGGCGATGATGCCGTACCTGACGGATGTTTTCGGGAACGCGGCCAGCCGGAACCACAGCTTCGGCTGGAAGGCGGCCGAAGCGGTGGAGCGGGCACGCGAGCAGATTGCGAACCTCATAGGCGCTGCCCCGAAGGAGATCATCTTTACCTCGGGCGCTACCGAAAGCGACAACCTGGCCATCAAGGGCGTCGCGCAGATGTACCGGGATAAGGGCAATCACATCATCACCGCGAAGACCGAGCACAAGGCCGTCATCGACACGTGTAAGAAGCTGGAAAAGGACGGTTTCGACGTTACGTGGCTGGATCCGGACGAATATGGCGTGATCTCGCCCGAGAAGGTAGCCGCCGCCATCACCGACAAGACGATCCTGATAACCATCATGGCTGCCAACAACGAGATGGGCGTGCTGAATCCGGTGGCCGACATCGGCAAGTTGGCCAAGGAACGGGGCGTGCTGTTCCACTGCGACGCGACTCAGGCGGTGGGCAAGGTTCCGGTGAACGTGGAGCAGATGCAGGTGGATCTTTTGAGCATGTCGGCCCACAAGATATACGGCCCGAAAGGGGTAGGGGCGCTTTACGTTCGCGGGCGCGGGCCGAGGGTACGCCTCGTTTCCCAGATGGACGGCGGCGGCCACGAAAGAGGCATGCGCAGCGGAACGTTGAACGTGCCCGGGGCCGTCGGCATGGGCAAGGCGTGTGAGATCTGTCAGGTGGAGATGCCCGAGGAGGCGGCGCGCGAGAGGGCCCTTCGCGACCGGCTTTATGACGGGATAACCGCCCGCATCGAGCACGTCACGCTCAACGGGCACCTCACGCAGCGGCTGGGGAACACCTTGAACATGTCGTTTGAGTATGTTGAGGGCGAGGCCCTCATGATGAAGCTGAGGAACATTGCGGTCTCGTCGGGCTCGGCCTGCACGAGCGCCTCGCTGGAGCCGAGTCATGTGCTGCACGCGATGGGTCTGGCCGATGAGCTGTCGCACAACTCGATTCGTTTCAGCCTGGGGCGATCGACCACCGAGGAGGAGATCGACTATACGATTGACCGGCTGGCCAAGGCCGTCGAAGAGCTGCGGGAGCTCAGTCCGCTGTACGAGATGGCGATGGCAAAGGCTGCGAGCAAACAGGATTCCCGACAAACACCGTCCGTAACGGAGGGGGCGTAAACGATGCATTTCAGTGAGAAGATGCTGGATCATTTTGAGCATCCACGCAACGTGGGAACCATGGACGAGGACGACCCCGCCGTCGGCACGGCCAGCATCACCGCCAACCAGTGCGGCGACATAACCAAGCTGCAACTCAGGATCGACGAGACCGGGCGCATTGTGGACGTGAAGTTCAAGACATTCGGATGCGGCGCGGCGATTGCTTCAGGGTCGATGGCGACTGAGTGGATCAAGGGCAAGACTATCGAAGAGGCCGTCAAGGTTAAGGACGCCCACATTGCCAAGGAACTGGAGCTTCCTCCCCACAAGATTCATTGCTCGGTCATGACCGAGAACGCTGTGGACACGGCCATCAAGGACTGGAAGCGGAAGAACGGGAAACTCTAGGCGGTCTTATGTAAATGTTGTGCCCTTGGGTACGGCCCGGCAACGTGAATTGGCCGGAGGTGCAGCGATGGCGCAGGATCGGCTGAAAATCCACGAACGCCCGAACATGCAGGCCCCGCGAATGATCCTGGGGTTTACCGGCTGGATGGATGGCGGAGGGGTTTCCACCGGAACGATTGAGTATCTCCTTCGCAAGCTGGACGCCCGCCTGCTGGCCGAGATCGACTGCGAGGATTTCTATATCCTCAATTCTCCCGGCTCGATGGAGATCTCCGCGATGTTTCGCCCTCACACGAAAATCGAGGACGGACTGATTACCACCTTCCGGGGCCCGGACAACAGGTTCTTCTACAGCGGGGCGCACAACCTGATCCTTTTTGTCGGCAGGGAGCCGAATCTGAAATGGTCCGAATTCGGCGACTGCATCTTCTCCCTCGCGTCGCAGTTCAATGTTTCGATGATTTACTTCATCGGCAGTGTGGCGGGCCTGGTTCCACACACCAGGCAGCCGCGCCTGTCTGCTTCGGTTTCCGACGAAAGCCTCAAGCCCACGCTCGAGGCGGCCGGCGTGCGGTTCAGCAATTACGAGGGTCCGGCCAGCGTTGTGACGTATCTGACGCTCCAGGCCGCAAAAAAGCAGATACCAATGGTGAGCCTAGTTGCGGAAATCCCGGCGTACGTACAAGGCCGGAACCACCGGTGCATTGAGGCGGTGACCCGGTGGCTTGCCCGGATTCTGAACATTCAGATTGACCTGGACGACCTGCGGGGCTTGGGTGACCGGCTGGAGGAACGGCTCGACGAGGTCCTCCAGGGACACGGCGAACTGCTGGAGCGCATCCATCAGCTCGAAGAAAACTACGACAACGACGTGTTCGATACCCAGATGGGGGATCTGAAGGAGTGGCTCGAGCAGCAGGGGATACGGTTGGATTGAGAACGACCCGCCGCAGGCCTCAGCCGAAGAGCCCGCCCGCCGTCGGGGAGGGGATGTAATCGTTCTCCAGGAAGAATTTCAGCGCCTCGGCGACGGAGCTGAATAACCTGGTGGCCGTTTCGGTTACGAACGGCGACGGGGCGACCTCAGGCGTCCAGATGACGAAGACATCCCTGGTAGCCTCGTGTGCGTGCTGAAGCTCCCTCTCCACTCCGCTGGAGATGACAGGCCTGCCGTCGGGCATCTGGGGGATCAGCGATATTATCATCTCGGCCTGGTCGATCAGCTTGAAGTCGCGGGCATAGATCTGCCCGTCGATGTCGGCGATGATGTCCAGGATCTGGTTTGTGTCCAGCGTGGCGCGCAGGTCGCCGTTGGTGACTTCGATAGTCCGGTGGCCGGCCTCCGCGGCGGCTAACGCCAGCTTGCAGAGAGACTTTTCGTCCAGGTCGTTCGGGTCGAAGCAGACAAGGTGCCTTTTCATCTCACGCCGGAAGCTATCGATCTGGGCTACCACCTGAGGCCAATCTCCCACATGTGACATTGGAAAACTGAGGTAAGCCCGTTTGATTTCCGGCCTGAACAGCAGTTTAACCAGCGCGTCGGCCGTCGAGTCGTCGGTGCCGCGGGGCATGATGTAGAATCGCCCGTGCCGGCGGAAGATCTGGCAGAACAGTTCGGTGGCCAGTATCTCTTCCTCCCGCCAGACGGCCAGGTCCTTGAGTGTGTGGTCGACATGCCCGTCGCGGATGAGGCGAGAGTGTACGCGATCTATATTGTCCACGAGCACGAGGTAGATTTCGGCGTCGAGGGCCTCCATGTGATCGTAGTCGAAGGCGTAGAACAGCCCGTGGCGCCAGCGGAAGGTGGCATGGGTGTTAACCAGGACGTTGGGGTGGTTCTTGCAGGTGGCCAGGACATCCCTGAAGACGCTGCGCCGCAGGCTACGCAGGCGAGACAGGGGCAGGTCCAGAATCTTGCCGGGCGCCACGTCCGGGGCTTCCGCATACATCATCTGCCCGATGTTGCAGATCTTCAGGTCGTAGCCCTGCTCACGGGCTATCTCGGCGACGTGCTTGAGGAACGGTTTCTTGTCCAGCCCCACTTGTCCGGTAACCACCACTCGCATGGCGATACTTTAGCACTGTCACGGAGGTGAATCAAACGGATTGGCCGCCGGGCGGGTATCTCTCTAGCCCGGGTTATTCACGAAAATGCGACATCTTCGTGAATAATGTGGGCTAGAGATGCATCAGCGGGTTGGGTTCCGGAAAGAACCGTTTTCTGGCGCCACCTAGAATTCCTCCCCCGGGGCCGGTTCGATCGTCGCCGGGCCGGTCGCGGGCATGACCATTGCCGGACCGCTTGTGGGCAAGACTGTCGCCGGGGGGGCCGTGGGTATGACCATCGCTGGACGGGTTGTGGGCAAGATCCTCAATGGGGCGGTTGTGGGCAAGATCCTCAATGGGGCGGTTGTGGGCAAGATCCTCAATGGCGCGGTTGTGGGCAGGTCGATCGCCGGCGCGGTTGTGGGCATGACTACCGAGCCGGCCTCCTCTCCGGTGGCTATCTTTACCTTAAGCGCCAGCACCTTGTTGTCGGCCTCCAACTGCGCCAGACGTACGGTAATGCGTTCGAGCGAGATCTTGAGCTGCTCGGCCAGGGTCTTGTACTCATCTCGCGCCTGCGGGGCATGGGAAAGGTCCTTGATCTGGTTCGCCTGCTCCTGGTTGGCGAATTCGAGTTTTATGACCTTCTTGGCCAAGTCCTCGCCGCGCTCGCGCAGTTCCTGTTGCTGCGAGTTGCGGATGACGAGTTGGTCCTTCAGCGTGGCCACCTCGCCCTGAAGCTGTTTGATTTGCTTTTGCTCGACTGTCTGTGATGGCTCCTTATCGGACCCGGAACGCAGCCACAGCGGTTTACAGCCGGCGCCGGCCGACATTGCCGCACCAATAAGCGTCAAGACGAGGATGCGATTCATAGCGGAATCCTTAGCAGTGGGGGTGTCTCGTGCCTACTTTGAAGATTTCGGCGATTTGAGGGCTTTTTCAATAGTCCCTTCGAGGTCTCTGCGAGCGTTGGATGATACGACTTTGCCATCCTTGCCGATCACCCAGATGCTGGGTATTCCCCGTACGCCGAAGGCCGTTGCCGTCGGGTCGTTCCAGCCCTTGCCGCTGAAGGTGTGGATCCAGTTCATCTTGCGGGACTTGACGAACTTGGCCTCGGCTGCGGCCCCGAGTTTCAGGACCTTTGCCATGTTCTCGGCGTACAGCTTCATCAGTTGTTCCCTGGTGAGCGGCTTGCGCGGGCGAAGGAAGAGGCCCTCGATGTTCTTTATGACCCCATCGGGCACGCCCGCCTTTGCTGCGGGCACGGCCGCCTGACCCGTAGCAGGCGCGGATAGAGCCACCACAAGCAGAATCCCCGTAAGCGTTCGAAGAGTAGGCATTTTCATTCTCCTTCCGATGTTTGGCCGAGCCCTTCCGTGTGGCCCCAAGGCGTCATGGAATTCCAGGTGTGCCGGTAGTGAGGGCAAGGCAAAAAAAGGAAATGCTGAAGCGGCTTAGCGCGAGCGCTAGTATTCCTGGTTTTTGCGGATGGCGGCGGATGCAGTTACGGCGAACCTTGCCGGCCCTCGGTCCAGCACCAGCCGCACCTTCACGCTCAGGGGAACCTGTTCGCTGTTTTCTTCTCGGACAATGCTAAAGGTACTGATCACGATCTCATCGGCGCCGTCGCCGGTCAGTATGTCATCCGACTGGACGCCATTTACCGTGCGGCGATAGTGCAGCTTGCCGTCTATATACTCGTACTGGATCTGCTCCAGGCCGCTTCCGTCCACGGGCGGCGTGATGGTCAGTAGCGTGGCGGAGGAATCCACATCGGTCGCCGTACGCACCTCGGACATCATCCGGCTCAGGATTACCCGCGATGCTTGCGTGACGGAGGCAATGCGGTCGTTTGCAGCGAAACTCTGTAGAGAAGCGTGGATGGCTACGGCCACGCTCGCCAGCAGCATTGCCATCATCGTCAGCGCCAGAAGCACCTCGACCAGTGTGAAGCCCGGGTTTTTTTTCAGTGAAGGCATATCAGTGCTCCGTGTATGAGGTTGGTATGGGGGCCAAAGTGTCCGGGGTGGAGAAACCGGACGGGATACTTGGCTTGGACGAGTGGTCGAACGTCAGGTTGGAATCGCCCGCGAGCATCAGCTCCTCGTCGCTGTAGCAAATGATAGACCCTTTTATGATGCCGCCTGCGTCGCCGGTGAATTTGAATCTGTCGGCGGCCATTGTCCCGCTGACGATTCCGAAATTGCCGGCGAATTCCACGCCGAACCCCGGCGCAAGCAGAAACGATCCGGGCATCAGCTTTATCTCGGCGTACTTGAGCAGGTCGGGCAATTCCTCTACGCCGTGGACGGTGCTGTTTCCGGTGAACTTGATTTCATTGGTGTCATAGGCGCCGTCGCCGGCATCTTGGGTGACGATGACCCCAGTGACAATTGTGTTGCCGGTGAAGTGCACATTATTGGGCTGCTCGATGAAGATGACGCCGTCCAGGGTGGTATCCCCGGAGAAAGTGGGGTTTACATCCGCCAGGATGCGGATGTTGCTGAATGTGCTGCTGTCGTTGATGGGCGTGTCGGCATCGACGATATTTATGGCGAACGGCTCAAAAACGGCGGAGTTTACCTCTGGGAACGGTTGGTCGCCCATGCCGATGTGTATGTGGTCGTGAATTTCGTCGCTGTCGACACTCTCGCCGCCGACCGATGCATTGCCCGCTAGCGTGGCGTAAGCGTCGGGATTGGCCGTATAGATATCCCCCTCGATCAAAGAGTGCCCCGTAAGCTTGTACGCTTGGTCCGTGGCGTACGTCCCCGAAAAAATGTTGGCCTCGGTGGACGAGCTGACGCCACGTATCCACGCGTTGCCCGTCATCTTGATGCGGCCCATAGAGGCCACCCCGTACCCAAAAATCACGCTGCCGGCGGGGACCAATGCAAAGTCCATGGATATGGCTCGCTGTATGGTGCCGGAGCGGCCGTTGGCGGTAAGCGTTACGGTGTTGCCGTCGACCGCGAGCGCGGCGGTGAATCCGCGGCCCGTTTCACCGGTAGTAATCTCGCTGTTCAGCGGCGCGGCCAGGGCCGCTTCGACGGCGGCCAACAACTCCTGTCCACTCAGCCCAGGAGGAACCTGCACTTGTTTCAGAAGATGCGTGAAGTATTCGAGGCCGCTCTCCGCCTGGAGATGCGAGTTCTGGATATTGGACAGGTTGTCTGCCTGAAGCATTGAGTTATTAGCGGCGGCTGCATAGGCGATTCCCAGGGCCGCGAACGTGGCCAGAAAGATCATCGCCAGGACCGAGATAACACCGTCTTGTCTTGTGTGCGGTTTCACCTGCTTCATCCTCCAACGAGTTCCGTGTAGGAGGCGGGTTTGGCCTCCAATGCGAAGTTCTTCACGAATCCAGCGGGGTTCGGGTAGGCGCCCTGCCTGTCGACGTGTATTTCCACGTTGCCGTCGAGGGCCGTCGGGTAGTTGCCCAGGCCTATGACAGCGCCATTGACAATTCCCTCGGACTGTCCGGTGAAGGTGAGTTTGTCGGCTGCGATCGTGCCGTTGATGGCACTGAACTGTCCGGAGAACGTCACAGCGAAGCCCGGAGCGAGTACGAACGTGCCGGTGTGCTGCCTGATCTCGCTGAACTCGGGCGTCTCGGGGAGAGTCTCGACGGCGAAGGCCTCCACCTGGCCGGCAAAGTGGAGCTGGCAGGATTCGATCGGGTTGTTGCTGGCTTCGGTGGCGACTATGCCGTTAATCGTGGCCTTGCCCGAGAAAGTGACGATATTCGGCGCTTCGACGTAGATAATACCGTTGATAACCACGTCGCTGGCGAAGGTCGGGTTGGCGCCGGCCGCGATGCGAATGTTGCTGAACGTCATGCCGGATGTGCTGGTGTGCGTGGATGAATCGACCACGTTGATGGCCAGCGCCGCAAGAGGCGCGACGTCCAGGGTGGGCACTTCGGGGGCTGAAGGCACCGAGTGAATGTACTGGGCCATTTGCTCCGGGTCGCTCGTTCCGCCAAGGCTGGGGGTGCCCGAGATGGCGATGGGGGCATTGTCCACGACCGTCAGCTGGCCCCCTATGACGGCATTGCCACCGAGACTTAAAGCCGTACCGCCGCTCGTGGTGGCGGCCATCATGTTGGCCTCGGACGGATCGTTCACGCCCACGATCTTTGCATTGCCGGACATGCTCACAGGCCCGAACGACGCCAAGCCGTAGTCGAATACCGTGCTGTGTCTGGGAATCAGCACCAGGTCGATTGTTATCGAGCGTGAGATAGCGTTGGCGCTGCCTCGGACGACGAGGGTGCAGCTGTCCGGCCCGTCCGGCACCAGCGTGCATGAGAAGTTTCCGTATGGCAGCTGGATGTCCGGCACGTGGGCCGTCCAGTGTTGGCAGTTCTCTCCATGCTCCCTGCTGACGGTAACCGTTTGGCTTTGCAGGTTAGCCGTTGCGTTGAGCAAACTGCCCAATATCTCCCCGAGATTAGTGGACATTGTTTCTTCGCTCGTGTCTGCAGGAAGGCGAATGCTGCGGATCTGGTTGAGTATGAAGTCCATTCCGCTTTCGGCCGCCAGTCGTGCATTCACAGCCGAGCGGTGGTTGTCACCGGCGCGGATGATCAGCATCGTGTTCGATGCCATCGCGGCAGCCAGCACGCTGAACACGATCATGGCCATGAGGGATAGCACATACGCCGTGCCCCCTCGGCTACGTTTGTCTGATGTTTTGGTGTGCGTCATGTCACTACTCCTTGTTCGTGACCAGCCATCCCGTTGAGAGGACCCGTTGTCCCTGGTAGGAGATATCGACCTGAACGTGAACGATATCGCTGGCGCCGTCAGAGACCGCGCTCGTCAGGGCTGTCGTGTTGCGCCAAGTCATCGTGATAGTCTGCGACCAGGACGTCATGTCGGCAATGGCCAAGCCGTGGGCGTCCCGGGGCGGGCTGTAGGTGACGCCCATGAGATCGTTAAGGTCGTCCACGAATACTTGGGGGCTGCTCCCATCGTGTCCGGGCGGGTTCTGGGGGGTCTGTGGGTCTTTGAAGGGCAGGCGGCGCGTCCATTCGCGGATTTCCTGCGCGAGAAAAACAGCCTTGGTGATCTGTCTGCCGGCCTCATTAATACGGGTTCCGGACCCGATGGCGGTCAGCAAGGCCACTACCCCTATGCCGATAACGGCTGTGGCGACCGCGACCTCTACCAGTGAAAACCCGCCGCGATTCGCTGAGGAAATCGTTATTCTCATCAGTCTGCCTCCGCTTGCCCTCCTACTTCACCAGTCCTGACATCTTGAAGATAGGCAGGATGATACTCATGGCGATAAACCCGACGACAAGGCCCATGATGACGATCATCAGAGGCTCCAGCATTGCCGTAACGGTCTTGATGGTACTTTTCAGTTCCCTGGCGTAGAACTCGGAGATGTCGTTGAGAACCTCTGCGAGGCTTCCCGATTCCTCGCCGGCCGCGATCATCTGGACCACGTTCCTGGGCAGCATTCCATGCTTGCTCAAAGGCGCAACGATCTTGTCGCCCTCCTTGACGGCCGACCGCACCGATTTCCACATCCGCTTGTATAGGGTATTGCCGGAGACCTCGGCGGTGATCCTGAGCGTCTCGAGCATGGGCACGCCGGCGCCGACCAGTTCCCCCATGGTATGCACACCCCGGCTTATGTACAGGGCCCGCAGCAGACGCTTGAGCAGCGGCAGGCGCAGCTTGGTCTTGTCCCATACTTCTCTTCCGGCCGGCGTGCTGATGTAGAAACGCACCGCCACGCCTGTCGCGACCAGCCCGCCAACCACAATGTACCAGTAGCCCCGGAGAAAGGCGCTTATGCCCATCAGCACCTTTGTGGGCATGGGCAGGAGCTCTTCCTTGCCCGCGAACAGAGTGGTGAACTTCGGCAGCACGAACGTCAGCAGGAACACCGTGGTAACGATGGCCATCGTGCCGATAATCGCAGGGTATATCATCGCCCCCGTGATCATTCTCCGTGTCTCGATCTGCTCGGCCAGGTAGTCGGAGATTCGCCCGAGCATCTCGGCGAAGTTGCCGGAAAGCTCCGATGCCCGGATCATGTTGATGTACAGCGCCGAGAAGACATTGCCGTGAGGCGACAAGGCCTCGGAGAAACTCTTGCCGGACTCCACGTCAATCTTGATCTGCTCGACGACTTTGCGAAACTTGCGGTTTTCGATCTGGTCGGCTACACCGACAATGGCGCTGCGGATATCAATTCCGGCCTTTATCATCACCGCAAGCTGGTTGGTGAAGTTCTGGACGTCTTTGAGGCCCGGGCCGAACTCGATGCTGATGTTTTGCATACGCTCGAGCAAGCTCGTCCCGCCAGGGCTCGCCCCTCGCGCTGCTGAATTCATCCGGTAGTCGGCGCTTGTCATAGCTTACACTCCTGCCGGCACTGGATCTAACCGCAGGTCCTGTCCACCCAGGGTGGAGTCCATCCTCTGCGGGCTGACGGCCTGTGCCAGGGCCTGATCTCGCCCAATCATGCCCGACTCGCAAAGCGCCCTGATCGAATCGTCCAGGGTGCACATACCAGCCGAAGCGGTCGTCTGAATGATGTTCGGTATCTCGTGAATACGGTTTGTACGTATGCAGTTTCGCACTGCCGCGTTGCAGATCATTATCTCGCAGGCGGGAGTCATTCCCTCGATGTCGATCCTCTTGAACAGCATGAGGGATACGACCGCCTGCAGCGTGTTGGCGAGCATACCGCGTATCTGGTTCTGCTGCTCGGCCGGGTAGAGGTCGAGAATGCGTTCGACGGTCTGGGCGGAGTTCATTGTGTGCATGCTCGAAAGAACCAGGTGCCCGGTCTCGGCGGCTGTGATCGCCGCGGCCGTCGTCTCCAGATCCCGCATCTCCCCGACCATTATCATATCCGGGTCCTGGCGCAGTGCGTGCTTCAGGCCGCTCGCGAACGTGGGCAGGTCGCTGCCCAGCTCACGCTGCTCTATCACGGACTTGCTGCTGAGCAGTTCGTACTCTATGGGGTCTTCAAGTGTTATCACGTGTCTGCTGAATCTCTGGTTGATGTGGTGGATCATGGCCGCGAGCGTGGTGCTCTTGCCATGGCCGGTCTGGCCGGTAACCACTACCAGCCCTCGCGGCAGTTCGGCGAAAGACTGGATAATTGGCGGCAGGCCCAAATCCGACAGTTCGGGCGGCTTGGGGGGGATGGCGCGGAACGCGATGGCGATTACGTTTCGCTGGAAGTGCGCGTTGACGCGGAACCTGCCGGCCGGACGTACCTGCATGGAGAAGTCCATGTCGCGGCGAAGCAGGAATTGCTTAAATCGCTCCTCACCGAGCATCTCTTTTACGAACGTGCCGGTCTGCTCAGGCGTGAGGGGCGCCCATTCATTCGCGGGGGCAAGAACGGTATTGATTCGATAGAGCGGGCTGAGCCCGGGTATCAAGTGCAGGTCGCTCGCCCCGTCGTCCAAGGCCTTGATCAGTAGTTCAAACAGCGTTGTCACGTTCAATTCCTCCGCTATGATGCCTGGGTTGTGCGCATGATTTCTTCAATGGTTGTCAGCCCGGCGGCGGCCTTGTCAATCCCGTCGCTGCGCATGGTGACCATACCTTTCTTCTCTACCTCGCGGCGCAGCTCATTCAGTGTCGGACTGGCGGTTATCACGTTGCGTATCTCATCGTTCATTTCGAGAAACTCGTAGATTCCCTTGCGACCCTTGTAGCCGGTTTGGCGGCACTTTTCGCACCCGACGCCGTGATAGAGCTTGATTCCGCCGGCCCCGAAGGACTCCAGGTAAGCGACAATGTTAGGCCCGACCTGCCCCAGCGGCTCTTTGCAGTCCTCGCATATGCACCGCACCAGGCGCTGTGCAAGGACGGCGTTGACCGACGCGCTTATCAGGTACGGCTCCACGCCTATGTTTATCAGGCGGGTGATGCTGGAGGGCGCATCGTTGGTGTGCAGTGTGGACAATACCAGGTGACCGGTAAGAGACGCTTGCACCGCGATCTGGGCCGTCTCCTCATCACGTATCTCGCCTATCATGATGATGTCGGGATCCTGGCGCAGAAGGCTTCGCAAGGCCGCTGAGAACGTCATGCCGATGCTGTCGTGCACGTTTACCTGGTTGATGGTGGGCAATTCGTACTCCACCGGGTCCTCGACGGTGGAGATGTTCAGGTGTTCGCCGTCCATAATCTGCAGGGCGGAGTAGAGGGTGGTACTCTTGCCGCTGCCTGTGGGTCCGGTTACCAGGACTATACCGTTGGGGCTGAGTATATGTTTCTTGAAGGCCTCCAGTACGTTGCTGCTCATGCCCAGGTTGGTCAGGCCGACCGTTATCGAGCGGCTGTCCAGTATGCGGATGACGCACTTTTCGCCGTGGGCGGTGGGCAGGGTGCTGACCCGCAGGTCCATGCTCCTGCCCTGTACCATGGCGCGGATGCGCCCGTCCTGCGGCAGGCGGCGTTTGGCTATATCGAGATTGGCCATAATCTTCAGACGCGAAATGACTGCCGCGTGCATCTGCAGGGGGGGGGCCTGCTGCTCGAACAGCACACCGTCGATACGGCGCCTGACCCGCAGGTTCCTCTCGCCCGGCTCAATATGTATGTCGCTGGCGCCGTCCTTGACCGCCGATGATATCAGGTAGTTCGCGTAGCGGATGACGGGGCTTTCACCGGCAATCTTCTCAAGGTCGGGCGATTCCTTGCTCTCAACGTCTACGACCTCGACAGCGTCCTCGGTAATATCCCGGATGATCTCCTCGACCTGCTGGCTCGCATTGGCGGATAAGCTATCGATGGCGCGGATTATGTCGTCCGGGGGCGCCACGGCAAGCTGGATACCGTGCCCCAGGCGGTGCTTAATGTCGTCTATAAGAAAGATGTCGGCCGGGTCCGCGATACCCACCAGGATCTGACCATTCTGCTTCGCTATGGGGATTACCAGCTTGCTCTTGAGGTAGTCCACCGGGAGCGAGGCAAAGATATCGCTGTCGATATCTTCGGCGGCCACCCGCATGAACGGCAACTTGAAGTACGCCGCGATGGCCTGCAAGGCGGTGATCGTGTCGATCGCATTGATCTGCATCAGGGCCTCGAGCATGCTCAGGTTGGGCTTGGCCTTTTGTTGCTGGCTTGCATGCTCGATCTGATCTGGTGTTATCAGGTGGTGTTCGAGGAGCCACTGGTGGGGCCCGCCGTGCGCAGCGTCGGCCTCGTCCGGACGCCACAACTCGGCGAACTGGACCTGCTGGTCCTGCGCGGGCTGGCCGGAGTCACTCTTACGACGAGTGGACGCATTGGGAACGGTCGCCATGCTCTTAGCTGGCCGACTCATCCGAGACCTCCGTTCTTACGGCGACATTCGCAGGACGTACGTCTTGTCCTGCCAAGTGAGTGTTACGCTGCGTGGCTCGATCTTGGCGAGGATCCAGCCGCAAATCTTTTGCCCTTCCGTCAGAAGGTTGTTGGATATCATTGCCACCGGCTCGCGCGAGCCGGTAAGAACCGACTGGAGAACGAGCTTCTTCACTTCATCCATCTCGTGTGCGGGGTTCGGGATTTCTTCCGCCGTGGGCGGTGGTTGCTTCGGTACCTGCACAGTGGGCTTGGGACGCTCGATGATCGTGAAGATAAAAGGATTGCTCTTCAGCTTCTTCAGAGGAATCTGCCGCTGGCTTGCCTGGTAGTAGAATGTATTAACAACGTCCATTGCCTTGCCGGGCGTGGTATCCAGGTTGGCCAGGCTCGAAAGCGCGTTGTCAACCTGTAGCTCAGCGAGCTTCTGGTCCCCAGAGGCCTCCTGAAGACCTTTACGCGGGCTCATCAGATAAAGGCATCCTGTGCCCGTCAGGAACAACACTACGAACAGCAGGTTGGCGTGGGTCTCGAGCGGCCGGCGGTGAGTGTGGGCCGACGGATTCGCCCGGGCAGTGTTCTGGTCGTCGGTGTCAGCCTGAACTTCCAGGCTGGTGGGAGAGGAGGCGACCAATCCGTCTGTTTCCGGCTCTTTGGCGCTCATGATGCCTCCTTCTCGAAGAAGACCGACATGGTGAACTCGACATTGACATGGCCCTGTGGCGCCCCGGTGGGCTTGGTGAGCTTCATGTGGCGGATTCGCATGATACGAGGCTGGCTCTCAAGGGCCTGGAGGAATACATACAGGCCCTTGAAGTTGCCCTCCAGATTGACAGCGATGGGCTGCTCGCAATGCAAACTGGCGGCTGTGGTGAAACCCGACTTCTTGCGGTCAAGCGTGCGGATGCTTTTGGTGACGAGCTTGTTCGCTTCGGCCAGGCGCCAAACCTCCTGCAGAACCTTGTCGATTTCCTTCTTGTTGGGCAGCTTGGACTCGAAGAACGCCACTGCCTTGGTCAAGGTGGCGATCTCTTTCTTGAGGTTGCCTATTGTGCCGGTGGCGCGGTACAGAGCCTTCAGCTTCTCCTGCTTGGCCTCGATCACCAGGCGCATCTGGGCGCTATGGGCGTTGTACGGGCGAAATACGAACCACCAGGCGCTCATCGGTATGGCCAGCAGTATCACCACCAACACAACTTCGCGGAGATAGGATTTCATAGCATTTCTCCGTTGGGTGCTCGGCCCTGTCGTCCGCTGGTTTCCGTAACGGCCGGACGCACAAAGTCGATCGCATCCACCTCGCCCTTCAGTATTATCTTTATCTGGAACTCCCGAACAGTCATGTCCCTAATCTTTTTCTCCTCGCTATAGCCCAGATCCACAGAGGCCATAAGCGGGTTCCGCGACAGGTTGGCGATGAACCTGGCCACCTGTACGTCCGTGGTGGCCAGGCCGGTTATTTCCACGCATACCATAGTCTCGGCCGACACGGGTGGAGAATTTCGCGGCTCTGTCGTCAGCTTGGTGCCGGTCTGCTTGTCGCTGTCGTCGGCCACCGTCGTGGTGCGCCTGATTATCTTCTGTGTCTGGAGGTCCAGGGTTTTCAGCGAGGCCCCGTCCGGCAGGGCGTTGGTAATGATGGCCAGCAATGTGCTTCGGGGCACGCGTTCCACGAGGGAAGCGGTCAGTTCGGCCTTGCCGAGCATCTTGATCTTTTGGGCTTCCAGTTCGTGCATTTGTGAGATGAGCTTGGCGGCCTCGGCGTACGAGGTATCTACGCGATTACGGACGGCCTGCGTGTGAGCGAGGCTCCGTCTTGAGACTAAGCCGGCGCAGAAAACGGCGCCGATCATCACGACGAAAAGGATGATAGCGATCACGTTGGTGCGGTGCTGACGACGAAAATGGAGGTAGTTTTCAGGCAGCAGGTTTATCGTGCTCATATCCAGATCTCTCAGTTTTGCGTGGCGCCAAGGCTCAGTCCCACGGCTACCGTCCAGGTCGGCTGCGGGTTCCGCCTGTCTAGGTCCAACTTCTGCCCCGCCCCGTCAACATGGCTAATTCGCATGAGCGGGTCGCCCATCTGGGCAGGAATATTCAAATGCCGTGCCAGCGACTGGCACAGCCGCTTGTCATGAGCACCTCCACCGATGAAGATCGCCCGCTCGACGCCGCCGTTTCTGAATGCCGATTCGTAATAGCGCAGGCATTGGGTCAGTTCGGCTGCGATTGTGGCCATCGGCTTTTCCAGCAGGTGATACAGCTCATCTTTGGAAACGTCGGCCTTGTCGCCGGCAATGATGTGCCTGCGAACGGCCCGCGCCTGGTCCGCCGGCATGCCCATCCCCTTGGCGACTGCCATATCCAGGGCATCGGTGCCGAGAGAGAGGTTGCGTGCGAAGGCGATTTTGTCCCCCTGTGCAAGGACCGCCTGGGTACTGGCCGCACCGAGATCCACAAACAAGACGGTCCGGTCCCTGTCCACAGTTCGCCGGAACAGGCGGGCGAAGCATTCGACTATTGCGCAGGGCTCGACGTTCACGCCCACCACGTCCAGTTTTGCGCGGCGGGCCATGGAAAGATATGCATCTACCGTGGATCTTTCGGCCGCCACTACGATCACTTCCTGCTTCGTGTCGGCCTGGCCGTGGGTGTCGCCCACCACCACGTGACGTATAAGCGCCTCTTCGATTGGGAAGGGCAGCTTGCCGTGGAGTTCCGCCGGCAGGACGTCGGCGATTTGTTCGGCGGGCATGATTGGCAGTCTGACGTGCTGGACGAAGGTGTCGGCGGCAGGGATTGCCAGGATGGCCTGCCTGCCTCTAAAGGGATGGGATTTGACGGTTTTGCGGATGCATGGCCCGAGGAACTGAAGTCTGCTTTGAAGGTCGCCTCGGCAGTCCTGGGGGATATCCTGCGACCCGGCAGCAAGCAGTTCGACATTGTCTTTAGAGCAGCGGAGCTGGGCCAGCTTTACGGTGCTGCTGCCCAGATCCGCGCCTATGGGGAGCGTTTTTCCTCTGACGACCTTCAATCCCATAGCAAACTCCAAACGGCGCAAGAGCCTCCAAGAGAGGGCAGACCCTTGGCTTTACCCGGAGGATATAGGCGTGGCTGCACACCGGCGCGAGCAGCGGGCCAATCCTCAAGGGACATACCGCTTTGCGCCCCGGCCCAGTGGCCGGTTTGCTCTTCTCCGCTCGTGAAAGCTTCTCCCAACATCAAGTATAAGTTACATTTGGCTCACCGGCGAATGGCCGCTACCGGCCTGCACCCTCCGGACGTGTTCCAGAGTCGTTTGCCAGATGCCTACACCTCCTGATGGACATATCGGCCAAGACGACGTTCATTTTCACTTTTTTCTTGCGGGCTCTGGAAAAAGTGGCTATATTTAACTAGGCGCCTCAGGGCACGTGTGGATTGACACGTTGTGGGCCATGTGGTAAGTTTGACTTTCAGACAGAGTTGCGAGGCAAGACATGGAAGTAAGACTCATCATGTTCAAGAACGACGGCCAGCGCAGGGACTTTCCGGTGACTGGCCGAATAACGAGTGTGGGGCGTGGTGAAGATTGTGGCCTTCGTGTCCCGCTGCTGAGCGTCTCTCGCCGGCACTGCGAATTGAGCCTGACTGGTGAGGAGATGAAGGTCAGGGACTTGGGCTCGTCTAACGGCACCTATCTCAATAACAATCGCATCAATGAAGAAGAAGTTCTCAAGGCAGGCGATCGTCTTGCCGTTGGGCCTGTTGTCTTTACCGTCCAGATTGACGGGCAGCCGGAGGAAATTCAGCCGGTGAAGGCCGAGGACCAGAAGGCGGACGATGAAGACAAGCAAGTCGAAGAAGGCGCCGCCACCCCCGATGTTGACGTTGCTGCCACCGTGAGCACAGATCGCGCAGAGGCTCCCACCGTGAGCGCAGATCGCGCAGAGGATGTCGAGCCCGAGCCCGAGCCCGAGCCCGAGACTGTACAAGTCCCGGAACCGCCGGAGGAAGAGCTAGAGGCAGAGATAGAGGAAGAGTTAGAGGAAGAGATAGAGGAACAGTCGACCCTTGACACCATCGTCGATTCGGGCGATGAGGAGATCGACCCAATATCGGCGTTGGAAGCTCTGGCCGACAAGCGCGGCAAGGGCAAGCGACCCAAACCATCTTCCGAGTGAGCCGCCTGAGCGTGCAATCGCCAGGCAGATCCTCACGGCTGGGCCGGCCGGCAGGTGCACAATCTCTCAGCCGCAACTACGGTCTGCCACGCCTCGGGCGTCCCGGCAGCGTTTCAGTGCAGTGAAGCAATGGGGCATTGGATCTGCATAGACCATGGTACCAAGCGAATCGGCCTCGCCGTGGGCGATACCGAACATGCCATTGCCACACCGCTGAAGGTTGTGCCGGCCGAGCCGCACTCCGCGGCCATCGAGAAGATCAAGGCTGTTGTTGATGAGTACAACGCTGATGGCGTCGTTGTCGGCTGGCCTCTGAACATGGACGACAGCGAAGGCCCCCAGGGGAGACAGGCCAGAGCGATGGCTGCGGAGCTTGCCGGCCTTGGTCTGCCGGACGTGAGGCTCTGGGATGAGAGGCTCAGCAGTTTTGCTGCGGACCGTGTGCTGGCCGGAATGTTGACTCGCAAGAAGAGGACGGCGGTGCAGGATGCAGTGGCGGCTGCTGAGATACTCCAGGACTTCTTTGCCTGCGGCGGACCTGACAGCGCCCCCAGACCCGATGAGATCCCCGATTAGGGGGATCCTCAGGAGTACTTTGATCCGTACTTCTCCTCCAGTATCGCCACGAGTTTCTTGAGTCGCTGGGAGTCCGACTTGTTGCAGACCAACGTCGCATCGGAGGAGTGGACCACAATGCAATCGTCCATGCCCACGACGGCCAGCAGGTGCCCGTTCTCGCCGACAATGACGTTTCGGAAGCTGTCGAGGAGGACGGCGTTTTCCGTGACGACCACGTTTCCGCCCTCGTCCAGGTCGCTCACGTCGGCCAGCGCGGGCCAGTCGCCCACGTCCAGCCACTGGCAAGTCAGAACCACCATGAGCACCTTGGACGCCTTCTCCAATACCGCGTAGTCTATGCTGATCTTTTCGAGGGTCGGATAAATCTCTTTCAGTATGCTGGTATAGTCCTTGCCGTCGCGGGCGGCTTGGCCCACGGGGGCAAGTTTCTCCAGCGAGTCGGGCAGGAACTGTCCCATGGCCTGCCGGATGGCGCTGATCTTCCATGCAAACATGCCGCTATTCCAGTAATGCTTGCCTGATTCGACGTAGCGCCGGGCCTCCTGGTGGTCGGGTTTTTCCTTGAAGGCGCTCACCTCGTACACCCCCGCACGCACCTCCTTGTCGCACTCGACATACCCAAGCCCGGTATGGGGCCAGGTCGGGCGGATGCCGAAGGTCACCAGGGCACCGCTGTGCTGTTCGGCCGCCTCGCAGGCCAGTCCGACGCATCGGACAAACTCCTCTTGGGGGCGGATTATGTGGTCCGCGGTGAATACGGCGATGGTTGCGTCTTCGCTACGAGCGGCCAGTAATTCCGCCGCCAAGGCGATGGCGTTGGCCGTGTCGCGCCCGGTGGGTTCGCCCACGATGTTTTCCGCCGACAACTGCGGAAGGGCGCCGGCCACCTGGTCGACGTACTTGGCGTTGGTTACTACCATGATGTTTTCATTGTCGAACAGGCCGGTGAGTCTCTCGACCGCTATCGACAACAGGTCCTTGCCACCTATGAGTGGCAGGAGCTGCTTGGGCCGATCCATGCGGCTCATCGGCCAGAGCCTCCGGCCGGCGCCTCCGGCCATTATCACCGCATAGCGCATGTGTGTTCTCCCGTAAGCCTGCGTTATCCTTGCACGGCCCAGAGCTAATGCCGCTGCTATCCCGTTATCGGACGTTTGATGTGATTCTGTCCAACCTGGGCCAGGCAATGGCGGGGCGAATGTTTCGATCGTATAATCCCCGCCGTTGCGAATGATAGAGCAGGAGTGTGCTTTGACCGTCATTGCCGGGATAGATGAGGCTGGCTTCGGACCGGTGCTTGGCCCGCTGGTGGTCTCGGCGGTCTCCTTCGATGCCCCTGACCGCTGCGCCGATATGTCCATGTGGGAAATGCTCGCCGCGGCAGTCACCCGAAGATTGGCCAAACGTCATGCCAAGGTCCCTATCGCCGACAGCAAGAAACTCTACTGCCGAAAACGCACCAAGCCCCTGCAACATCTGGAACGTGCGGTGCTGGCCATGCTGGCGACCGCAGGCCGAAGGCCGACCTCTCTGACACGACTGCTGCACATAGTGGATCCAGAAGCCCCAAGGCTCCTCGGAGGCTATCCGTGGTATGCGGGTGCGGATGTTGCGCTGCCCCATAGCATAAGCGAAGTCGAGGTTGAGCTTGCCGCCAACTCGCTCGCGGTGGCTATGGACAAGGCGCATGTGACGCTGCTCGCCATGCGCTGTCAGGTGATTCCCGCCGGTGAGTTCAACCGCATTGTCCGGGCTACCAGGAACAAGTCCACCACGCTGTTTGACGCGACGATGCGACTGGTGGCATACCTTTGGCGGCGGCAGGGCGGACGCCGGATGCGGATCCACGTCGATCGCCACGGATCTCGCAGGTCTTATCTCCGTGGCCTCCAGCGGGCCTTCGACGGTTGCGATTTCAAGGTAATTGACGAAAACGACCAGCTGAGCGCCTACCGCATCACGGCGGCGGCCCGATCGGCCGAAATAGACTTCACCGTGCATGGGGAGGATAAACACCTGCCGGTAGCGCTTGCGTCAATGCTGAGCAAATACCTGCGCGAGCTGATGATGCTGATGTTTAACCGCTTCTGGGCTGCACGTGTGCCCGGCCTGGCCCCGACGGCGGGCTACTACACCGATGGCAGGAGATTCTTCGGGGAGATTCAGGAGGCAACGGGGCAACTGGGAATCGACAAAGACTTACTTTACCGGTGTAGATGAATGGAACCCAGGGATTCGAATTCCTGCCCTTGGCCTCATCGGACTTGTGCATTGACTGGGCGCGGTCATTTCCCGTATGTTATGGGCATATCGAAAGGAATCACTATGGGCATTCAAAAATGGTCTGATAACATCACCGTTGTCGAATTGAGTGACGATCCGCAATTCAGTGACGATCTTGTCGCCGTGACAGATACCTTGGAGGCCAAACCGACAGACGTGGTTCTGAACTTTGCAGCCGTCGCGTTCATAAACAGCTCCAATGTCTCCAAGCTGCTGCGACTCAGGAAGACGATTATAGCCAAGAAGCGACACCTCATCCTTTGCGACATCAACACGCAGGTCTGGGGTGTGTTCCTGGTAACGGGCCTGGACAAGATATTTGAAGTCACCGGGGATGTATCGACTGCCCTGACGACGCTCCAGCTAGCCGCTGGGCCTGACGAGGAAGCCACCGACTGACAGGATCCGGGATTCTTCTCACCTTCGTCCCGGCGATTTATCCTGAGCTTGTCGAAGGACTTGTCCCGGCGAAGTCCGAAGGACGAAGCCGCAAGCCGCCCCAAATCAGGTGGCAACACTAACGCAACCATACGCAACACCCTCCCGGCCGGTTGCGATGCCGAAGCCACACCTAAATCCTTGTGCAAACAGAGCTTATGTGCCTCAGCCTTTTTCCGGCCCCAAATCGGCAACGAATAGTTGCGGCCAAGTGTTGCCACCCAATCTCCCCGGCCAAGCCCGGCGACTGTCTTTGATCCTGAGCTGCGCCGAAGGGTTTACCCTGAGCCCAGGCCGAAGGGCGCTCGCTGGGCAGGCCGTTATGCCATGTACCGCCTGCCTGCGAAAAACCTGCGCACATTGGTTGCGACAAATATTCTTTACCTTGAGGGTTGACTTTTGGGTTTCTGGTATTATAATGCTCTCCGCACCGGGCGGGATCTGGGGCTTCGCAACTACCATCCCATTCTCACCGGGGCACGGCAGCTAATTTCACGGACGGGTAAACGATTTCTCGCGGAGAGAACCATGAGCAGGGAAATGTCGAATGGGTACCGTTGTCCAGAAAGTGGGAGAGTGAAATATGTCTTTAGCATCTCACGCGTACAAGCGGCTTTGTGAACTCTACGGGCAGGTCTTGAAGCGCACGCGGGAGCGCAACGCGCGGCTGTTCCAGCCAGATCGCGCAACTGCAGGGCCGCCGATGCTCGAGCACCTTGAGCCTAGGTTGCTGCTCAGCGTTATACCCGATATCACAGCTATAACGCCCGACCGTCCCGGCTTTCGCTTCATCGCAGGAGTGGACGTTCCCGCAGCCGAGACCACCTATACGGCCGATGTCAGTGGCGACGTCAGTTCCGTGACTTTCAACGTCGGAGGAATGAGCGAGACCGATCAAGACGGCTCGGATCCGGACGGGTGGTCGGCCATCTTCAACATGACCGAGGCCACTTCGACCGATGGCCTGACCGTAACCGCAACAGGGCCGGACGGCTCCGATCAGGATACGCTGGCCGTAGATATTCTGCTTCTGCCGAACTGGCTCTATGGCAGCGATGTGACGTTCCAGGCCAGTCATGACTGGACGAGCGGGTACACAGTGGACGTTACGCTCACGCATTTCGTGCAGGAGTTCTACACCCCTTCGGACTGGAAGTTCGAGCTTCCCGGAATCGCAGACCCTGTTTTCGACTTGGCGAACAAGCGGACGGGTTTTTCAGCCAGTTCGGCGTTCACAATCCTTTCAACCTCGGCGGGTGATGTTACGTGCAACAATTATGCTTTTGGAGTCGAAGCCACCATACTTGACCACACCATCTTCAACGAGAGATTTGTTACGGGTACCAGCGGTGACATCCCGTGGAATGACAATAGCCTCGGCTTGCCGGTTTCTGGCGGGCTGAAATATGGTGTCGAAGTATACCCCGTCTTTTCGAATGCCCTACTTCTTGAGGGGGTTGGCGGGACGGCCTGGCTTGATCCCTATCTTCACGCCGACATCCCGTTGGGGCAGGCCAGGGTCCCATTATTGGGAGTCCCGGGAATAGTCGACCTTGTCTTCAGCGCCTCGACGTCTGTCGACCTCCATACGGCCAGCGGGGCAGCACATTTCGTTGAAATATCGCCACAGGTCACTTCGGGCGGGTTTGGGATCCAAGCGTTCGAACTTCATCCGGCGGTCACCTGTGCCATTACCGGCTCAGGGGAGGTCCAGGTCCTTATGGGTGCCGGCACTGCAGGCGCCAGCCTGACCGGAGCGCTGGAACAGAGCCTTCACGCAACCTATGCACCTCCGGCTGGCTGGGATGTCAGCGCACCCGGCAACCTGACTTTATCGGCAACAGGATATTATAATTCATTGTGGGGGTTCGGTCCCAGCGACTCTTTCGACTTGTTTGAGTGGACAGTGGCGACATGGGACTTCCTCGCAGGCGGGGACTCCGTTGATGCAACACAGACAGACAACTACGGATCGGACGTGCTAACGTCCCCGCAGATCCGTCTGGCGGATGGGGAACCAGGGGCCCTGACCTTCTCCGTCGACTACTCGAACCTTGGGAATCCGCCCGTGCAGGCTATGGTCATAATGAACGATGAGTTCGATACGCCGATGACTCTGGTAAGCGGCTCAGATGATGACGGCACCTATGAGGCAACCATCCCAGGCGCGGCCGAGGGCACCAATTACTTCAGTTTTGTGTTCATCGACGAATCAGGCGCCTACCACCATCTACTAGCTCCTACCTTGGATACGCTGGGTGCCCCCCGAGTGATAGCGACGACTCCGGAGGACGGCGCGTCCTACGTTCCGCGCGATACGAATATCGACATACTCTTCGACAGAGAAACCGATGCGTCGACGGTTGACGCTAGTGTATCCATAAGAGGGTCGGCTTCCGATGCACACACCTTTACAT
>SDBS01001117.1_pt1 | contig 27400 bp, 22 predicted proteins | sample 2277091 | NCBI WGS metagenome assembly SDBS01 (sample SAMN10404972, study PRJNA504765) | marine sediment metagenome | isolation source: marine sediment core GS10_PC15, 163 cmbsf | place: Arctic Ocean: Southern Knipovich Ridge | collected 2010
GGGCATTGCTGACCATTCGACCGGCCCCGGCATTGCTCACGGCGAAGGGCTGAAGCAGCAGATGTTAGAAATTAAACAACTCAATCAGAAGATTGATGGCATTCATATCTTCAGCGGCGTCGAGGTAAACGTTCGACCTGACGGTAGCCTTGATATACCTGATGAACTCCTCGCGGAACTGGATATCGTCATCGCGGCGGTGCATTCCAGCCTGGACCTACCTCAAGACCAGATGACAGGACGAATTATTAGGGCGATTGAGAATCCCAACGTGGATATATTGGCGCATCCTACCTCTCGTCGTGTGATTCCAGTGCCCCGGCAACCTGAAAGGGGACCGGTGGCGGTGGATATGGAAGCTATCTTCCAGGCGGCGGTCAGGACTAATACTATGCTGGAAATCAATTCTATGCCCAGCCGACTTGACCTTAAGGACACTCACGCTTATCGAGCAAGAGAGTTGGGGATAAAACTGGTAATTGATACTGATGCCCATGGGAGTGAAAACCTTCGCTTCATGCGATTCGGGGTTGGTATAGCCAGAAGAGCCTGGTGTCAGGCACCTGATATACTGAATACCAGACCACTGAATGACGTGATGACTTATCTGAAATCAAGAGGTCAGGTCAATGGCGGATAGGCAGGAAGTTCAGCTAACTTCAGCAGATGCTGAAGCAATAAGGAACTTGAAGCAGGCTATTACCGACGGTAAGCACTGGTATGTCGCCTTGCTTGAGACTATCGGATTGTGGCGTGCAACCGAAGAGATTCACAATGACCGTACCTACCGCTACGTCATTGCTGGCGAAGCCTTTGACTGGCTACTTCTGGCCGGGCGTTTGTGTGAGACAGTGGATGGTCTGTTGCCTGAGGATGAGAAACTGGCTCTCCTTTTCCGTGGTAAGCCGCCAGTTGAAATGGCTGAAGAGACGTTTAGGGAGCTCATTGGGAGTGCTAAATATCATCAGTACCTCAACTACTTCTATGGTATTACTGTTGAGGAAGCGTTGATTTTGGCGGTGCAGGAAGAGGTGCGAAAAGAAAAGCGGGTTTCAGGCTATGCTCGGGATGAGGATGTTGCCAATGAGGTTCACCGGCGAATATACGGCAAGACCAGGACTATCCTGCTCAGGCGTTTCCGACAGGATAAAGGCTATCCCTATCTCAAAACTGTAAGCTTAAATGAGCTGAAGGAGTTTGCTTACTGGCTGTTTAAGTATCGGCTAAAGCACTGTGAAAAGGCGAAGGTAGCCAGCGATACCAGAAAAGGCTTGGATTGGTTAGACGAAAATGGTATTTCTAGGCGGTTGATAAACGATGAGTGACGGCGTAAGCCGAGAACATCTAGGCAATTAGAAGGGAGTGCTAATGAAGTTAGAGGATAAGGTAGTTATTGTTACCGCCGCCGGCAGGGGAATTGGCCGCGCTATTGCTCTCTGCCTGGCTGAGGAGGGAGCAAATGTTGTTGTTAATTCCTTTCATGAAGAGACTACGGCTAAGGTTGCTGCTGAGATCGAAGCATTGGGTCGGCAAGCACTGGCCATAGCTGGCGATATTACTGAGGCTGATATGGTTGACCGTGTGGTTCAGGATACTATCAAAACCTTTGGCAAGATAGATATCCTGGTAAACAATGTTGGCGGTGGCCCACTGACACGAAGAGAATCTGGTGATAGCCTGCTTAGGCGGCTGGAGGTAGAATGGGACGGGATGTATCAACAGAATCTCAAGGCACCAGTTATGATGTGTCAGGCTGTAGCCCCTCATTTTATCGAGCAGAAAAGCGGCAAGATTGTAAGCATAGCGTCAGTCGCCGGACGGAGCACCTATGCCTCCAGGACTTCCCCGGTAGCCTATCGTGCTGTGAAAGCCGGCCTGATCAGATATACTCAGTCGTTGGCTGAGGAACTTGGTCCTTATAGCATCAATGTTAATTGCGTTTGCCCCGGGTACGTCTACACGGATACTTGGGAAAGAAGTGCCAAAAGAATGGTTGAGACCAGACCTGAATACCAGGGATTAGATCCCAGGGAGTGGTTTACGGGCTTGAATGAGGGTAAATATCCGGAATTGGCCCCGGCAACGCCGCTAAGAAGAGAGCAGACAGCAGAGGATATTGGACGGGCTGTTGTCTTCCTGGTTTCCGAAGAAGGTAAGAATATCACCGGACAGACCCTGAATGTGGATGGCGGCCGACATAAGAATTGATTGAAGCCCAAATTCCAAGTTTGACTGCGGTGTGTTTCTATTAGTCTAACTGAACCTGTTCAGTTGCTGTTTCAGTCTTTCCAGCCTGTCTTTTCTTTCTGCCAGCCTGTTTTGCTCCTTGTCCACAACAGCCGCTGGCGCCTTATTGAGAAATGCTTTATCACTGAGCCTGCCTTCAAGACGACCAACCTCTGCCTGGCATTGCTCTATCTCTTTCTGGAGGCGTTCCCTTTCGGCTTTCGGGTCAACCATGCTTGCCATCGGGATGACTACTTCGGTCTCTTTCAACACGGATACCAGGGTGTTTTCTGTCATTGTGCTTTCAAGTCTGCCATTATAGAAACTTATTGGTCTTGCCCTAGCTAGTGTTTGAATCGCTTCGGAGTAGGGTGCAATGGTTGAGGCAAGCTGACCGGCGTATATCTCTGACTCAATCCATCTGGACATCTCCACCTTGTACTCCGCCCGGGCATTGCGGATAGCTCGGACTATTTCTATAACAGATTCCATAATCCGTTCTGCTTCGGGGTCGACGGCGTCAGCTTCAGCATCGGGATAAGTAGCAACCATTATCGACTCGGTTTCCTGCCAGTTAGCAGGTAGATGACGCTTGAGATGTTGCCACAGCTCCTCGGTGACGAAGGGCATATAGGGGTGTAGCAGGCGGAGTGATGTTTCCAGGACATGAATTAAGATCGGGAGTGGTGATACGGCTTCCTCTGCGGTGGACTGCAGGCGAATCTTGGCTAGTTCAATGTACCAGTCGCAGAATTCACCCCAGAGGAAGTCATGTATTTGACGAAGGGCTTCGCCAAACTGGAAACTATCCATTAGATTGGCTACATCGGCTACGGTGTGACTCAGCCGACTCAGAATCCAGCGGTCTTCGGTCGGCAGTGAGCCCTGTTGAATCTCCGTATCAGTCTGACCCGTCGCAATACTTCTGACCACGAATCTGGTGGCGTTCCACAGCTTGTTGGCGAAGTTTCGGCCAGCCTCTAGTTTGACCGTTGACAGCTTGCTGTCATTACCCGGGGAGGTGCCGGTAGAAAGAGCAAAACGCAAGGCATCAGTACCATATTCCTCTTGGACGTCAGTTGGGTCAAGCACATTGCCTTTAGTCTTGCTCATCTTCTCTCCCTTCTCATCCCGTATCAAACCGTGAAGGTAAACGGTGTGGAAGGGAACATCACCAATGTCTTCCAACCCCATCATAATCATTCTGGCTACCCAAAAGAAAATGATGTCGTAGCCGGTCTCCATTACCGTAGTCGGGTAGAAGTAGCGCAGGTCTTCGGTATCATCCGGCCAGCCAAGCGTGGAATAAGGCCATAGTGCCGAGCTAAACCAGGTATCAAGGATATCCGAGTCTTGCTCTATCTTGGCTGAACCACATTTGCTACAGGTCTCGGGTTCTTCAACGGCTACTGTTACCTCATCGCAGTCCCGACAATACCATACCGGGATTCGGTGCCCCCACCATAGCTGGCGACTGATACACCAGTCACGAATATTCTCCATCCAGTTGAGATAGACCTTGGTAAATTGGGCAGGGATAATGTTAATGCGCCCGTCCCGAACGGCATCAATAGCCGGTTTGGCCAGGGGCTTGGTACTCACGAACCATTGTTTACTGGCTATCGGCTCAATCACTGTCTGGCAACGCTGGCAATGTCCCACCGAGTGTGAGTAAGGCTCCACCTTTACCAGAAGCCCATCTCTTTTCAGGTCAGCCAATATCGCTTCGCGGCAGGCAAACCGGTCAAGCCCGGCATAGGGTCCGGCATTCTCATTCATAGTGGCATCCGGGTTTAGTATGTTTACCAGAGGCAGTCCTTGTCGCTGTGCCACCTCAAAGTCTACCGGGTCGTGACCGGGGGTGATTTTAACAGCTCCGGTGCCGAAAGCAGGGTCGACAGCTTCATCGGTAATGATGGCTATTTCCCGGTTTACAGCGGGTAGAATAGCCTTCTTACCGACCATATCCTTGAAGCGCTTATCATCGGGGTTAACGGCAACAGCGGTATCACCGAGTATTGTCTCTGGTCGGGTGGTGGCGACGGTAATGAAGTCATCACTATCAGCTAGATGATAGCGGACGTGGTACAGGTGTCCCGTGACGTCTTTGTGGTCAGTCTCAAGGTCGGAGAGAGCCGTAGCGCAGCGGGGGCACCAGTTGATTATTCGTTCCCCTCGGTAGATTAGTCCCCTTTCGTAGAGGTGAACAAAGGTAGTGCGTACTGCCCGGCTCGGGCCCTCATCCATAGTATAACGCTCCCGACTCCAGTCGCAAGAAGCGCCCAGTCTCTGGTGCTGCTCATCAATCGTCTGACGGGACTCTTCTGCCCACTGCCTCATTTTCTCTAGGAATTTTTCCCTGCCCAACTGGTGGCGGTCCAGTCCTTCTTCAGCCAGCATTTGCTCCATCACTACCTGGGCAGCAATGCTGGCATGGTCAACCCCGGGCAGCCAGAGCGTCGGTTCCCCCTTCATCCGGTGCCAGCGAATCATGATATCTTGCAGCGTGGCAGTTAAGGCATGGCCAATATGAGCTTCACCGGTGAGATTGGCAGGCGGCATGATGATAACGAATGGCTCCCTTTCCGGGTCTATTGTCGGCTTGAAGTAGTCCTTCCCCAGCCAGAACTGGTACCACTTAGCCTCGGCCTTTTCCGGCTCGTAGGCTTTAGGCATTTCTTCCTGAATACTTGGTGCTTCTGTCATACCCGCCTTTCTAGAAAGTGCTTGATTAAACTCTTTTACTGTTTCAGAATTTCAAGACGATATTTCTTCATTGGCTCAATCACTGAAATACGAAGTTTGTCTCCAACTTTGAGGTCTGGATGCGCTTTGAACCATTTTGACAACCCCCCTTGAAGCCGAGTGCCCCAAGGTGCCGGATTGAATCCAATTTCCATCGGGCCTATGTTAGTCTCTAGCTCCAGCGTTGTCTTGGAGTCCGGAAACTGGACTTTCTTCGCTTTGGGAATAGGGATATAGCAAGCACTAATATAGTCTTGTTGGAGCGTAATTTCTACTCTCTCATCAGGCGGAGGTGGTTGAAGAGGAGGAGGGGGAATGGTAGGCTTATATAACGCCTCAAACATATGAGCATGAACTGCTAAACCCACTTCTTCTCTCACAAAAGTTTGAAACTCTACAACTTTTATTTTTGAATGAGCGAGTGTGCTGGTAGCCTCTCTCAATCCCTGTGTATCTTTCTCTATAACAATTGTTAATACAGGTGACTCTGCTATAAGGTCTGCAAGGAATTTATAAATTTCCCCAGACCGTATAGCTTGCTCAATCTTCAGTTTGAGTAGTTCATCTCTAGTTATCTCTTCGTATATTGCTTTGGCTATCTCCCTCTGAGTATTCGGATTACTTATGCCAGTCATGAACCTGCTAACTTGTGAGACTATGTGCTCGTGCAGGGGGTGAGAAGACAGTTCCACCTCGACAATGTGCCAGTGAGGTGTGTCTCCGAGAATGACAGCGTATCCGTCTGGTATTGAGCCAATTCCGGATAACGATCTTAACCTTTGTTTCCTGTCAAGATATATGGATTGCCCGCCGAATATGTCCTGAGTATGCTCTTTGACTACTCGTTCAAATTCGTCTTCATTTGGTGGTGTCCACAATTCGTACTTCACTCCATCTATGAGCAGCATCTTCTCACCTCCCACCTTCCTCACTCAATAACCCCACCACCCTGTCCAGCACCTTATCCGCCACCTCTCTCTTGCTCATCAGGGGCAGGTCTTCTACCCTGCCCTTTTTATCTATCAGGGTCACCTTATTCGTATCAACAGCGAAACCGCTGTCGGCCGCAGTGATGTCATTGGCTACAATTAAATCAAGTCGTTTCTTTGTGAGTTTCTCTTTAGCGTTAGCTATCAGGTTCTCACTTTCGGCGGCAAAGCCAATCTTGATAAAATCGCCCTTTGCCTCGGAGATGATATCTGGTGTTTTCACAAGCTCCAGGGTCAGGTCAGCGGTTTCTTCCTTCTTAATTTTCTGCGCGCTGGCACTCTTGGTCTGGTAATCAGCCACGGCGGCTGCCATAATCAGCGCATCCGCCTTTGTACAAGCCTTGGCTACCGCCTCTTTCATCTCGCTGGCGGTTTCAATATTGATTGTCTCAATACCTGCCGGTTTGGGGAGAGCTGTCGGTGCAGTAATTAGCGTAACCTCAGCCCCCCTATCCCTGGCCGCCTCAGCCAGAGCGTAGCCCATCTTGCCCGAGGAACGATTGCTGATATAGCGCACCGGGTCAATAGGCTCCTGCGTACCCCCGGCGGTAACTATGATGCGCTTGCCTGTCAGGTCGCCACTTTTGCCCAGTAACTGCTGTATGGTGCCGATGATTTCACCGACCTCGGCTAAACGCCCTACGCCTGTGTCACCTGAAGCCAGATGACCGTACCCGGGCCCGACAATAGTGAAGTCTCTGGCTTTCAGTTTCGCCAGGTTGTCCTGAGTAACCGAGTTCTGAAACATGTTATTGTGCATGGATGGTGCTATGATAACTGGTGCCGTAGTTGCCAGTGCGGTGCAGGTCAGCATATCGTCGGCGATACCGGTCGTCAGTTTGGCGATGATATTGGCTGTCGCCGGGGCAATAACCACTACATCAGCCGCATCAGCCAGAGCTACATGCTCAATGCTGAATTCGGAAGCAAGCTCGAACATTTTGGTTACTACCGGTCGGCCGGTAATGCTACGGAAAGTTAGTGGTGTTACAAACTCAGTAGCCGCTTCTGTCATGACAACCTCAACCTTGGCTCCAGCCTGAGTTAGCTTACTGGCTAAGTCTACCGCCTTGTAGGCAGCAATGCCTCCTGTTATGCCCAGTACGACAGTTTTATTAGTCAACATCTTCCTACCTCCCAGTGGTATTAGGCCTTGTTCATTTCATGAATCAGTCTCAGCCCTGTCAGTGTCAGGTCCAGGTTTACCCTATCAATTACCGTTGTTTCCCGAGCCATCAGTTCAGCATAACCGCCGGTAGCTATCACCGTAGCCTTCTCTTCTAATTCCTTTTGGATACGAGCCACGATGCCCTCAATAAGTCCTACATAACCGAAGATAAGACCGGACTGCATGGCGGCAATAGTGTTAGTGCCAATGGCCCGCTCGGGATGGACCAGTTCTATCCTGGGTAGCGCTGCTGCCCGCATGAATAGAGCCTCAGCAGCAGTGCCTATGCCAGTAGCAATAGCCCCTCCTGTATGGTCGCCCTCCTTGGATACCACATCAAAGGTGGTGGCTGTTCCCACGTCAACAATAATTACCGCACCACTATAGAGATGGTGAGCGGCAGCGGCATTGACAATTCTGTCGGGTCCAACCTCTCTAGGGTTATCCTGACGGATACGTACCCCGGTCTTAATCCCGGCTCCTACTACCAGTGGTGATGTGTTGAAGTATTGCTTACATAGCTCTTGAAAAGGAGCCGTCAATGGTGGCACGGTACTGCACATAGCTATCGCGTTTATATCCGGTGCATCCATCCCCTGGTGCCGGAGTAGGTCAAGAATGAAGATAGCGTACTCATCTGGCATACGGTTAATATCGGTAGCCATACGCCAGGTAGCACGGAGTTCCTCGTCCATGAAGACTCCCAAAGTAACATTGGTGTTTCCAATGTCAATAGCTAGCAGCATACTCTTCCTACCTGCCTTCGCTAATCAGTTGACTTCTCCTTCAAGTGTTTGATAACCAGTGGCAGTACTGGCAGAAGGTCGCTGGCAATCATTCCAGCATTGCCTAACTTGGCCTTGACTAACTCGCCAGCTTCACTGTGAAGATAGACTCCACAAATAGCAGCCTCAGGAGGAGTTAGACCCTGTGCCAGCAGTCCAGTTATGACCCCGGTAAGAACATCACCGGTCCCGGCTGACGCCAGCCCGGGATTAGCTATGGGGCTAATCCTGCATTGCCCGTCCGGTGTGGCAACAACAGTGTAGGCTCCCTTGAGGACAATCGTCTTCTGCCACTCTTTAGCCATCTCCTGTGCAATACCTGTTCTGTTTGACTGCACCTCATCTATAGAAGCTCCCACCAGTCTTGACATTTCGCCAGGGTGTGGTGTAAGTATAGCATCATCAGTTAGCTGTTGCCACCAGTTTGGGGTTTTGGCTAAGGTGTTGAGAGCATCAGCATCAAGTACCAGAGAAGTGGTGGTTTCCTGAGATTTCAGAATAATAGCCCTGGTGAAATTCATTGCTGACCGACTTTGACCTAGTCCGCAGCCCACAAGCATTACGTTATAGGAGTCACGTTCTCGGTGTATCAGCTTGGCTGCTTGTGAAGAGATGATACCGGGTCTAGCTTCGGGCAGAGGAATATAGGTTACCTCGGTTAGTTTTGATGCCAGAACGGGTTGGAGGCTGGCAGCCGTCGCCAGTGTTACCAATCCCGCACCAACTCGTAAAGCACCGCTACAGGCTAAATAGGCAGCGCCAATATAGTTGATTGAACCAGAAACAACGAGAACCCTGCCAAAACTCCCCTTGTTAGCTACAAGTGGACGCCTGGGAAGGATTGACCTGACCCCGTCACTGGTAATGAGCTCTACGGGTACCGGCTCGGCTAGATACGGTGGTATGCCAATATCAGCCACCGTTATTTTACCTGCTCTCGCCGCACCGGGAGAGTTGAACAGGCCTACCTTCGGAAAACCAAGGGTGATGGTATTATCGACAAAAAGGCAGGCAGTGTCGACAGCACCGGTATCCGCGTTAAGCCCGGATGGTAAATCCAAGGCAATAATGCGAAGGGACGGTTGTTTGCTCTTAGCCTCAGTTACCTCTTCTAGTGCTTTCAGGATATCGCCGTCAATCGGACGGGTTTTACCGGTGCCAAATATAGCGTCAACAACGGTGCCAACTGCTGATGTCAGTAATTCTCTAAGACCCTCCAGACTCTCATCCTGAGCTGTTTCAACACAGGTTATGTCTCGTTCTTGAACCATCTTGAGGTTTTGGTCATCCGAAGGTCTTTGACCAAAAAGATAGAGACTAACTTTAGCCCCCCAGTCGTGAAGATAACGAGCAGTGACCAATCCATCTCCACCATTGTTACCTGGCCCTATTAGGATTAGGATATGCTGCTGGTCAATTGTGCCTGCGATGCGTCTGATTTCTTCCGCTACGGCTTTCCCGGCATTTTCCATTAGCTGACTTGTCGGCAAGCCCATCTTAACACACAGATCTTCTATCTGACGCATCTGCTCAATTGTTAGCACTTTCATGGTAACATCCTCAAACGAATCATGTGCCTATCGCCGCCTTGCTTGTTCTCATTGCTTTTATCTTCTTAGCTCTTGGTCATTGCCTTGGTGATGTCTGCTATCCGCTCACCAAAAGCCTCACATTGAGCCTTTTGTTTATCATCGGGTGCTCCAAATGAAATTGCGCCGAACTCGCCCGATTGATGCCCAACGATAATCATTCGGTGCAGTAGCATGGCCATAATAAAAGAAAGCAATGCTGTCTCTGCTCCGATACCTCCCCAGGAGGTAAAGGCGGCACCTATCTTGTTCTTCAGTTGATTGGGGTAAATCTCTACAGTTCCGTCGATGAATTCCTTCATCTTATTCGATATATTGGCGAAGTAAGTCGGTGCACCGAAGACTATGGCATCGGCATCAGTAAGGTCGCTCAGGGAGGCATTTTCTACTCTTTTAGCTTCGGTGTCCAGACCTCCCTTTTTCATGCCCTCGCTAATAGCCATCGCCATTTTCTCAGTATTACCCGTCCTTGAATCATATACTACTAATCCTCTGGGCATCTGTATCCTCCTTGCCTTTTACCAGTATCTGCATTCTATCTCAAGTGTAACAATAGCTTAGGGCGTGGTCAACTTTTCCTTAAACCCCTGTAGTTTCCTGGTCATTGCCTGCCAGTGGGTGCCCTTCCAGTAGATGCGGTGACAGGCAGGGCACTCCACATATTCGCTCTGAGTCCGTAAAACGTAGGGCGGCACACGGTCTGCCACCTCCTGTTTGCTCCTCTCTATGAGGGGTTGATTGCACTCCAGGCAGATGGTGAATGGCCTGAACTGGCAGTTCAGGTCCAGGCTTTCTATCACCTGCCGCATTTGCTGCTCAGGCTTGTCAGTAGCGATGAGCACGGCCTTGAGTCGACCGCTGGTAATTACTCCCCTCTTCATAATCTGGGTATCCTTGGTTATTACTATTCTCCCTTCACGGAGAGCGATAACTATCATGCGTGAGTCATCGTCACCATCGAAGAGGAGGGTATCGTACCCCATCATTCTCAGCCACTTGGCTAGCTTACCCACGTTAATATCAACTATGAACTTCAGATTATCTATTACCCTCACCCCCTCGGTCTTTTCCTTACTTTCTGTGTGAGGATGAGTGTTCACAAGCGAATCTGCATCCCCTCGTAACCTACGGCGAGCGGATGGTTTAAGTCCTTCTCTACAGCTGATATTTCAGCCTTTATCTCCTCTTCGTGTGCCGGCAGCATATGAACGATGACCACCTGTGGCAGGTAGCCCTTAACCTGTCGGAAAATAGCCAGTTCCTGCTTGACCAGGGCGGGAGTAAGATGCCCTACTGTTCTGGCTGCTTCTTCAAGCCTGTTTGGTAGAGTAGTCTCAATGAAGAGCAACTGGGGTGATATCTGTTTCCAGCATTCGGTCAGGTCTGGGCCGGTGTCCCCGGTATAGAATAATGCCTTACCACTAGGGGAGGTAAGCTGATAACCGACAGCAGGAACACGATGATTCACCGGGACAGCCAGGACGCTGTAATCTTCGATTTGCTGGCTCTTGAGTGGTTCTATCAGATTGAACTTAATCGGCGGATTCCCATCTGGCTTCTCCAGGTAGTGCCTGCTCAGTAGTCGATTAATCAGAGCATCGTGGACGGAGGGGATAGAGTAGACATTGATGCTGGCACGAATGGACTCTAGATATATGCCGATAGCCAGGATATCTATAATATGGTCGAGGTGTTGATGGGTCAGCAGGATTGCCTTGAGTTCTTGCTGGACCTGGAATGACAGGCTGGAGGTAAGCCCACCGGCATCAATAGCTACGGTCTCGTCAATTAATATGCTAAGGAACTTTGCATTTTGTGATTCGCCGCAGTGGGCCCCCAGAAGTTTCACATTCATTACTCGCCTATCCTCCTCTCCCGGTCAAAGATGAGGAAGGGATTGAAATTTGTCTCGTGGTCATAGATGTCAATCGCCTCCTTTCTCTTCAGGAAGTTTACGGCCATGTACGTGAATGGGGTTGCGATGGCTTCAATTCCAATCTTCGCTAACCAGTGGTGCAGAATCATTATTGGCTCAAATGCAGGAGTGCCCACGAAAGCTAGAATAATGAATACCGAGGTATCCAGTCCTTGTCCCACTATGGTAGAACCTATGGTTCGGCTCCATAGCCAGCGACCCCGGGTAAATATCTTCATCTTGGCCAGGACAAAAGAATTGGCGAATTCACCCACGAGATAGCCGCAGAAGGAGGCGGCGAGTAGTCTCGGTGCATAGCCCAGAATACTCTCGTAAGCCTCCTGATTTTCCCAGAAAGGAGCCGGAGGCAACAATTGTCCTACCCAGGCAAAGATGACAAAAATCAGGTTGCAGAGGAAGCCCAGCCAGATTATCCTTCTTGCCTGGCGATAGCCGTAAACCTCGGTCAAAATGTCACCAAAGATATAACTCACGGGGAAAACGAAAATGGCGGCCGGCAGAAGAAAGGGGCCAAGATCTATTATTTTCACGGCAATTGTGTTGGCTGTAATCAGACAGGTGACAAAGATGGCTACAATAATCACAAATCGGTGAGAGACACTCATTGTTAAATCCAGCGCTGACGACGGAAGAAAAAGAGCATGCCGCCAATAAATACCAGGCAGATAATGGACACGTAGAGTGCTGAAAGTGGGGTATCTTTGAAAGGTCCCAGGGGAATGTTCATTCCGAAGATGCTTGCCACCACAGTAATGGGTAACAAGATGGTAGCGATGATAGTCAGCATTCGCATGACTTCGTTGGTACGGTTGGTGGCTAATGAATCGTGGGTATCGTTTAACCCTTCAATTATTTCCTTGTTTTCATCCAGGCCGTCCCATATCTTGTCCACGTGGTCCACCATGTCATCAAAGTATGCCCCCATATCTACCTTGGTGAAACGGCGGACTCTTGTTTTCAGGCTGCCAATAACGGCTCGCATCGGCCAGATGATACGACGAAAGGAGATAACATCACGCCGAAGTATGGAGATTTCCCTGATGGCTCTGGGCATTCGTTGTGAGAAAATCTCCTCCTCAACCCTCTCAATATTACTGCTGATCTTATTCAGAATAGGTAGGCAGTAATCGACCAGCCGGTCAATCATACGGTAGAGGAGATAACCAGAACCCTGGCTGAAGTGCTCCTTGCGTGATTCTTCATCAATCTGGCATTCCCTGAACAGCTTTACCAAAGGCTTAAGGTCGCCCTTATGCAGGGCAATCAGGTAATCCTGCCCGATAAACACTGATACCTGGCTTGGGGTAGTTACCCGCGCCTCTGGATTAAATACTGGAAAATGAAAGACTAAGAACAGGTAATCCTTATATTCGTCTATTTTGGGGCGCTGTATTCTACTGAGACAGTCATCTAAATCCAGGGGATGGAAAGAGTATTTTTGGGCCAGATATTCTATCTCTCGCTCCGTTGGGTTCTCAATGTTGACCCAAGTCAGGTCGTTCCAGGTGAGCGCCTCCAGGTCTAGCTCCCCATCTTTCTTAGCCTGAGAAACGGCCACGATAACTCATCCTCTCGGTGTGTTACTGGACTATATTCTACCACATTTGTTGCAGGATGGTATCTAAATTGTGTATTATGTAGTAGTGGGATGGAGTGACCACGGAATAGGTTTGCGGTTAGCATCAGGAAAGCCTTTTGGATTAACATAATCTGGTGTGATTGCAGTCAGCGGGATTAGCGTAGCGCCTGCCACCATTCTGAGTATCTCTGTGTTCCTTAGCACCTGAACCAGGCAATGTAAGGCAGGTAATATTGCCTGCGAATAACAATATAACTACTATCAGGAGGTCCAGTTAATGTCAACTCACCCGTTGGAGGAAATCCTCCATCCAAGAGCAATCGCAGTGGTCGGTGCGTCGGCTGCTAGTGGCAGGGGGTCAGGATTTGTTTCCGCTCTTCTTGACCAGGGCTATAAGGGAGATATTTATCCGGTAAATCCCAAGTACCCGGAGATTATGGGTATGAAGTGTTACCCTCGCGTAAAAGACATCCCCGGGGAAGTTGACTACGTAATATCCTCCATTCCAGCATCGCAGGTTCTGAGCATGATAGAGGACTGTGCTCAAAAGGGGGTAAAAGCAGTTCATCTCTTCACCGCTCGCTTCAGTGAGACAGGACGTAAAGATGCTGCCGAACTCGAACAGGAAGTACTGAGGCAGGCAAAAAAAGGAGGTATTCGTCTCATCGGTCCAAACTGCATGGGTGTCTATTATCCGGCTGAGGGAATTTCTTATAGCGGCGGTATGTCCAAAGAGTCTGGACCGGTAGGATTATTATCTCAGAGTGGTATGGCGGTCGGACAGATTGTTGGCATGGCTACTCAGAAAGGTATTCGTTTCAGCAAGGCGATAAGCTATGGGAATGCCCTTGATTTCAATGAGTGTGATTATCTGGAGTACTTTACGCAAGATCCTGAAACAAAGATGATTCTGATGTACATTGAGGGAGTAAGGGATGGGAGAAGGTTCTTCAGATCCCTGCGTAAGGCAGCTGCCGCCAAGCCCGTTATCATTGTGAAGGGTGGCAGAGGGAACTCGGGAACGAGAGCAACCGCTTCTCATACTGCGTCCCTTGCCGGGTCTATGGAGGTATGGGAGACGGTAGTTAATCAGACGGGAGCTGTTTCTGCTGTGAACCTCGAAGAACTGGTAGACATTGCTGGTGCATTCTATTTTCTACCGCCAGTTACCGGTCGGCGGGTAGGTGTGGCTGGAGGAAGTGGGGGTGGTAGTGTCCTTGCCGCAGACCTGTGTGAGGAAGCAGGACTCGATGTCATTCCCCTTCCGGATGATTTACGGGAGGAACTGAGGAACAAGGACGTGCCAGTATGGGACTGGATTAGCAATCCAATAGATTCATCAATCTCCTGGGGTATGTTCGATACCTGGGAAGTATTTGCCATGATGGCCAAGCATCCCAGTTTTGACCTTCTCATTGTCTTCATGAATGCTCCCTACGGTAGGGGGCCGCATAGGGGAAGAACAAGGATTTCGGTTGACAAGCATCTCGAACAGTATCGGCTGAGCGAGATAAACCACAAGCCGTTGCTGGCGGTAATGGGAGATAGTAGAGGTCGGGATGAAGATGATGCTCGTCTGGTTCAGAAGGTAATAACTGAAATGAGAGAGAAACTAATCGATGCTAAAGTCCCCATTTATTCAAGCGTTGAGCGGGCGGCTGTGGCGGCGAGTAAAATGATAGATTACTACCAAAGTGGGAAGTAATCTTACTTTCCCACTGCAATTTGGTTGCCACTGACTGCTCACCCTCATAATAGGACTGCTACCTGAATGTAGGATTACAGATGTCGGTTGATGTATTAGAAGAAGTCTTCCATCCAAAATCAATCGCTGTGGTGGGAGCTTCTAATAATCCTGCTTCCTGGGGCTACAGTTATACCCACCATCTCCTTGATTACGGTTTCCGTGGGAAGATCTACCCGATAAACCCCAATTACGATAAGGTTCTGGGTGTCAAAGCTTACCCCAGCCTGAAAGATGTACCCGGGTCTGTTGATTACGTGATTTCGTGTGTTCGGGCAGAAGAGATTCTGGATATGCTGAGGGACTGTTCTCAAAAGGGAGTGAAGGCGGTTCACCTTTATACCGCCCGCTTCAGTGAGACCGGACGTCAGGAAGCCGCCGCCCTTGAACAGGCAATATTGAGGCAGGCAAGAAGTTTGGGTATTCGCCTTATTGGTCCAAACTGCATGGGCATCTATTATCCCCGAGAAGGACTTTCCTTTGGATATAACTTACCCAAAGTCCCAGGGTCAGTAGGAATGGCGTCCCAGACTGGTGGGGGAGCGTCAAGCTTTGTCTATCTCGCTTCACTGCGGGGTGTCCGTTTCAGCAAGGTCGTAAGTTATGGGAATGCCCTCGATTTCAATGAATGCGATTATCTTGATTACTTCGCTCGTGATGAGGAAACAAATATTATTCTACTGTATATAGAAGGAGTGAAGGATGGCAAAAGATTCCTAAATTCCCTTCGCTATGCTAGTGCCATTAAGCCAGTTATTGTCCTCAAAGGTGGCCGGGGAATATCAGGAGCAAGAGTAATAGCTTCACATACCGCATCTCTTGCCGGTTCCATGAAGGTGTGGGAAGCTGCCATTACTCAGGCGGGGGCTATTTCTGCCCAGGACTTTGACGAAATGGCAGACTTTGCAGTTTCATTCTACTTTCTACCTCCAGTCACAAGCACCAAGGTAGGTGTGATTGGCGGAGGTGGTGGACCCAGTGTCCTTGCTGCCGAAGCCTGTGAAGAAGCAGGCCTTGATGTTATCCAGCTACCGGTAGAAATTCGTGAGGAGATGAAAAGAAATGGTATCACGATATGGGATTGGGTTGGTAATCCTACGGATGTGTCAATTCTGGGTGGCTCTGGACTGAGCGATATCGACATGCTGCACTTGATGGCTAGGAATCGAAATTTTGACCTCCTCATTGCCAATCTAAATGAAAGTACAATGATCACACTGGCGACAAAAGAAAGGCTGAACTTTGGCCTTAGAAGAGCGGTAGAGGGCTATATTGGGGTAAAGGAAGAGAACTTAAAACCACTACTGGTAGTAGTTAGAGAAAAGGGGTTGGATGTCAACCACTATGACGACCAAACTGAGAGAGTAATATCTGAAATCAGGACTAAGCTGATAGATGCCAACGTTCCTTTTTATCCAACCATGAGGCGGGCGGCTGTAGCGGCGAGTAAAATGATAGGATACTATTCAAAGAGAAAGTAAATCACCTCCGGCTGAGATTACTGAACAAAATGATAGCGTTACTAGAGCGCCTTTCTTTTACTGGAGATATAGTCCACCAGCATATATTGCCCCAGAGTATCGGAACTGGTGAAGAAGACCCGTCCCTTATTTATACGTGCCATCTGGGTAACGAAAGCGTCAAGAAAGTCACTTTCCCCGAGCATAAAGGTGTTTATCACCACGCCCTGCCTGGTGCAGTTCTTCACTTCTCTCAATGTTAGCTGAATGGTACGAAGGCTGGGAGGATACTGGAAATAAATATGACCACCTTCAATATGGGCCGTTGGCTCGCCATCCGTTACCATCAATATCTGTTTATTATTGCACCGGTCCCGTTCCAGCAATTTCCTGGCCATGGAAAGTCCATGCTGGATGTTGGTATATGGGTCAAATTCATCCCAACCCATATAGGGTAGCTCTTCCTTCTTTAACTGCCGCGCGTAACTGGAAAAGCCTACGATATACAGACTGTCCTTGGGATATTGGCTCCGGATTAGCCCATCAAGGGCAATAGCTACCTGCTTGGCGGCCTGATAGTTGCCGCGCATTGGCATGGACAGGCTCAGGTCCAGCATCAAAACAGTTGCCGTCCGTGTTAGCTGTTCTGACTTGAATACCTCGAAGTCCTCGGGGCTCAGCTTCAGGGGGGGGGCTTGTGGCTCACGGTTGAGGGAATTCATGATCGTCTTTTCTAAGTGAAGTTGAAAGTCGTCACCAAATTCATACTTCTTGGTGTCATCAATCCTCTCGCCGCTGGCACCTTTCAGGTTGATATTGTGCTGTCCCAGGCGGTCTTTCTTAAGCCGGGTGAATACATCACTTAGTGCCTTCTGACCGATTTTTCTTATACCTAGTGGGGTCAACTCATATTTGATGCCCTTACGACGAATATAGCCGGCTTCTTCCAGAACTCGCGTGATATTCCGTAGTCTTTCCAGTTCCTCGGCAGCCTCATCTCCCATCAGTTCCCTGACCATCTGCTCGTCCACTTCTTCAAGGGAGCGGTTAAACTGGGCGTCCTTAAACTGTGTCTCCAGCTGGTCCATTTCCTGCAGCATTTCCATAAGTTTTAATGCCTCAGTGTATGAGATGGACTCCTCGCCAGAGAAGGGGTACTCCCGGCGCAGCCTATCAGTGGGGTACAGAGACTCCAGGTTATTAGCCATCTCGGCTAGCTCGTATTGGGTGGCTTCATCAAGCGTTGACTGCATCAGGTCTTCCAACGCTTGCCTGTCTTCCGTCGATAGACTGTCCATCAGAGACTGCGCTTGGGCTATCTGGCTCTGTAGACGTTCTATCAGCTCATCAAGATTCTGAGGTGGATTGGGGCCAAAAAAGTCGCCGAACTCCTGCATGAATTTGTCAAAATCAGGCTCCTGTCCCCTCATGCGCTGTTCCAGCATCTGGTTGATAGCCTCAACTAAGTGCCTCATAGCAGCCAGGCTATCAGGGTCTATGTCTTTTAGCTTCTGCGTCAGGTCTCGGGCATATGATTGCAGCGCCTGCTTTTTCAGCATATCCATCAGTTCCTGGAACTTCTGCAGCGCTTCCTCATCCATGAAATCATACTGACTCAGTTCCTGTACCTGACCGCCCATGTCAGATGGCATGCTATCTAACTTCTCCAGGTTCTTGTCTGCCATATCTTCGACAGTCTTTAGCAACTTCTGTCCCATTTCTGGAGTCACTCCGGGAGCACCTTCTTCGGCTTTCCGCCTTGCTTCATCCAATTTCTTCTGGATTCCCTGTCGCTCCGTCTTCAAGATGTCGTCTAGCTTCTGGCGTATTTCATCCACCATTGAACCGAGATTGTACTTGTCTAGCTGGGCCTGCTTACGCTGGCGTAGCCGCTGGAGCAAGTCTTGGATACCCGGCAGCCGTCTCCCCTCACTGTTTCTGATGCCCTGACGCTGCATCCGCCAGAGTATATAGTTCAGGTTCCCATCGGACATCAGATTACGCCCGAGCTCATCCATGAGCTCGTCTTTGTCCAGCTCAAATATGTCCTGTGTTCCGTCCCACTCTGAATAACGGTATCTATTCATCTTAGTGCTTGTAAATAGTTTTTCCTTCGCTCTTGGTTTTGTTTAATCTCTTATTCAAATGAAGACCTTCCAGAACAAACTCGGTGGCTGAGGCGACTGCTTCCGGCCTTTCGGAATCAGTCAACATGCTTATTGCCTCTGCCAGCCCCAAGATTTCCTTGACATTCCGTACGTATGACTTGGCTCTCATCATATCGGAAACCTCTACGCTGAAACCCTCGGTGAACTGCTCGGCCAGTGTCTCCAGGTCGGGTAACTTGTAGTGGCGATTGAAAACATTCAGTACTGCCTTTTTTATCAGGTCTTCGATTACCTTTCCCTCTTTGGCCTCCTCAAAACCTTCCAGCTCTATTTTGGACCCGGTGGACGCGTGAATGTAGGGAAGGTCACTGATGCGCGGCACCGCTAATTTTTCACCCAGTGTGACCGCTCGCCTGATGGCATTGCTCAGTATAGTCTCGTAATTGCCGATAGATATTCTAACGCTTACCCCGGAGCGCTGGTTGATATCCGGGCTTTTCCTGCCCAAGTGTGTTACCTCGGCGATGATCTCCTTCATATACTGGGGTGTATATTTCTCAATCTCATCCTCTACAAACTGTCGTCGTTCCGTCTCCATTATTGTCATCTCGTCTGCGATGGTGGCAGGGTAGTGGGTTCTGACTTGGGCTCCAAACCTATCCTTGAGGGGGGTTATAATCCTCCCCCGGTTGGTGTAGTCTTCAGGGTTGGCACTGGCAACCAGGAATACATCCAGAGGAAGCCTGATGCGGTATCCCCTTATCTGTATATCCCTCTCCTCCATCAAATTAAAAAGACCAACCTGCAACCGTTCTGCCAGGTCCGGCAGTTCATTGATACAAAATATACCCCGGTTGGATCTCGGTATCAGTCCATAATGAATAGTCAACTCATCTGAGAGGTATTTCCCCTCGGCTACCTTAATGGGATCTACATCCCCAATTAAGTCGGCGATAGCAATATCCGGTGTCGCCAGTTTCTCACCGTAACGCTCCTCTCGTGGTAGCCAGGAAATCTCGGTGGCATCCCCCTCTTCGGCTACCTTATCTCGGCACCGTTTACATATTGGCGCAAAGGGGTTATCGTTAATTTCACAGCCCTTGATTATTGGTATCTCCTTATCAAGCAGGGAGACCAGCAATCTCATAATCCGGGACTTAGCCTGTCCGCGCTCACCGAGAAAGATGATGTCCTGTCCTGATATCAGGGCATTTTCGATGTTAGGGACTACTGTGTCATCATAGCCTACTATCCCGGGGAATATATTCTTTTTCTTCTTTATCATGCTTATCAGATTACGTCTCGTTTCCTCTTTTACAGAGACGGACTTGTAACCTGAAGCTTTAAGCTCAGCAATAGTCCTTGCTTTCCTCCGTTTTGGCATACTCTCTCTCCAAACCTTCTAGATTCTCTGACTCATTCCTCAGGACATTCTACCTGACCTGAGGAAAACCCGCTATATCTATTCTACTATGGGTGATTTAGAATGTAAAATGGAGGCCAAATATTGCTGTGAGTCGATATCTTGGAGAGCTTGGTCTGCAAACATGGGATGGGAGTGGAGTCACCTATTGATACTGTTGGCAATTGATAGTAAAAAAAGAGGAAACAATTCGTGCCTGTGTAGCCTGTACAGGCTGGATTTGTTTTTTTGGTTATGTTAATTGTTTCTGGACTCCAGTACAATAGAGTGACAACTGGCCCGACCTCCTTGTTGTGCCAAACTGATGAGGGAGAGCTTGTCGGGAGAGGCAGTAAAAGGAGGCACAAAACCTGCTAATAAGTGCGGCTACTTGCAGATAGGGCAACTATGCATTATGATTAAGGACGCACAAAATAAATAAAAGTAAGAAGGGAGGAACTAACATGAAACTGGAAACCGTTATCTACGAAGTCAAGGACCACATCGCCAAGATCACCATGAACCGACCTGACAAGAGAAACGCGCTCAATCATGCCTTGTGGGACGACCTGATTGCCGCCTTTGACCAGGCAGACAACGACCCCGAAGTCAGAGTGGTCATCCTGTGCGGTGCTGGTGCGGCTTTCTGTAGTGGATGGGACCTCAAAGAGAGCTATTACATCAGCGTTCCTGAGGGATATGACGAGTGGACAACCGGTAATGCTCTGAGAACATTGCGAGGTATCAGCGAGCGCTATTTGAAAATTATGAATCTCTCCAAGCCTGTCATCGCTCAGGTGCACGGCTATTGCCTCGCCGCCGGATGCTATCTGGAGATGTTGTGCGATATAGCGGTTGCGGCTGAGGATGCTATCCTGGGACATCCTGTCGGTCAGGGTGGTGTTGACAGTATGCCTTTGTGGATAACCTTCCTGGGACTGAGAAAGGCCAAGGAATTGCTTATGGCTCGGCGATTTGTTGACGGTAAGGAGGCGGAACGCATCGGACTGGTCAATATGGCAGTACCTGCCGATAAGCTGGAAGAAGAGGTGTGGAAGATGGCAGAGTCCATGGCTGCGGCATCGCCGGACGGAATGATGATACTCAAGGAGGCTTTCAACACCCACGCGGAGATAATGAACAGGAGTGCTGTCTTTGCCTATCACCGTCAGCTTAACGCCCTGGGACGGGTTGGCCGCAAACGAGGAGACACTGCCCTTAACCTTGATGAGTCGCGTCGCAGAACCAAGAAGGAGCAGCAATAGTATAGCAAACAGGCAGGTATTTTATGGTTGGACTACACCGGGTAGGGCATTGACTGATACCATTGTAGTCGGGTCAATACCAGACGACCACAGGTAAGATAAGTATCATGGTGCCAGTTATAGGCTGGTTTATGTCTAATCTTGACAAAACTCTTTGCCTGTGATACGATTTTAGGGTTAAACAGTACCTTAACAACTGAATAGCGGAAGGAAGGTTCACGCGTAATCAATTTTGTACGGAGAGTTTGATCCCGGCTCAGGATGAACGCTGGCGGCGTGCCTGATGTATGCAAGTCGAACGGTACTGACATTTCAGGCTTGCCTGAAATGTCAGGAGAGTGGCGAACGGGTGAGTAACACGCAAGTAACCTGCCCCTAAGTAGGGGATAACCCTGAGAAATCGGGGCTAATACCGTATGTGGTGGTGAAGGTAATACTTCATCAAGAAAGCCTTCGGGCGCTTAGGGAGGGGCTTACGGCCGATTAGCTAGTTGGTAGGGTAACGGTTTACCAAGGCGATGATCGGTAGCTGGTCTGAGAGGACGGTCAGCCACACTGGGACTGAGATACGGCCCAGACTCCTACGGGAGGCAGCAACAAGGAATTTTGGACAATGGGCGAAAGCCTGATCCAGCGACGCCGCGTGAGGGATGAAGGCCTTCGGGTTGTAAACCTCTTTTCCCAGGGATGAATAATGACAGTACCTGGGGAATAAGCCATGGCTAACTACGTGCCAGCAGCCGCGGTAAAACGTAGGTGGCGAGCGTTATCCGGATTTATTGGGCGTAAAGTGGGCGCAGGCGGCTTTTCAAGTCGGATGTAAAATCTCCCGGCTTAACTGGGAGGGATCATTCGATACTGTGAGGCTAGAGGACAGCAGAGGGAGGTAGAATTCCCGGAGTAGTGGTGGAATGCGTAGATATCGGGAGGAATACCAGTGGCGAAAGCGGCCTCCTGGGCTGTTGCTGACGCTGTCGCCCGAAAGCGTGGGGAGCAAACAGGATTAGATACCCTGGTAGTCCACGCCATAAACTATGGACACTAGGTACAGGGAGTATCGACCCTCTCTGTGCCGAAGCTAACGCGTTAAGTGTCCCGTCTGGGAAGTACGGCCGCAAGGCTAAAACTCAAAGGAATTGACGGGTCCCCGCACAAGCAGCGGAGCGTGTGGTTTAATTCGATGCAAAGCGAAGAACCTTACCAAGGCTTGACATGACGGAAGTAGGAACCCGAAAGGGGGACGACCTGTTAAGTCAGGAACCGCCACAGGTGTTGCATGGCTGTCGTCAGCTCGTGCCGTGAGGTGTTTGGTTAAGTCCTGTAACGAGCGCAACCCCTATTGTCAGTTATATTCTCTGGCGAGACTGCCCCGCAAAACGGGGAGGAAGGTGGGGATGACGTCAAGTCAGCACGACCCTTATGCCTTGGGCTACACACACGCTACAATGGGTGGTACAATGGGTTGCAATAGAGCGATCTGGAGCTAATCCTCAAAGCCATCCTCAGTTCGGATTGCAGGCTGAAATTCGCCTGCATGAAGTTGGAGTTGCTAGTAACCGCATGTCAGCACAGTGCGGTGAATACGTTCTCGGGGATTGTACACACCGCCCGTCAAGTCATGAAAGTTGGCAACACCTGAAGTCGATGGGCTAACCCTTCTGGGGGGCAGTCGCCGAAGGTGGGGCTGATGATTGGGACTAAGTCGTAACAAGGTAGCCGTAGCGGAAGCTGCGGCTGGATCACCTCCTTTCTAGGGAGAAAACACAGGTATTAATACCTGATAATCTCCTAGGTCGGTACCCCGATTCATCGGGGTAATACACCTTCCTTTCGCTATTCAGGGGTTAAGGTTTGTTTTTAATACCTCCCATCAAATTTACAGTACTTTATACGGGCCATTAGCTCAGTTGGTTAGAGCGCTATCCTGATAAGATAGAGGTCTCTGGTTCGAGTCCAGAATGGCCCACCACGTCTCGAGTTCTAATGGAATTTAGTGTTCGGGAATTAATCATCTCTCTCCTCGGGGAGGAGCTGAGACGGCGATTGGTAAATCGAACCAGGAGCAATGAGCAAGCGTTTCAGGACACAGGAGAAGAGGAGGTTCCGAGATGTGTGAATTCTGTCATCAGCGTGGTGAAGGCAAGAAGTGGTACCTGCAACCAAAGAATTACTCTGAAGACCTCCAAATTGTCATCCGGTGAAATCCGCTAGACTTACAGGAAGTATATCGTGCCTCGTGACAGATTAGAAGAATTCGCTGCCATCTTTTACCCCAAATCACATGTTGTCATCGGGGCTTCAGCCAATGTCAGGAAATTTGGAGGCAGGTTCCTGGGAGCGTTGCGCTCCTTTGGCTATCAAGGCAAGCTCTACGCTGTCAATCCACAGGAGAGCCAGATTTTGGGGCTTGAAACATATGCCAGGGTTGGGGATATCCCGCAGCCGGTTGATTCCGCCTCCGTTGCTGTTCCCGCCCGGTTTGTTCCTGGGATCGTTGCAGAATGTCTTGCTAAGGGAATAAAAGCAGTGCAAATACTCAGTGCTGGCTTCAGCGAGGTGGGGGAAGAAGGCGAACGACTGGAAAGGGAAGTGGTTAAGACAGCAGCTAAGGGAATTCGTGTCATTGGCCCCAACTGTTTTGGGGTATACTGTCCTGCTGGTGGTCTCACTATACTACCCGGGGAGCGTTTGTCTAAGGAGAGCGGTCCAGTAGCCTTTATCAGCCAGAGTGGCGGCTATGCTATCAGGGTACCGCGTCGGGCTGGCGGTTGGGGCATCAGATTCAGTAAGATCGTCAGCTATGGAAATGCCTGTGATGTCAACGAGTGTGACCTTCTGGAATATTTGGCCCAGGACCCGGAAACTAAGGTCATTACTGGATACATTGAGGGTGTCAAGGATGGCCCCCGGTTCTTCAAACTCCTTCAAGAGGTTTGTCAGACCAAGCCGGTAATATTGTGGAAAGGGGGGCTGACGCCGGGAGGAGCCAGGGCGGTCTACTCTCATACTGCTTCTCTTGCTGGTGAGGAGGCAATCTGGGATGCTGTTTTTGAGCAGAGCGGTGCCATTATGGTGAATAGCATTGAAGAGCTTCTCGATACTACTCTTGCTTTTGTCCACCTGCCGCCGCTGCGAGGACGAAGTGTGTGCGTCATCAGTGGCGGTGGTGGCATAGGAGTAACCGCCGCTGATGCTTGTGAGCGGGCAGGTCTTTCCGTACCATTATTCCCTGCCGAACTTCAGAGTAAGCTTAAGTCAATAGTGCCTCCCGCCGGTGGTAGCGCTCGTAATCCGGTGGATGTGGGTAGTCCTTTTCCGCCTCCTGCCATGCTGGGAGCGGTTATGGAAACTGTGCTTACTGATGGTGATGTGGACATGGTCATCGTAGATGAGCTTGAATTGGCCAGATTAAGCGGAATTACTCTGGATAGAACAGAGCGGTTTGCCGGTTCCCAAGGAGAGCCAGCACAGATTCTGATTGAGGCCAAAATGAGGTTTGGTAAGCCGATCATAATGGTTCTGCCTGTGGAAGCCACCGAATCTGATGCAATTGAATTTGAAGGCGCTCGGCGTAAGCTCCGCGATTACTACCTTGAGCAGGGAATCCCCGTTTTCTTAACACTGGGACGTGCTGCTAGAGCCCTGGCTAATTGTGTCGGTTACTATCAGCGACGTAACGCAATTTCGTCTTCAAAATAGCAGTACTGCTGTTAATACTCAGTTCTTGTGCGACCCCGTCATGTTTGTTAAGGAGAGCCGTAAATTAGTTGAAGAGGAGGTAAGCTATAGATCTGCCCTGCCTCCAAAAAGGATACCACTTCTTAAGTTAGAGTTACCAGCATAATAGCCTCAGGTTCGCAGGAGTCTGCTACAAAGTACGACCGATAGAAGTTCCTTCCTCAAATGCTTCAACGTACTGAACTGGTTGCTGGCAGGGACCTACCGGGATGAGTTGATAGTCACCTCCACGTAACGACTCAACTAACTCCTCGTCGGGCTCCCAGTCATACGCAAGCACCAGGTGGTCGAAAGGTAGGTTCTGTTGGGTGCCCTGTTCATCCACGAAGTCCACCACTCCAGCCTCGACCCGTGTTAGTCGAGCACGCCGATAGAATACGACACCTCGATCCACGAGTCGTCGCCGCAGCACATTCCTCGTCAGCGGCTCGATACCATACCCCAGGAGAGACCCTTCTTCGATCACCCGTACCTGGCACCCTTGCCGCACCAGCAGGTCGCTAACCTCGAAGCCTACGTTGCCACCACCCAACACAACTATGTTACCCTCCACCTCAGCATCCCCTTCGAAGACGTTGTTCGCCTGTATTGGCTGCACGTTCTCTATCCCTGGAATCGAAGGGATTGGGGCCCTCAATCCTCGACCAACTATCACCACCTCCGGTTTTTCTGCAATAAGTATTTCAGGTGTTATCGCTTTGCCCAGCTTTACCTCCACCCCCAGTTCTGCCAGTATGTTGAGGCGATTGACGATGTAAGGTTTGAGTAGCCATGACCAGCGGCCACCGAGTTTGGGCTTTTCATCCCACAGCTTTACCTGATGTCCACGCAAGGCGGCTACACGAGCAGCTTCGATGCCCGCCGGGCCGCCGTTAGCCACAAGGATGCGCCTGGGGTGAGACGCTCTGACCTCTGTCTGTCCTTCTCTACCAAGTTCAGGGTTAAGCAGACAGACCACCGGTTGGACACCCGACAGGCTCTGCATACACACGTTGCAGGAGATGCAATGACGAATTTCGCGGTCTCTACCCTCTCCAGCCTTCCTGGGCAAGTCAGGGTCAACGAACAGGGGTCTACCGATGGCAATCAGGTCAGCCTTCCCTTGCTGAAGTACTGCCTCGGCAAGTCGTGGAGTGTGGATGCGGCCCACTGCCACTACTGGCACACTGACGACGCTCTTTATTTCAGCAGCCAGCGGCACCAGACACCCTCGAGGTAGCAGCATGGGCTGCGTTGTGTATTCACCACTGTCGTAGACACCGGCAGATACACTTATGGCGTCTATCCCTTCCTTCTCCACCAGTTGCGCGATAATCTTGGATTCGTCAATTCTCCTCCCCTCCGTAACATATTCATCTGCTGAGAAACGGAAAATGAGGGGGTAGTCCCTGCCCAGTTTCTGACGGGTGCGTCTGATGATCTCCAGGGGGAAGGTGGCTCTACCATAGACGTCGCCTCCGTACCTGTCGCTACGCTTATTCGCCCAGGCAGACATAAACTGGGCAATCAGGTAGCCATGGGCACCATGATACTGCACCGCATCGAAGCCTGCTTCCTCAGCCCGTCTTGCCGCCTCAGCGAACCTCGCCACCAGCTCCTCTACCTCTGAAGTGTTCAACTCTCTGGGCACCTCAGGCACAGTGCGGCAGGCGAGAGGAGAGGGAGCCACCGACTGTACAGACGGGAGGGCTAGCTGCCTCCCTGGGTGCTGAATCTGAATGGCGGCCTTAACGCCGTGCTGCTGGATGGCACGAGCAAGCCGAGCAAGGCCCTCGATGAACATGTCATCGCTGATATTGAGCTGGTGACGGTGGAAGTACACTGGGTCAACGGAGGTGCACTCAACCACGATGAGTCCCGGGCCACCCTGGGCCCGGCGGGCGTAGTAGTCAATGGTCCGTTGGGAGACTGAGCCATCCTCATTAGCAAGGTTTGTCTCCAGCGGCGGCATGACTATGCGGTTCTCTAGTAATAGATTTCCGATGTGGATTTTGTCAAACAACATCTTGAATATGCTTGCCTTCGAATTCGCAGGATTAGCGTTCGCAACGAATCAACTGGTAACATGGCCGGTGAATGATAGACCAAGTCTAATCCTGCGCTGAAGTCTTTGTCAATACTGAGATAGAAGCCAGACAAAATCAGCAGGATGTCACATCGGGTGACAAATCAAGCGAATGTTGGTCTGTCCCCGAGGAGCCCTGATAGCTGTGCCGATTCCTGCAGGCTGCGGTTCATGTGAGTAGCCAGGGTTCTCCTGCTTCCTCCTACACGGATAACCTCTTTAACCTTTTTACCGTCAACTACTGAGCACGGGGCAGTTGGTCCCTTTTTCCTTCAGTAGTCATTTGGTCCGTCACATAGATTTTACTTTTTCGTATTCTTCCTCAGAATCTGCCAGGACAGCAATAAGCACACCAGCATCAACCTTCTCATCCGAAACCTCGCGAATGATATGCAGAATACCGCTAAATTCGGATTCTAAATCATAGCTACTTTTCTCCGTCTCGAGGATAGCGATGACCTGGCGCTCATTGACCTTGCCCCCCTCCGCAACCACCCATTCGGTGATTTCAGCATTCTCTATCTGAGCTCCCAATTTGGGCAGCTTCACTTCACGCATATTTCCGACTCCTTTTTCCAGAACTATCTAAAGGGGTGCCCCC
>SDBS01001118.1_pt1 | contig 27395 bp, 15 predicted proteins | sample 2277091 | NCBI WGS metagenome assembly SDBS01 (sample SAMN10404972, study PRJNA504765) | marine sediment metagenome | isolation source: marine sediment core GS10_PC15, 163 cmbsf | place: Arctic Ocean: Southern Knipovich Ridge | collected 2010
GATTGCGACGTGATGTACGCGTGGCGGCGGGATCGGCACGTCCTGCCCACAGCGCAGCGCCTCGCCCGGGTCAGCGTCCGTGCTTGTCATGGCGGGCGCTGCCCGGTCGCGGGGTGCTGTGGGTGCGCGGCGGCGGGCACGGCCCGCCCTGCACAGAAAGGGGAAACGACCATGTTGCCGCCGATCATGACCGAGAAGGGCGACGAGATCAGCCGGATCAGCGACGAAGTCCGCTTCACGGACCGGCTGACCGACGTGTTCCGCTGCCGGATGGAACAACTCGAGGCCATCCACCGCTGGCTCGCCGGCTACTTCCGGGCCGTCGGCATCCTGCTTCAGATCCCCGGCGCCGCGGCCTACCGCTGGATCGAAGACGAGAGCGACAACGACCTGTGGGACCTGATCTGGAACCCCGACACCACCAGCACGCTCAACGTCCTGGCCGCCGCCCTGGAACGCCTCGACGCCGGCGAACTGCTCGGGCAGGTCCCCGGCGGTGACGGTTTCAAACGCCGGGCGCTGCCGGTCGAGGCCCGCGTCCGGCTGGCCGAACGCGACCGCGTGGGTTTGCTGAACGTGGTGGCGGACTGCCTCGATCGCCTGCTGGTCGTGCCGAATATCCCCGGCGAGGCGGAGTCCTACGGACTGGTTCCAGCGGATGAGCCCCAGCGGAAGGCGCGCAGGGCGGGCCGTGGCCGTCGAGCCGGATCGGTGACCGCGAAACGGAAGCGCAGTCCGCAGAAGATGACCCGCGCGAAGGGGCGAACGTCATGAGCGTACTGACGAGACAGCGCGTCAGCGGCGACGGGGTCGAACCGCGTGAGGCGGACGAGTCGCCGCAGGTGCCGTGTTTTGCGCTGGCGGGGCTACTGGGGGACCTGGGGCAACATCCGGAACTCGACCTCGACACGCTGACGTATCACGTGCGGCAATCGGACGCGACGGCGGCCGACGGCTATTGGCACGCTTCGATAAACGAGGCCCGTTCGTTCCTCGAAGCGTTGATCGTGAGCATCGCCGTCGCCCGGCAGGACGGCGCGATCGGCTCGCGCAAGTCGGTCCCGACCACGCCGCCGTAGTGTTTCGCCAGGAACGCCGAGACCAGGTTGATCTTGTTGCCCTGGGTCGTAACTGTTCGCGCGGGCCGATCGACCGCGGAGCACGGCGTTTCACCGAACTGTTGGTGCATCAACGTCGGCATCACGAGCCCAAACCGATTCTCGGTAGTTTGCGTCCGTAGCGGCTCGCCGACGCGTTGCCCCCTGAACGACTCCCCCTTTGCCCCGTAGTACGTCACGATGAACGGCTCCGCCGCGTCGATCACGAATCGCCGAACCCCGTTCGCGATCCGCCGCAACGTGTTCTCCGCCAGCGGCCGCCGCACGCCGACCTTCCTCGCCTCCACCGGCGTCAGAAAGATCGAGTGACACGGCAGCGACCAGTCGATGCACTCGGCCGCGGTGTGGTACGGTCTGAGCCCCGGCCCATGCGTCACTTCCGGCCACACGATCGGCTTCCCGTCGCACCGCGCGACGAGAAACAACCGCTTCCGAATCGTCGGCGTCCCGTAGTTGCAAGCCCGCAGCTCGCGCCACTCGACGTCGTACCCCAGCCCCGTGCGTAAATGCTCGACCCACAGCGCGAACGTCTCGCCCAGCCGGCCGCGATCCGGCCGCCCGTCGCGCTTCAGCGGCCCCCACTTCTGAAACTCCTCGACGTTCTCGAGGATGATCACGTCCGGCCGAACCGCCGCCGCCCACCGGTGTACGACCCACGCCAGTGCTCGGATATTCTTACTGACCGGCTTGCCGCCCTTGGCTTTGCTGAAATGTTTACAGTCCGGCGACGCCCACAGCAGCCCGACTGGCGCTCCCCCGGTCGCCTTGACCGGATCCACATCGTAGACGCTCTCGCAGTAGTGCCGCGTGTGCGGATGATTCGCCCGGTGACAGGCGATCGCGTGTGGGGCGTGGTTGATCGCCACATCGACCGGCCGATCGTAACCGGCCGCCACGAACGCCTCCTCGATCCCGGCACTGGCTCCGCCAGCGCCAGCGAACAGATCGACGATCAGCCGATCGAACAGCCCACAGGTCTGCGACGCACGCGCGATCATTTCCGCACCATCCCCGCCGCGGTCAGGGTTCGCGGTTCAGCGGCTCCGGAATATTTCGCCTCTTCGGCGGCCCGACGCCGCTTGCGTCGCCCTTCCATATCTCGCGCGGCCCGTTCGCACGCCTCCACGACCAGCGGAAGCCGTCCGCCCCGGATCAGCTCGCCCAGCACCGAGAGGACTTTGTGGTCGCATTCCACCACCTGCCGCCGACCGAGCACCGAGCGCCCGCCCGGACAGAGAAGCACCTCTTCCGCCAGCCAGGTCGTGCTCATCCCCCTCGTGTCCGTCAGTTCCGGCTCCAACCGCGCCATCGTCGTTCAGCTCCTTCAGCATCGCGCAAGCGCGTGTTTATGCCTTTCAGTTAAAAGCCTAAAACCCCACTTGCGCAGCCGTCCCCCAGCTCCCGTCTGCCCCCCTTGGTTGCGCGCTGGTTGCGCCCCGATTCCGGGAAACCCCCGATACATCCGGACGTGATCGCCCCTGACGCTACCGCCACCCCCGATTCCGACGCGTCAGTCAACCCGCCACCCGGTCTTCGGAACCGAGGGTTGCAGGTTCGAGTCCTGCCGGGTGCGTTAGCCACTTGTTGAAGATCACGGATCGAGCTCGTCCTACGTGGCGTCGGAACGCCGATTCCACCAGGGGTGACATTGCTGTGCCCATCACGATCAGACCCGGCTCGCGGACACAATGGGGGCTGAAGTGGATCGGAACGGGACTGCTTCTTTCGATTATCCTCTCGTGGGTCGTCAGCGGGCGGTGTTCGGAATGCGGGGAGGCGGTTCCACGAGCACTGCCTGGAGTTGGGGACAACGACTGACCGGCTCAAGGCGGTTGCGTGGAACCATCATTAATCCGTCAAACACGGCGGGTCGGGGGCTTGTGGATGAATCGATGGTGTAATGCGCGTTTCGATTCGATTCCGGGCGGTGTCTGAGCGGAGCCGGGCCGTCCTCGGCCCGGACCGGCGCGGGGACACGCCGGCTCTGCTTCTGCCGCCGGCCGGGAAATGAGAATTGAAGAAAAAAATCCAAATTGCAGTGGAAATCCGGCCGGCAGCCTGCCTATTAATTAGTGGCTTCGCAATGAAGCCAACTCCTCCTCCTGTAAAAGGGGTCCGCTTGTGGCGGGCCCCCTTTTCTTGCGCTCGTGTGGTGTCTCAGAATCAACGCGTCGCACTTGAGCAAAGAGCCGCGGGTTTCAGCCGCCAGGTAGCTTCTAATCGGATCGTTCCAGAGCTTGCTCGATCGGCCCAGCACCTCGGCCAGTTCGCCCGCGTTGGGCTGGTTCGATTTGTCATCAAACGTGCTCAGTGCCATCGCCGTGCTCCTTCGCTTTTCTCTGCCAGCGCAGGTGGGCAACCAGTAGCCAGACCATCATGAGCACGCACGCCGCCTTCCACGCGAGCAGCCACCACGGTCGCCACCAGGCGCCGGTTTGCACCTCGACCACATCGGACATGCCGAACAGGAAGAACACGGTTGTCGCGAGGGTGCAACGGTGCCGGATCGAACCGCTTCGCTTGAGCGCGAACATGCCGAACACCGCCGCGACGAAGACCCACAATCCCGCTTCGGCGTAATTGCCGACACGGAAGAAGTCGTCAATGGCGAGCGGGAATGTCGGCATGCCGGTCCACCGTAGGGCGGGTTCCACCCGCCGAAAATGGCCAAATCCCAGGGGGCGGATTCTACTCCCCGCCTTGTACCCCATGGCGGCGGGTGGAAACAGCCCCGCGGCCAAACCCCAGTGGCGGGTGGAACCCGCCCTACGCTGCGTCGCTGGTCCCGCGGGCGAGCGGATCTGCCGGGGCGTGTTCCATAACGTCAAGCAACTGGTCGACGTGATCAGGGCCTACGTTGACGAGCACCATCAAAACCCGAAATCGTTTACCTGGACGGCCAAAGTTCGCCGGGCGCGGGCCGCTCTGGATAAGATGCAAACTGGATGAATCGGTACACTAGGGAGCCGGGCAACGATCGAGGAATTCGCCACGGAATGGGACGTCGTCCGAGCCGTCGCGTAGATTCCTCACTCGCGGGGCGGTGCTATCGCCTTCGTCGGAGCGCGGCCATCCCGCCCAGGCTAATCAGGATGATGCTGGTCGGTTCGGGAATGAGGGGGTTGCCGCCTTTTCGCGCGGCGTCGAGTGTGCTGATCACACCTCCGGCGAACTGCTGCGCGTGGAGGGCGCCGGCGGTGCCTGGCGTGCCTGATTCGAGATCGGCGACGAAACCCGCCCCGAGCACCCGCTGCTGCTGCTCGAAGAAGGACTCGAGTTCACCCGTAATGCGATCGATCGGGGATTCCGGAAAAATGTCCTCGAGTTGGCTGGTGTCCACGCCAACTTGGTCCAATATGGCCACGACGACATCGAGGAACACGTTTCCCTTGACGGTGATCGGGCCGATGTCGAAGTCCGTGTCGATTTCGCCATCGACCACGATTCCGCCGGCGATCAGAGACGAATCCGCGTTCTTGATCTCGAGCTGGACATCGTAGAACCCCCACTGATTGATCTCAATCTGCTCGTTGATGTCGAGCGTCCCCCGCAACTCCAGGTCCTGGACCCCCGTTTTGGCCCGCAGGCTGTAGTTCAAGGCGTTCGAGAAGATGTCGGCGTTACCGATCAGGATTCCGCGGCTGGTGTATCGCAGCGTGGCCTGCGTAACGCCGGAGAGTTCAAGTTCCAGGGCTCCCAGATCGAAGATTTCCGGTCTGCCGCGTGAGTCCGGGCCGAAATTTCGATCGAGTTCGAGTTGGTAGCCCTCGCCCAGTTCATTTGGGATGATTCGCAGCCGACCGAAGCGGTTGCCGTTGGCCCGGCCGCCGCCTGATACGTTCGAAAGCGGACCCCCGGTGGGAGTCGTATAAACTTCCATGCCGCGGTAGAGGTCCTCGAAGAACCCGCCCATCGCCGGCATTGAGCCGAGCACGATAACCGTCACGAGACAACTGATTCGCAAGTGTGCCACGGAACGTCCTCCGAGGGGGACAGCCACCTAGTCCATAGTCTAGCATAGACGGACGCCGCGTGTGCTTCAAGCGCGAGGCGCGTCTTTCGGTCTTATCGGAGTACGCCGGGAGGGGCCTTAATGTTCGCTTTGCGAAGCACGTCGCCGGGCAATCGGCTGAAATTGCGCCCATGCCCCTGTGGGGGGCTCCCCGCAGTCGTTATAATGTCGCGCCTGTGGCACGGAGTGGTTGGGATCTCGCGTGCCTGTTCCTGCCGCCGCGGCTCGGCCCGCGGGTACAAATAAGCACGTTCATGGCCCAAATGTGCGCGATCATGCGATATCTGGTGCGACGAGAATTCGGGGTGTTGCTCGTGTTGGCTCTGGCCGGCCGGGCGTTCGCGTTTCAGGACGTTCCGACCCAGCGCGCGCCGATTGGCGACGGGGCTCGAGCGGTGGTGGCGGTCGGCACGCCGTTCGACGCGTCTCGATTCGCGGATCTGCTCGCGCTCATCGAGGGGCAGAACCCGCCTGCGGCGCGGCGCACCGGAACGCGCGAGCTGCTGCGGCAACATTGGCCGGAGACGGCGACACGCCTGGCCGCGATTTTGCGCGGGTCCAACCGGCTGGCGAAGACCGCAGTCGCCCTGGCACTCTCCGATCTGCCCGAGCATATCGTCCCAGAATTCACCGAGCCGCTGCTCGCGATGTTGGCCGACGACGACCCGGCCGGGCGTGAAGCGGCGGCGGCGGCTCTGGCTGCCGGTCGCGAAGACCACGTCCTCCCGCGACTGAGATCGCTGGCCCTGAACGCCGATCACCCAATGGGCACGCGTCTGGCCTCGATCGATACGCTCGGAAGGATGACCCGGCGTGAGGCGGTTGCGATCCTCGCCGAGCTCGTGGCGCGGCGGTCATCTTCGGTTGCGGCGTCGGCTCTCGCGGCGCTGGAGCGCGCCACGGCCCAGGATTTCCAGGGTGATATCGATGCGGCCCTGACCTGGTGGCAACAAGCGCGCGCCACGAACGCCGCGGAATGGCAACGCTTGCAGATCAAGCGGCTTGCTCGCCAGAATCGAACGATCGAACAGCGCGTCCGCGGGCTGGAGCAGCGTCTGGTCCACGCCCTGCGCGAAAACTACATCCGCACTCCGGAGGCCGAGCGCCCGGCACTCCTGAACGCCCACCTCACGGACGTGTCCGCGGTGGTGCGCGGCCTCGGACTGGCGCTGGTGCAATCGGAGCTTGCTCAGCGCAGAACACTCTCTCCCGAGACCATCGCACACACGCGCGAGATGCTCTCGGCGATCGAACCGACGGTGCGCGCGGCGGCTGTTCGCACGGTCGCCACGCTCCGCGATCCGGCGGACGGCGATAGATTCCGGCGAATGCTGGCGTCCGAGCGGCAACGCACGGTGCGCGAAGCACTGATAAACGGCCTGGGATACGTGGGTGCGGTGTCGGCCGTGCCGGAACTGCTCGCCGAACTGGCGTCGTCGGATCCCGGCATCGCCAGCGAGACGGTCACCGCTCTGGGCAGATTGGCCGAGCGGGACGTGCTGGATGAGACCACGCGGATTGAGATCGGGTCGGCACTGCTCGCCAGGGCACAGGCCACGCCGAGCGACGCACACGCGATGCGCGAACGACTGCTGTGGGCGATGAGTCGGGTGGGCGACCCACGCTTCGCGATCCAGTTCGTCGCTGCGATCGACACTCCGGAATCCTCGACGGTCCGCCTCGCCGCGGTGCGCGGGATCGCGGTGTTGATCGACCCCAAGACCGTCAAGCCCAATGGGGCTACTTCCCAGGCGGCCGACACCGAAGTCGGGCGCACGCCGGAGAATGGTGGCAGTCTGAGTCCGCGGGAGTTGATCGACGCGCTCATGCCGGCAACCGCCGATCTCGACCCGACCGTACGCCGTGCTGCCGTCGAGACGCTGGGGCAATTTGCCTCAAGTGCCGCGCACGCTGAAGCGCTTCTGGCCCGCGTTTCTTCCGAGCAGGAAACCGAGGAGAGCATTCGCGTGTCGGCGTGGCGTGGCGTGGTGCGTGCGATCGCCGCTCGCCCGCCGAACGAGTTTCGGTCGTGGCTCGAGCGGGTTCCCGGTGATGAAGAGACCCGCGATCGGCTTTCGATCGAGCTTCTGCGGGCCGCTGAGAAGGCGCTCGCCGCGCAGCCCGACGCGCGTGGCGAACTGGGTTGGGTTCGTACCAGACTGGCTGAACATCGCGTGCGGCTGGGTGAACTCGAGGAAGCGGTGTCGGTTTATCTGGCGGCCTTGGAGGATTTGCACGCCGCGGAGGCCCCGGAACTTTCTGGCGTCGCGATCGAGCTGTTGCGGATTGCCTTGGTGAGCGGTCGGTACGACGAGCGGATTGCGGCGGCGTTGGCCGGGAATAACCCCGCGGTCGATGGGAAGCTGCTCTGGGAGGGAGTTCGCGAGGAAGTCGAGCGGCGGTTGGAGCCCGATTCCGTGGACCAGGCGATTGCGATGCTCGCGGCCCTGCAAGCGAATCCGCCGGCTTCGATGCCTGCCGATGTGCAGGCGATGCTGGCGGAAACATTCGGCCGCGCGCGGCAAGTTCGTGCGGCCGCGGACGTCGAGAAGGTCAACGCCGCGCTAGAGGCACTGCGCCAGAAACCCGACGATCAGCCGGCGCGCGAGACGATTACCAAACTTGGGGCGCGAGCGGTTCCCGCGCTGCGCGCCAGGCTTCGCGCGGCTCTGCAATCCGAGCAACCCAATCCCGATTCGATTCAACAAATGCACGATTTGCTTAGAGCGCTCCTGCCGACGTGGCCCGGATTCCCCGCCGATGCTGGCCCGGCAGAGAAGCTCAAGGCGATCGAGTCCATTCCACAATAAAGCGACTTCAAGAACATCGAGGGCCGCGGAGGATCTGCCCGCTCGCGTTCGCGCTGGCGTTGGCGAACGACCGGATCGTCGCCGACTCCCCCCAAAAACGGGTTCTTCACGGATTTTCGGGGGTCCGCCGGGTTCGGGGTTTAGGGTTCAGGGTTCAGGGTTCAGGATGCTGGTGACCGCAGAAGACGGCGATTCGGGGGGCGGCAGCGAGGCCCGAGGGCACTTTCCTGACGCGAAAAGTAGCGCCGGGAAGCGGTCGGCTGCTGAACCCTGAACCCTGAACCCCGAACCCTGCGCGCCGGCTTCGCTGGTCGTCCGCGGGCGCAGAGCGTGTCGCTTCCCGCTATTCCGTGAAGAACCCAAAAACGACGGTCGCGCTCCGAGGCTTGAAGTTCAAGCCTCGAAACGCGACCGGATGTCTACTTGCTGAAGTCGCGCGAACTCACTGCCGCGCGGCCGTTATCAGTCGCACTCGATCACGAACAGCTTGAGCGCGTCGAGTCCGGCCTCCACGATGCTTGCCGCGCCATCGTCGTTAGCGGTGAAGCGCAGCCTGGTGGTCGCGGTCGGCGTTACGCCGGCAGCGACGATCGCGTCCCGTGTGACCCAGGCGGTGCGCCACTCCAGCGCGCCGTTGGTGTCCTGTCGGTCGATTTCGGTCCACTCGCCGACACCGTCGTCGGCGTTGATTTCGACCAGCAGCATGTCGATCCCGTCCTCGTTGGTCAGATAGAGGAAGTAGTCGTACGCCAACGTGAAATCGGACGCCGACATGTCGATCGTGTACGACGTCAATCTGACGGCCCCGCCGTCCACGTCGGTGTTGCCGTTATGGTTCCCGGTCAGCCAGCACTTACCGCTGCCGTCCGAGTCGGACTCGGGGTCATAAGCCCAGTCCGGATCATCGACCGGAACGCCGCGCTGCCAATGGCCGCTGGACGCTCCGAGGACTTCGGTAGTCCAGCCGGGGTCGGTTTCCATGTCGTCGTAGAAGAGCACGATCTCATCGCCGACGATCGTCGTGTACGTCTGGGCCGGTGCGCCTTCCGGTAGCGACATCAGGCCGGTCAGCTCGGCTTCGGCCTCGACGTAGAACTCCGGCTCGTCGCCGCACGCGAACGTGGGAGTCGAAGCCTCATACACGTCGTCGCCGATCGGCGCGAGTTCAAACGTCTGGTACGCGCCGCCGTCCGAACGGTAGTAGAGCAGCGCCGATCCCGGCACCAACTCCTGATCATAGAGGGTGATCCGAGCCTGCACCGTCAGGCTGGTGCCGGCTGAAACCAGCTCCGGAACGTCGGTCAACATGAGTATGGCAGCGCCCGGCAGGGCGTCGGGCCGCTCGAGATCAGGCGTGACCTCGACCGCGTCCAGCCCGATGCGGCCGACAGTCGAGCCGAAGCCCGTGCCGAACTCGAACCGGATGGCAACGACGTCGGACAGATCCAGTCCGCTGCCGTTGTTGAGGAAGTCGGTCAGCCGGATGCGGATAGTTTCCAGCTCGTTCGACCAACCCGTTCCGCCGCCCTGTGACCGCTGGAAGGGGTCTTCGAATCCGCCGCCGAAGGCTCCGATGTTGATCGAGCTGGTGGCGCCGGCACCGTCGCGAAGCGTGACTGTAAAGGTCAGGTCTTCGATAACGTCCTGCGTAAACGGGTGCTGCGTCTGCTGCGCGCCGCGGAACGAGAGATAGTCGTGCGCGGAGAAGTCGCCGCCGGCCGCCACTACTTCCAGTTCGTAGTAGCTGGGCGAATCCCATTCAAAAACCACGCCTCGCGAATTGTCGTTCGATCGCGAACGCGTCATGCCGTTCATCGGGTCCGACGGATTCCACGCGAATGTGCCGTCGGAATCGCGCAGCAACCCTTCGTAAACGTCCGCGACCGTGAATGTCACGGCCCCGCCCGAGCTGCTGACCGCAACGTCATCGGCGCCATCCTGCGAATCGTCGATTATGAAGCTGCCCGAGCCTTCGGCCTGACGGAACTCGTTGTTGACAACGATCGAATCGCCGCCATCCGACGCGGCACAGTCCGGCCCCTCCGGCGCTCCGATGGGCTTGAAACTCTCCCACTGTCGCGTGAGGAAGTCCTTCGCCGGGTAGTTGCCCTCGATATAGAACTGGATCAGCGGAAGGAAATAACCCTTCATAATCAGATGCACCCGGTCACGCGGTGTGACGTGGCAGGGTCCGGAGAACACGGAACCGCTAGTTCCGGCGTGGAAGTCGCCATGGCCCGTGCCCTGCACGGCGGTCGACTGGCGGAAACCGGTCGCTCGCTCGAACAGGTGGAAGGTCTTACCGACGTCGCTGCCCGGTCCGCCGCTCACATCGGCGTCTCCCGAAGCGGTCCACAGGTGGTAGTTTACGTGATGCGGGTTCGCCAAGTCCGGTCCCCGGAAGTCGACCGGCAACATGCTGCTCAGCAGGCGGATGTCCGAGAGCAGATAATTCTCGGGCGTGTACGCGCCGTCGAAGATCCGATCAAACGCAATTGCGATTCCCTCGGCGCCACGGCTGTGGCCGATCCAGGTAATCCGGCGCGTATCGATGTGTCCGTCGAGGACCCCGCCCTCGATCGTGCCCTGGTTGGCGATGATGTAATCGGTATTCGTGAGCGTCGTGGTGGACGCCTCGAACACGCCCGGGCCCGTGTTGTTCTGGTGGGCCATCACGATGTAGCCGTACGACGCCAGATGGAACCCGATGTGGTCATACCACTGGTAGTTGTGGCCGTTTCCATGGCTGACGACGATCAGCGGCAATTGCCCCATCGAAGCGATGTCGGTGGGATAGTACAGATCCTGGCCCAACCAGGAGCCGCCGCTGTAGATGGCCTCGGTAACATCGAGCGGTCCGGGGGCGGAAGTGTCGTGAACGGCGTAGAGCCCGGCCTGATCGCCGTACCCGTCGATGAAGTCGCCTTCACTCAGCTCGCCGTCCTGGTCGAAGTCGACCACGACGTCGTAGCCCACGCCGAGTCCGAGACCGGCGTCGGCGTCCAGTTCATCGGCCGCCGTGACCACGAAAGTGTTGTCCTGAATCGTTGTGCCGCCGAACGTGACGGCCAAGGCCCCGCCCGAGGTCACATCCGTCAGCGTCGGGTTCACCGCCCACTGCGCCTCGTCCCGGGCGTCGACGACATAGATGTCGGCGGACTGTCCGAGGATCTCGGGGAAGCGGGTCGGGTCGATCGCGACCTCGACGGTTGCGTTGGCGTTGAACGCTCTGACATATTCGAAGTGCGGATACTCGCCGAGCGAATTGCCGGCCAGCTCGGTCTGCACGGCGGAAGCCGGACAGACGGTTCCATAGACCGACAGAATCGATGCGAGGTCGGCGAGGTCGATGCACCCGCTCTCGTCCAGGTCGGCGTCCTCGTCGAAGAATGGATCGCCGGTGCAGGTGTCGTATGCCGCCAGCAAGATCGCAAGGTCAGCTAGTCCGATAACGCCGTCGCCGTCAATGTCGCCGAAACAACCTGTGTCCCCTCGGACGACGTTTGGAACGAGCAGCAACGCGCACGCTAGTGTACACCCCAGCCAAAGCTTCATTTGATGCCCTCCTCCTGATTTGGGTTTCAAGCCTCAAGTCCCCTTGCCAAGTTCCCGTATTGCGTCGGGCTCATGAATGTGCGGAGTGGAATCACTCGCCACCACCCCCCGAGCACCTGTACCGTTGATACTTCCTTCCTACCCGAACGAGTGGCGCGATTCAACCCCCAATGTTTTTTGGGACCCCAATCGACGGTGGGATTACGCGTCGTGTCTCGGGATAATGCATCGTACATTGGTGAAGAGCCTCGGGCTTCAGCCCGTCCAGTGCAACGGATTCAACGTGTTTCAACGGTCTTACCGGATTTGCACACGATGGATTCCTCGTGGGATAGTGCGCCAGTGTGCTGTCTCGAAAGAACCGCACGGTACGGATACCGCTGAGACCGCTGAACTATGCCCGAATGCGTCACACCGGACGGGCTGAAGCCCGAGGCTCTTCTTTCAGATGCGATACGTTGATTTCGCGATAGCGCGCTAGCGCCAGATGCCGGGCAGCTTCTTTCGGCAATTTGGGCGTAATCGCACTTGACAGATCCATCTGCGTCCGTTAGACGGAGCGGTGTCACTCGGGGTGGCGACTTTGTAAGTTGCCATGGCGGCGTGTATGGCGCACGTCGGTGCCGCGAGAAAACCCGTCCCTTGCTTCGAATCACTTGACGGGGGGTCCTGTTTGGGCAACCCAATTCGTTCTGACATCGCTGTCATTGCCGCGGGCGCGTGTTCGGCCCCGTCGAAGGCCGGAGCCGCTTCCGTAAGTGGGTGGTGCGCCCGATCTGTCCTCAATGCTGACCCGGCATTGTGCCAGGGTCGCTTCTATCTGTTGCCACTTGTTCGAGTGGCGGAACACGAAGGAGAAAAAGTATGAGATGGACAAAATATTTTCTGGTCAGCGTGGCCGTTTTGTCGTTCGCCGGTGTCGCGAATGCCGACACTCTGCGAGTTGACATCGACCGGACGGTTACTACCGGCGACGGTTCCTCGTGGGCACTGGCATACAAGTACCTGCAGGATGCCCTCGATGATGCCACTTCCGGCGACCAGATCTGGGTCGCCGAGGGAACCTACTATCCGGATCGCGGCGACAGCCAGACCGTCGGCGACAGAACGGCGACTTTCGAGATGATCGCCGGCGTTTCGATTTATGGGGGGTTTGACGCGACGGAATTGCTGCTCAACGCGCGCAGCGGTGACCTCGATGACGCCGTCACCATCCTCTCCGGTGACCTGACGGGGTCCAACAGCCACCATATCGTGACGGCCGATGATTCCTCCATCGGGGCCTCCACCGTGCTCGAGAGATTCACGATCGAGGACGGTATGGCGGACATGAACGGCTACAGGAATGGTGCCGGCATGTTGATCGACGAGGCCGGCCCGACCGTGCGTTATTGCACTTTCGAAGGCAACGAGGCCTCCAACTCCGGTGGCGCGATTTACTGCGATGCCGATAGCGACGTCGTCATCGTGGAATGCGAATTCAACTGGAACCGCGCCGACTACGGTGGCGGCATCTACTTTGCGACGGGCTCTGCCGGTGACATCGACGAATGCACGTTCACGGAGTGCGCGGCCGATGTGAATGGCGGGGCAATCTACGTTTCGCACAGTTCCCCCGAAATCCGGCAATCCGTGTTCCAGGGCAACTACTCAGAATCCCACGGTGGCGCATTGTACCTCCTCGACAACAGCGAGGCCGGGCTATCGGTTCCAGCCGTGACGGACTGCTCTTTCCTCGGCAACGCGGCCAGCGGCCCGGCCGTAAACCTCGGTGGTGCCGTGAATATCCAAGGGACCGGCGGGACCGGCACCGGCGCGTTCGCACCGGAATTCACGAATTGCCTCTTCACCGGCGGTTACGCCGGCTCTGGCGGCGCCCTGCACGGGGCGCTCTGTTCTCCGGTCCTCACGAACTGCACTATTGTCGGGAATCTGGTCATGGGCGGAACGGAGGGCGCGGGTGTCTTCATCTCGCAGCCGGGCTCTGAGCTTACGGCGACCAACTGCATATTCTGGGCTAATGAGAATGGCTTCGGCAGCACCGGGGCGGCGCAGCAAATCTACCTGGGTGGCTCCGTCACCAACACGGTCACCTACTCGTGTGTTCAGGACGATGATCCGGACGATCAATCCATATTCTCCGGCACCGGGAACATCGACGACGACCCGCTGTTTGTCGACGCGGACGATGATCTCAATTTGGATGATTGTTCGCCGTGCGTGGACGCCGGCAATAACATTGTCGTCTCTTCTGTTCCGACGGATCTCGCCGGAAACACACGGAAGGTCAATGACACGGGCGTGACCGACACCGGATACGGGTTGGCGCCGGTCGTCGACATGGGCGCACTCGAGAAGCAGACCGACAGTTCCGGCTGCTAGCGCCTTCGCGAGTAGCGAGTAGGTCGCGTCAATGGCCCGATCTACTCGCTGTTCTTCTGCCCCGCACGACCTCCCGCGAACCTCCCACGTATGATCATGTCCTTGCTGAGGAACCAAAGGGGATAAGTTCATTTATCGCGGTCGGATCGATAGAATAAGCTCATCAGTCCGTCGCCCCGACTTGTGCGGCAGGCGCTAGCGCCAGATGCCGGGTAGTTTCTTTCGGCAGTTGGGGCAGACTCCGCGTTTGAGCTGGTCGGAGAGCACCTTGAAGCCGAGGCGCTCGATCACGGTCGTTCCGCAATTCGCGCAAACCGTGTTGGTGCCGTCGTGCGGGGCGATGTTTGATGTGTAGACGTAGCGCAGACCGGCTTCCCGGCCGGCTTCGCAGGCGGCTTCCAGGGTTTGCACCGACGTGCGCGGCAGATTGGTGAGCTTGTACTTGGGCACGAAGCGACCGAAGTGCAGCGGGACCTCGTCGCCCAGGTTCTCATGGATCCACGCAACCATCGCGCGGATCTCCTCCGGGTCGTCGTTGTAGGTCGGCACGACCAGGTTGGTCAGTTCGAGCCAGCATTTCGAGCGCTGCTTGATGGTCTTGATCGCATCGAGCACCGGCGCCAGTTGAATACCCAGCGCACGGCGATAGAACTCCGCGTCAAAACCCTTCAAGGTGACGACGAACGCGTCGACGTATTTGGCGAGTTCCAGCAGCGGGTCCGGTTCGGCGAACGCGGCGGTCGCGACGACTACCTTCAGCCGAGCTTTCTTCGCCAGAATCGCGATATCCTTGGCGTATTCCAGGAAGGCGATCGGCTCGGTGTAGCCGAACGCGATCGTGTCGATTTTTCTCTTTCGCGCCGACGCGATCGCCTCGCGCGCGGTCAGGTCAAAGGTCTTGAGTTCGTCCGGCATCTTCTGCGAATGCTGCCAATTCTGGCAGTACAGGCAGCGGACGTTGCACCCGCCGGTGCCGAGCGTGAGCGTTTTGGTGCCGGGGCGGAAGTGATTCAGCGGCAATTTCTCGATCGGGTCGACCCGCAGGATGCAGGGGTTCTCGAACGCGCGGGTGTACAGTATTCCGCCGACGTTGGTGCGCGTGCGGCAGAAACAGGTCTGCCCCTCTTCCAGCACGCAGTGGAGCGGGCAGACGAAGCACTGGATCTTCTTTCCCGGCAGTTTCGAATAGAAATCCACCTCACGAGTGAAACGCGCCGACTGGCCGAAGGCCGATTCCGAGAAGGTGCCCAGCCCGCATCCCATACATGCCGCGCCGGCGCATTTTCCGGCGGAAGCGAGGAACTTTCGGCGATCGAATCGGGCGGCAGTCATCGGGCGTTACTTCTTCGCGCTCTTCTTGCCGTCGCTCTTCTTGCCGTCGCTCTTCTTGCCGTCGATGGCACAGCCTTCGTCGCAGTTCTCCGCCTGCGGACCGGCGGCGAGATCGACCTGCCGCGTGGCAACCCCGTTGGCCAATTGTCGGCCGCGCAGCCGCAATTGATCCATGAAGCTCGGGTTGATCATCAGATGAGCGATCGCTCCGGGCTCACCCAGTTCCCGGCTCAGACCCGCGATTTTTTCCTTCGCCGCGTGGATGCGATCCGGCGGTGCAATCTGCTCGGCCATTTCCGCCTTGCTAAGCTCGAATTCGGTGTCGGACAGGGCGGCTGCCTTGCGAACTCCTCGACGCAGCAACGCCGTCCGCTGCTGGCGTTGTTTACGGCTGAGTTCGCCGTTTCGCTCGGCTTCTTTTTCCAGGCCCTCGTTGATCATTTTGGCGAGATCTCGTTGCGACAGCTTGCGAGCCCGCTCGAGCCATCTTTCGTACTGGGAATTGTTACTCACCTGTCCGGCGCGGACCGGGTCTTTCAAGTTCCGGGGCGGGATCAGACAGGTTTTGAAATCGGCCAGCACACGCCGCTGTCCGGTATTCAGCACCTGCTCGATTTCGATTTCGAGCGACGCCAACTTCCCGTGCGGCACGCCCGAGCGCCGGTCGCGTTTGACGATCTCCCACGACGACGCGGTACTCTGGTCGTACGCCGAGGTGATTCCCGCGATCTGATCCTGGCTGAGGTGCAGCCCGTTGATCAGGTTCCAATTGCTGATTTCGCCGCGCAATCGCCTGACCTCTGACTTCTGCTGTTCGAGCGGTGCGAGCGAGAATCCCGAAGACCCGTTCTCCAGCACATCCGCTGCCTGTGACAGGGTGCCAGGCACTTTCACGCGGGCAATCTTGCACAGCCGATCCGAGACCGACGGGTGCAGCAGGTACTGACCGATCGGTCCCACCCTGGGGTGGCGCTGTTGGTGCAGCGTGTTCAATTCCCGGCGCGCATCCGCCAGCGGCTGCCTGCGTTGCATTTCGCGTTGACGTCGCGCGGCTCGCGCCCGGCTGCGTGTGTCGGTGCGCGCGGGTCGGGCTCGAACGCCGGCGCGTTTCCGCTGACGGTCGGTCAGTCTGGCGCGTTGTTCCGCTTTCAGGAGCTTGCTCGCCCGTTCCTCCAGGTCAATCAACTGCTCGGTGAGCTGCTCGCGGACCTTCTTGGCCCGGTGATTCAACCTCGCCGTCAGCCGCTCGACGGCGGGCGAGAACCCTTGATTCAGGCTGTCCTCGCGCGCGAATTCGGCGAACGCCTCGGCCATTTCGGGCACCAGACGCGATTCAGTTTCGTGAGCCTCGACCCGCAGCGCTGCGGCCTGCTCGGCGATCGGGACCAGCTTGCGAGCCTGAAGCCGACTCAGGTCGAGTTTGTCGATCAGCTCATTTCCCCGTTTGGCTTGCTGATCCCACGCGGCCCGAGCACGCGCCAGCGACTCATCCGCGTCATCCTCGGCGCGCAGAGCGGCGGGCGCCAGGAATAGTCCCATAATCACCGCAGCGCCGACTGCCCACCGGCTTCTTTGTCGTGCCATCATCATTTCGTTCCTCCGGCCAGCTCTCTCCCCCACTCACCAAGCCAAACGCCGCCCCAAACGCGCTATTGCCCGAGCACCCGCCGATACAGCCGCATCGTCACAAACTACCGGTTAGCGCGGCAAGGCCAATCTCGTATAATGATACCTATCGGCGTCAATCAAAGTATGCGAGGGCGGAGCGAATCCATGAGAAAAACGTATCTGCGCCGAGGGCTCGTGTCGGCGTGTGCCGTACTGATCTGCCAGTCCGCCCTCGGTCAGTGGGAGAATGTCGCCCCGGGGATCGACTACCAGGCGTTCACCATTTCCGGCCCGAATAACCTCTTCGTCACCCGCATGGACCGCAACAACCTCGACTGCACCATCGACAGCATGGTCGGGCAAGGTCGACTGACGGGCGGCACCGAAACCGTCCGCAACATGGCCGAGCGACACGAAGACGCGATCGGCTACTGGGGCCAATCGTGGGGCATGCGCTATGACGTGGTGGCCGCGATCAACGGCGATTTCTACAGCGGCGGCGTGCCCGTCAGCGGGCAGATCTCCACCGGCTGGTACGCCCGGCGTTTCTCCGATTTCACGGGCGGAAGTGGGTTTGCCTGGCAGTTGGACCGCGACATCTTCATCGGCGAATGCGTGCGGCACGTCGCCAGCCGGCAGAAAGCGGTCTACGTCGCGACGGAGCAGGACCAGAACATCAACGGCGTCAACAAGTCCCGCGGCGCGGGCGAGCTGATCCTCTATACGCACCACTACAACGTCACCACCGGCACCGATGACACGGGAGCCGAGGTGCTCGTCAGAATGTCCCGGCCGACGATGGTTCTCCCCACGCCCGCCGGCGCATCGGGCACCGTTGTGGACGTCCGCCGGGATGCCGGCTCGACCGTGATTCCATTCGACCATGTGGTTTTGTCGGCGCAGGGCGGGGCGGCGGCCGTGATGCTGGCGAATGTCAACGTGGGCGATGAGCTACTGATCTCGCAGGAAATCACGCACTATCGGCACGATTGCAGCACTTCGCTGGGCTGGGATTGGACCAAGACATACGCGAGCATCGGCGGCAGCTACCATTTTCTCGCGCAGGGCGTGGTGCAGACCTTCAGCGACCCCGGAGCGACCCAGCGTCATCCGCGGACAGCGATCGCTTACAACGAGGATTTCATCTACTTCGTGGTCGTCGATGGCCGAGCGGCTCAAAGCATCGGCATGAACATGACCACGCTCGGAAACTTCTGCCTGAATCATCTCGACGCGATCGAGGGCATAAACCAGGACGGCGGCGGCTCGTCGACCATGTGGATCAACGGCGAGGTGGTTAACGATCCCTCCGACGGGTCCGAGCGCCCGGTCTCCAACGGGATGATGATGATCGTGGTCCAGCCGATGGAGCGCTCATCGCGGTTTAGCGTTGATGATCCGGTGCGCGCTACTTCATCGGCCGGTGTGCGCGTTGGGCCTGGCATGAACTACGCGACCGCGGACTCGATCTCGCCAAGCACTCCCGGCGTGATCCTCGATCATGCACTCGGCGGGGTGCGCGCCTCCGATTCGTATTGGTGGCGTTGCGATTTCTCCGGACTGACCGGCTGGGTGCCAGAAACAGCTCTGCTTGAAGGCGGCTGCGCGGGCGATTATGACGGCAGCGGATCGGTCGATTGGGCCGATCTCCCCGGATTCGCGTTCTGCATGCAGGGCCCCGCCACGACCTACGCACCCGGAAGCTATTGCACCTCCGGCGACGGCGACGACGACCTGGACGTGGATCTGGCGGACTTCGCCGTCTTTCAACGGTGCTTTTCGGAGCCCTAGACCAAATCAATCACCGCAGAGAACGCGGAGAACGCAGAGAAAAGAACACAAGTGCTTGCAGCAAGAGGCGCTTTGCACTCTGCCAAAGCGGAACGCGCTGCAGCATCGTTACAACTCCTTGCCCTGCAACACTCTGCGTTCTCAGCGATCTCCGCAGTGTAAAACCCACGGGCTATCGGGTTTTCGGACCACAATTCACTGGCGGATTTGCATCGGAGGACCCGGATCTGCTATCCTGAAGGCTGCCGGGCTGCCCTGTTGGTAAGTGTCGTGGCCATCCCCCTGTCCACGGCTCTAACCATGCCGGCATTTTTTCCCGCGGCCCAATCGCGTCGCGGGCGAAGGAGATTCGCGATATCGCGGCGGGACGGGATACGAAGCGCAGGTCCGCGCCGATTTCAACAACGTTCAAGTGTTCAAAACGCAGGGGAAGGAGAATCATCATGCAGGCACCCAGGACTGTCGCCAGAGCGTTCGGGCTCGCATTGACGCTCTCGTTGGCGGTGATGGCCGTCACGAGTGCTTCGGCGAACACGCGCTCGGGCAATTATCTGGTCGTTACCCCACCCGATTTTCACGATTCCGCGCCGTTGAACGAGTTCATCGCCGCCAAGACCACGATGGGTTTCAACATGATGACCTACGTGGTGCCGACCGGCACGTCCAAGGAAGCGATCCGCGCCTATATTCGCGATCTGTGGGGCACCTCGAGCGCGCCTGCTTACATCCTGCTCGTCGGTGACACGGCCGGCTCGAGCACCTCCACGTCGTCGACGATCCCGTATTGGGTCGGTCAGGCTAGTCGCCACGCCTGCTCGGACGTCTACTACGCCTGCATGGACGACGGCGACGACTGGCAGCCCGAGATCGCGATTGGACGTTTCTCGGTGGCCAACATCGGACAGTTGCAAAACGTCGTCGACAAGACGCTCTACATAGAGGCCGGCGTTTTTGACGATCCGGACTATGTCAAGCGGGCCGTGATGTTGGCGTCAAACGATATGACCAGCGGGGCCGAGGAGACGCACAACTGGGTGATCGAGAACTGCCTCGAACCGGCCGAGTTCGACGTGACCCGCGTCTACGCCCGACTGGGTGGCGGCACCTCCCAGATCTCCGCTGCCGTAAACAACGGCGTTCTGCTCACGGTCTATGGTGGCCACAGCGGTTCCAGCGGCTGGTCAACGCCGGCGTTCAACCAGAGCAACGTTCGTGCTCTCGACAACGTGGGTCTCTACGGTCTGACCTTCGGTTGGTCGTGCAACACGGCACACTTCAGTTATGACGAATGCTTCGGCGAGACCTGGATCCGCGAGGCCAACAAGGGGTCCGCGGCGTACCTGTCCGCCTCCGACTATATTTTCTGGGGCGGCTGGGATGATTGGGAACCCTCGCGGCAGCTCGAGAAGTACTTCTTCGAGGCAATCTTCAACGACGGCGTCCGCGAAGTGGGCCCGGCCTGGCTGATCGCCCTGTCCGAGTTTCTCGACGACTACGGCTCCGACCCGAGCTACCCAAGCTATCTCGACCGCACCCGCAACCTCTTCGAGGAAATGGTTCTGCTCGGCGATCCCTCGCTCTATCTGCCCGAGGGGCACGGCTTCAAGCTCAACCCCGATCCGCTCACCCGGATCGTCTGCTCGCCGCCGACCGACGAGGCGACATACACGATCGATGTCGAGCAGGTTGGCGACTTCACCGAGCCGATCACTCTGAGCCTCAGCGACGCGCCGCCGGGCGTGTCCGTCAGTTTCAGTGTAAACCCCGTCACGCCACCCGGAACGAGCGTGATGACCGTCAGCAACCTCACGACTCTCTCGCCCGGCGAATACAGCATTTCCGTCGCCGGCAGCGCGAGTGCTCTCGTGCGATCGGTCAGCGTCGGCTTGAGCGTCTCCGACGAGAGCCCCGGCGCCGTCACGCTTACCAATCCCCCCAACGGCGAAGTCGACGTGGCGCGCAGCCCGACGCTAACCTGGCAAGCCTCGGCGCAGGCCGTCGAATATGATCTCGAGATCGCGACCGATCTGAGCTTCACCAACATCGTCTACACCGCGACGGGCACCACAACCAACCGCGTGGTCGGCACGGCGCTCGACCCCGCCGCCCTCTACTTCTGGCACGTGCGCGCGGTCAATGGCTGTGGCGACAGCGGGTTCTCCCCGGCGTTCAACTTCACGACTATCGAAGAGGCCGAGTATTTCACCGAGCAGTTCGCCAGCGGGTTTGATCTGGCCAACTTCTCGGTCTCGTTCGTGCCCGACGGATCGGGCAACCACTACGACATGTGCGGCACCGAAATCACCGCATTGCCGACCGACCCGGCCGGCGGAACGCCACTCGACTTGCGCGACGACACCTACGAGCAGATCAACTTGGCCGGCAGCCGCACCGTCGAGCTTTACGGCCTGGGCTACACCTCGCTGTACGTCGGCAGCAACGGGTATATCACCTTCGGCACCGGCGACAGCGAGTACGCCGAGTCGCTGGACAATCACTTCAATCTGCCGCGAATCTCCGCCCTGTTCGATGACCTCGATCCCGGCAGCGGTGGGACCGTGAGTTGGGAGCAGTTCGACGACCGCGCCGTGGTGACGTTCGAGGATGTTCCCGAGCGCTCCGCGGGCAACGCCAACACGTTCCAGATCGAGATGTTCTTCGGCGGCAAGGTCACCGTCTCCTGGCTGAACGTCGATGTCGGTGATGCAATCGTCGGCATCTCGTCCGGTGAGGGCGTTCCCAGCGATTACCTTGAGTCGGACGTTTCCGCGGTCGGGTCTTGTGGTCCCGAGTTTCTGCTGATCCCGGACCCCGCATCCCTGGACGTTTGCGCGCCGGACGACGCGGTCTACACGATCGACGTCGACACGGTCGCCGGTTTCACCGGTCAGGTAACGCTCAGCGTCAGTGGCGCCCCGGACGGCACAACCGCCCAGTTCAGCGTCAACCCGGTCACGCCGCCCGGCACCACCGTCCTGACCATCAGTGGGACCGACGCCGCCTTGATCGGTGAGTACAGCGTTGTTCTGAATGGCAGCTCGTCGCAAGGGGATCGGTCGATTGTCGTTGGGCTCGCCATTTCGAGTGGCTCGCCCGGCGATGTAGCCCTGACCGATCCGGCGGACGGCGCGATGGGCGCCGACCGATCGCCGACGCTCGTCTGGGAGCCGGTGGCGGGCGCTTTCCGATATGACCTCCAGGTGGCGACCGACCCGGGCTTCACTCAGGTCGTATACACCACCACCACCAATGACGCCGAGCACACGGTCGAGGCCGAGCTCGGCGGCGCTACGCCGCACTACTGGCACGTGCGAGCCATCAACGGCTGCGGATCGAGCGGCTATTCGTCGCCGTTCGAGTTCACCACGGTCGACGTATTGAATCCGTATGCATACGACATGCTCAACGGAGAGACCGGCTCGTATAATTACTTCGATGACCTCTATGACGGCGACGGCGATCCGACGCAGGCGCTCTCGCCGCTCAGCGGTGGGCTCGGCGATCTGACCGACGGTGTGATCGCAACCCAGAGCTGGGATTCCACCTCCGGCCCGTACGTCGGCTGGGTTTCCGTCGATCCGACCATCACCTGCTACTTCGAGAACTGGGTCCGGATCCGCAGAGTGGTCTTGCACGTGGACGACTCCAACGGCAGCGGCGGAGTCTATCCGCCGGAAGACGTCACGCTCGTCATGGGCGACGAGACGCTGGTCTTTCCGATCACCGATCCGTCCGGCGGGCAGCCGTTTGCGATCGAGCTGGATGATCTCGGCCTGACCGGCAACATGCTCGAAATCACGCTCGCCGACCACAGTACCGGCGGGTACATGATGCTCAGCGAGCTCGAATTCTACGGCTGGCCGTGCCCCGGCGACCTCGACGGCGACGGCGAAGTTGGACTGGCCGACCTGGCCGCGCTGCTCGCCAATTACGACACCAGCGGCGATCTGGGATATGAGGACGGCGACCTGGACGGCGACGACGACGTCGATCTCGCCGACCTGGCCACGCTGCTATCGGTTTACGGCGGCGTATGCGATTAGCCCAGGGTTGCCACCTGGCCAAAGCAGTTATGAACGAAACAGCGCGCGGTGGGCGTCCCGGCACGCGTCGGGATGCTTGCCGTCCGTTGCGAAATGCGCACCCAACCGCTGAGATAGGCGGTATACTCACGGACTGGTGAACCGCCGTGGATGGCGAACGCGCCGACCGTCACCCGGTGGCGCCCCGCGATTCTCGCGCTGCATGTAGCGGAAGAGGTCGCGGAATAGTGGGAACCTCGGCGCACCTCTGGGGAAGCACGCCATGAGACGCGTCAAACATTCAATGTGTTCAATTCTGGTGGTCTGTTTGTTGCTAACGCCGGTAACCGCGCGGGGTGAAACGAGAGGGTGCCCGGGCGACATCAATGGCGATGGCGCTGTCGATCTGGGCGATCTCGCGATTCTGCTGGCAGCGTACGACACTTGCGCGGGTGACCCGCTCTACAACCCAGACGCCGACCTGGACGACAGCGGCTGCGTCGGCCTGGGCGATCTTGCCTCGCTGTTGGCGGTCTATGGCACGACCTGTCCGGACTCGATCGTGGAGACCGAGCTGGCCGGCAACACCCTGAACCGGTATCCCTACTTCGAGTACGTCCGCGCGTTCAACGAAAACGCGACGGTCGAAGTAGCGATCGACCCAACGCGGTTTCCTGATCTCGTCGGCTGGACGGCGGACATCTATATCGTCGAAGCCAGGACCGAGGCCGAGTGGATCGCCGATCCGGCTCTGGTCGACGTGACCGTCGGTGGCGCGCAGACCGAGACGTTCGGCGGCACCTCGATTCAGGACAACACTTTCATGATCACCGCCCCGTACGAGCTGAGCGCCGACGCCGGCATCGGGCTGGGCGTTGGTTACGATGTCGTTCTGGATCTGGATCGCGACGGCGAGCTCGGCACCGGTGACTTCATCGACGGCTTCGGCGACCAGGCCGGCATGTACGCCGTCCACGACACCACCCAGCGCGGCCCATTGTCCGTGGCCGCGATCGTGTATAGCGGCGGCACCTGGCTCGGCCAGAACACGTACTTTCCAGCCGACATCGCTTCCATGGGGCAACTGCCGCTGATCGCCATCGCGCACGGCGGAGGCCATAGCTACACCTGGTACGGGCACATCGGCCAACACATGGCATCCTACGGCTATATCGTGATGGCCCATCAGACGAATAATGGCCCGGGTATCGAGACTTCGTCGAACACGGTGCTCAGCAACACCGACTACATCATCGGCAACCAAAGCGTGATCGGCGGTGGCGTGCTGGATGGGCACATAGATTCCCGTCGCATCATCTGGATCGGTCACAGCCGCGGCGGAGAGGGGGTCGTGCGAGCGTACGACCGACTCTACGACGGCGCGTTCACGCCTGAGCATTACAGCCTCGACGATGTCATCCTGCTCAGCAGCATGGCGCCCACTGATTTTCTCGGACCCCACGGCTCGAATCCGCATGCCGTCAACTACCATCTCTGGACCGCCTCGGGCGATTCGGACGTCAGCGGGGCCCCTTACAGTGCTATCCTGCAGACTTTTCACCTGCACGATCGCGCCACGAATTCCCGTCATTCGTCGATTATCCAGGGGGCCGGGCACGGCTGGTTCCACGATTTCGATGGTGGGAGCAGCTTCTCCGGGCCGTGCGCCATCTTTCAGGAAAACACCCATCTGATTCTGAAGGGTTTCTTCCTGCCGTTAATCAAGCACTATGCCGAGGGCAACCTTCCGGCAACCGACTTTTTCTGGCGGCAATACGAGAGCTTCCACCCGATCGGCGTTCCCGAGGGAACCGACCCGTGCATTGTCGTCACGAACACGTATCGCCCAGGCGCGACGAGCGGCAGGTTCGTAATCGATGATTATCAGACGGAATTCTCAACAGACCGCGGCAGTTCCGGCGGCGCGATCACGTTCGACGTCTCGGGCGTCGTCGAGGATGCCCTGCGCGACACCGACGGCACCTTCGACTGGTTCCCGGCCGACCCCATGAACGGAATGACCCACGCCCGCACCACCGACACCAGCCGCGGCGTGGTCTTCGAATGGAACGGCGGCGACCGTTTTTACGAGCTCGAAATCGTCCCGGAGCAACGTGATTTCTCCGGCGAGCGTTACTTGTCCTTCCGCGCCTGTCAGGGCACCCGACATCCGTACACCGTCGCTGAACTGGGCGATCTGACTTTCACCGTCAGCCTGCGGGACGCCCACGGGACTCTCGGCTCGATCAACATCGGATCCTATGGCGGTGGAATCGAGGAGCCCTACCAACGCCGCGGCGCGGGCGACGGTACCGGCTGGTTCAACGAGTTCGAGACCATCCGAATCCGGCTGACCGATTTCCTGACCGACGGCTCGGGGCTGGATCTGACCGACATAGCGGCGGTACGCTTCGATTTCGGCCCGTCCTTCGGCTCGAACGAGGGACGGCTCGGGCTTGATGAGATCGAAATCAGCTTCGATCCTCGGGCCGAGTAGGGTGCCGAGAGTACTCGGAGGGTGGCGGCAAGCCGATTCGCGCCTCCGGAATCCGAAGTAATTCGTCTTTCGGATTGAATTTGGCCCGCGCGTCGGGGTAGACTGGAGCTAGTAGCCCAAGAACGCGGAAAACGGGCCGAGGAAAGGAGTCCGCACGGAGTTACGGCACACGTGCGGGCGTGTACGGGGACCAGGTAATTCTCGAACCTCACCTTTGGAGGGTGTGATATGAAGCTTTGGTGCGGATGTACATTGGCGATCGCGGTGCTTTTCGCTCCGACGGCAGCTCTCGGAGAGTGCCCCGGCGATCTGGACGGAGACGGTTCCGTCGGTCTTGCCGACCTCGCCCTCCTATTGGCGGCGTACGACACTTGTGACGGAGATCCGTTCTACGATCCGGCCGCCGACCTCGACGCGAGCGGATGCGTGGGTCTCGCCGACCTGGCGACGTTACTCGCCGTCTACGGAACCACCTGCCCGGATGACATCGCGCAGACCGAGCTAGCGGGCAATTCGCTCGCGGGCTATCCGCATTTCGAGTACGTGCGCGCATTTCACGAGGACGAGCCGCTTCAGGTAGCCATCGATCCCACCCGCTTCCCCGACATCGTCGGTCTGACCGGCGATATCTACGTGGTCGACGCCAAATCCGAGTTCGTCTGGACTATCGACACGTCGCTGGTTGACGTAACCGCCGGCGGATTCCAGACCGAAACCTTCGGCGGGACCACCATTCAGAATAACACCTTCACCGTAGCCGCCGCGTCCGAGCTGAGCGGAGACGCCGGCGCCGGACTCGGCGTTGGGTATGACGTCGTCTTCGATATGAACCAGGACGGCGAATTGAATGCCGGCGACTACATCGACGGGCTGAGCGACGAAGCCGGCCTCTTTATCGTCGCCGACACCACCCAGCCGGGACCCTACGCGGTCACCGAGGTCATCTATAGCGGCGGCTCATGGCTCGGCCAGGACACCTACTACCCCACGGACATCGCTTCGATGGGCGAGTTGCCGCTGGTCGTCGTCAGCCACGGCAACGGTCACAGCTACGTCTGGTACGACCACATTGGATACCACCTTGCGTCGTACGGCTACATCGTGATGAGCCACCAGAACAACACCGGCCCCGGTATCCAGACCGCCTCCACCACCACGCTGACCAACACCGATTACATCATCGGGAACCAGGATATCATTCAGGGTGGCGTGCTCGACGGCCATCTTGACTCGAGCCGCATCACCTGGATCGGGCACAGTCGCGGCGGCGAAGGCGTCGTACGGGCCCACACCCGCGTACGCCTCGGTGGGTATACGCCGACGAACTTCACCCTCGACGATATCGCCCTCATCAGCAGCATCGCCCCGGTTACGCACGTTGGCCCGGCCTCGCGCTCCACACCTCACGACGTGAACTATCACATGTTCATCGCCGGCAGCGACGCCGATGTGACCGGCTCGCCGTCAAGTGGGAGCTCAAAACCGTTGGCCTTCTACGAACGCGCCTTCGGCAACAAGCAGGTGGATTACGTTCAAGGTGCCGGGCACGGCGACTTCCATGACGGCGGAGGTTCCTCGGTCGCCACCGGACCCGACCGGATCGGCCGACCGACCACGCATCTGGTCGTCAAGGGCTACTATCTGCCGCTGGTCGAGCTCTACATCGAAGGCAACCTGGCCGCCAAGGACTTCTTCTCGCGCCTCTACGAGGGCTTCCACCCGGCGGGTATCCCCGGCCATGTGATCGTCGCCAACGAGTACCGCGAAGCTGAGTCAACCGGCAACTTTGTCCTCGACGACTATCAGACGGAGACCGGAACCGGGACCAGCAGCTCCGGCGGCAGCGTGACGTTCGATGTCCTCAGTGCCAACGAAGTGCTGATGCGGGACCAGGACGGATCGTTCTACTGGACCGGGTCGCAGCCCTCGAATGGCATGACCATGTACCGCTACAGCGACGATCGCGGCCGCTGCGGCGTATTCGACTGGACCACGACGGCGTCGCGCTTCTATGAGTTGGAAGTGATCGCCGGCGAGCGTGATTTCTCCGATAACGCGTATCTCTCGTTCCGCGCCTGTCAGGGCACGCGCCACCCGGAAACCGATGCGCTCAACAGCCCGCTCAGCTTCACCGCCACGTTGCGTGACGGCAGTGGCACCACCAGTTCGATCGATTTCGCTAACTTCGGTCGCATCACGCGGACGTACCTGCGTGGTGGCTCCGGCACCGGGTTCGGTTGGGCCAACGAGTTCAACACCGTCAGAATC
>SDBS01001119.1_pt1 | contig 27381 bp, 33 predicted proteins | sample 2277091 | NCBI WGS metagenome assembly SDBS01 (sample SAMN10404972, study PRJNA504765) | marine sediment metagenome | isolation source: marine sediment core GS10_PC15, 163 cmbsf | place: Arctic Ocean: Southern Knipovich Ridge | collected 2010
TAGCCAATTTTATTAAAGCAACCCTAGAACCTAAGCCTTATAAACCCCTGCCTGCCGGCAGGCAGGTAACACCTCCGGTACTGTACGGCGGCTCCATAGACGTAAAAAACATTGCCGATTTTTTCAAACATGACGTAGTAAACGGAGCGTTGGTCGGCGGAGCAAGTTTAGACGCGGAGGAGTTTATAAAGATGGTGCAAAAATCATGAAACGTAACTTTAAAAAAATCGTATACGGCATATTCTATCTTATAGTCGTTGGTTTCGTTGTCTGGTGGGCGTACGGAACATTTGGACCTGAGCCGAATTGTTTTGATGGGATTCAAAACCAGGGCGAGGAAGGCATTGACTGCGGAGGTGTATGCGCACCTTGCGAACTAACATTGCAGGAGTCAATCCATATAATGGATAAGCCGCAGACATTTCAGCTTGAATCGGGCAACACCTCTCTCTTGGTTAAAATTTTCAATCCAAACGAGACCCACAATGCGGAATTTTCATATCGTTTTATTGTCTATAATGATGTGGGCTCTGTTGCAGATACAATAACCGGTTTCGGGAATATTTATGTGTTGGAAAAACAATACATTCAGATAAGTCAGCGTTTTCCATTAGTAAAAATAAGCCAAGCTGAGTTTGAAATAACTGACGTTGTGTGGCAAAAAGCGGACAATTTATTGAAATCTGAGGTGATTGTTAAAGAAACAACAACTGTTGTAGAAGACACAATGGTTGTTGTGAGCGGTATTATACGTAATGAAAGCGCAATTTTTGTTTCTTCGGTTAAAGTAATTGCACTTTTGTTTGATACGGCCGGTTACATAGTGTTTGCAAATCAAACGGTGGAAAGGGATATTACGGCTTTTGTAGAGAGGAGCTTTGAAGTACAGATACCGGCTGATGAAAAATTTGTGGAGAAAGTGGACATAGATGCAACTCAGGTGATATTGGTTATTGAATGATGCGAGTATGGGCGCGCAATTTTGACTGGGTTCTTTTGGGACTCGTTGCTATTTTAGCGAGCATAAGCTTGGTAACGCTTTCAAGTATTGACTCATTTTATTTTATTCGCCAGCTTGTATGGTACTGTATTGCTTTCGTGATTATACTTGTCGGAAGTAAACTTAACTGGCAGTGGTTTTTAACACAGTCGTGGTTTCGATACGGATTTTATTGGTTAAGCATCGCCTTGCTTATTGTGCCGTACTTTCAGTCGCAAACAGTACGGGGCACAAAAAGCTGGATAGTAGCGGGAGGACTTCAATTTGAGCCGTCAGAACTTGCCAAAGTAGCTCTGATTATTATTCTGGCCGGCTTTTTTTCACGGCGTTACTTGGCGGCATGGCAGGGCAAGAACATTTTGTTTTCACTCTTGTATGTTCTTATTCCGGCAGGATTGATAGCGTTCCAACCCGATCTTGGCTCAGCACTCGTTCTTGCGGGTATATGGTTTGGGTTTCTTCTGATGGGCGGCGTCAACAAAAAGCGGTTTCTTATCGGCGTAGTAGTTGGTATTATGCTTTTTCTTGTACTATGGACAAGTGTGCTTGCGCCATACCAGAAGGATAGAATTACGGGATTTCTTTTCCCCGAGTCGGACCCTTTGGGCGTGAACTATAATCTTATTCAATCAAAGATTGCTATTGGGTCAGCGGGGTTATTTGGTAAGGGGTTTCAGTCCGGTACACAATCTCAGCTTGGATTTTTGCCGGAAGCGCATACCGACTTTCTTTTCGCGGCATTCATTGAAGAGTGGGGCATGTTCGGCGCCGCGGTATTGGTATTGACATACCTTGCTCTAATTATTAGAATAACAGCTACCGGTTTACGATTAAGAAGAAACGATATAAAGTTTGTCGTATTAGGCATCGGTCTGTTTTTTCTAATCCATTTTTTTGTTAATATAGGGTCGAATATAGGAACCGTTCCCGTCATTGGCATCAGTTTGCCGTTCATAAGTTACGGGGGGTCGAATTTGTTGACATCAGCATTACTTCTTAGTATAATTGAGCGCATTAAACTCAAATCCTCACAGTAAAAATAAACAAGGGGGCATGTTACATCTGCGTTTCCTATTTGTGTTGGGCGCGGCCATTTTCTTTCTTATAGGATTAGGGTATTTTTTTTATAGCTTACAGCCCATCTCGGCAGTTGAGAATGAAAATAGCTGGATTGAGTTTAAAATTGTAAAAGGGGATAGTTTTAGGAATATTGGCGCTCAGCTTTCTCAGCAGTCGCTTATCAAGTCAATCGCTGTTTTTAAACTGTATGCATTGTTGAGCGGTAGGGCGCAGCAGTTTCAGCCCGGTATCCATAAACTGGCTCCGACAATGAGTGTACCTTCAATTGTTAATTTGCTTTCCACTCGCGGCGCAAACGAGGTCGCAGTAACGATTCCTGAGGGGTCAACAATGCGTGATATTGACATGTTTCTTGCGGATGCAGGAGTAATTGAAAAAGGCGCAGTTGAGCGCTTTTCTTTTGACTCTCTTAGCGAAACATATCCTTTCCTCTCACAGATAACCTCGTTTGAAGGATTTCTGTTTCCTGACACATATCGGTTTGAGCGGGACTCTTCCACTAAAGATGTAATGAAAACACTGCTTGATAACTTTGTTAAGAAAGGCTGGGAGTTATTGCAAGATAAACAGGATTGGTATGACGTTCTTATTCTTGCGTCGTTTTTAGAACGCGAAGTTCCTCAATTTGAAGACAGGCGTCTTGTTGCCGGACTTCTTTTAAAACGGCTGCAGGCAGGGATGCCGCTCCAAATTGACGCCACGATTAGTTACATAAAATGCCGCGGCGCGTTTTTAGGATGTGAGACGATTCAAGTTACGAAAAAGGACTTGGGCATTGTTTCACCCTACAATACCTATCAGCGATTAGGGTGGACACCGACTCCTATTACCAATCCGGGCGAAGAAGCTCTTCGAGCGGCTCTCAATCCGAAGCACAGTTCTTATTGGTACTATCTGTCAGCGAAGGAAACCAAGAAAACAATTTTTTCAAAAACATTGGAAGAACATAATGATAATAGAGTGCGATATTTATAAATTATGAGTATTAAACCACGTATATTTTCATCGTATAAAGGACCCGTTTTTAAACCACTTGATTTTATTGAATTGCAGTATCGTTCTTTTTCCTGGTTTATTGAGAAGGGACTGAAAGAGCTATTTGATGAAATTTCTCCTATTCTGGACCATACAGGCGAAGAGCTTGAACTTCATTTTCTTAATTACAGATTTGACGTTCCCAAATATACGGAGAAGCAGGCGCAGAAAAAGGACCAGACCTACGAGGCGCCTTTAAGAGCTGTGCTAAAGCTTGTAAACAAGAAAACGGGGGATGAAAAAAAACAAGAGGTATACCTTGGTGATTTTCCGATAATGACCGAGCGTGGCACGTTTATCATCAATGGTGTGGAACGTGTTATTATCTCCCAATTGATTCGTTCGCCAGGTGCTTATTTTAATGCCCGCGTAGTGCGCGGAAAAAAATTCTTTGGCGCAAAAATGATTCCGAACCGCGGCTCATGGCTGGAGTTTGAAACAGAGTCAAGCGGGTTTATTGGCGTCAAGATTGACAGGAAGCGGAAGGCGCCGGTTACCCAGCTTTTGAAAGTTTTCGGACTTGAGGATAACGAGCGTATTCTAAAAGAATTTTCTGATATTGATACCGGAGCCACCAAATTTATTGAGGCAACATTGAAAAAGGATGACGCAAAAACTATTGATGAATCGTTTGTTGCTCTATACAAAATACTTCGACCAGGAGATGTGGCGAGCGTTGATAATGCCCGTACGCTTATTGAACCAATCTTCACGCGTCCCGACCGTTATGATTTGGATAAAGTCGGCAGATATAAGCTTAATCAACGACTGACTCTTGTTAATAAGAGAAAAGGTACGCTCGCTCTTGAGGATATTGTTGCGGTTGTCAAAGAAATTATTCGTTTGAATAATGATCCTCAAGCCGAACCGGACGATATTGACCATTTGGGAAATAGAAGAATTAGAGCCGTTGGCGAACTTATACAGTTACGATTGCGAGTCGGTTTTGCCCGTCTTAGACGAGCAGTTCAGGATGCCATGTCAACAGTGGACAGGAGATCACTCCAGCCCTCTCGGCTGGTGAATTATAAGATACTTACATCAGTTGTGAGAAGTTTTTTCGCATCTTCTCAACTTTCCCAGTTTATGGACCAGGTGAATCCGCTCGCGGAACTGGAACACAAACGACGTCTTTCTGCAATGGGCCCCGGAGGATTAACGAGAGAACGAGCCGGTTTTGAGGTGCGCGACGTCCACAGTTCTTATTATGGAAGAATTTGTCCTATTCAGACACCTGAAGGCCCTAATATTGGTTTAGTAAATTCCTTATCAAGCCATGCTCGGCTTAACGACCTTGGTTTTATAGAGGCACCTTATTTTAAGGTAAAAAAAGGTGTGATAACAGAAGAAGTGGTATGGCTTGATGCGTTTGAGGAGCAAAAACATAAACTTACACAGGCCGACATTTCTTTAGACGAAAAAGGAAAGATCAAAGACAAGGAGGTTCCTGCCCGCGTGAAGGATGAGGTAATTAAGTATCCCAAGGAAGAGATTGATCTTATTGATGTTTCACCAAATCAATTACTAAGTGTTTCTGCGTCGTTAATTCCATTTCTTGAGCATGACGATGCTAATCGGGCGTTAATGGGGTCAAATATGCAGCGGCAGGCAGTTCCGTCAGTAAGACCTCAAGCGCCGCTTGTGGGGACCGGACAGGAAGAACAAGTGGTCTTTGATTCTAAGCAGGCCGTGTTTGCCGATGAGGATGGGACGGTAACTCAGGTTGATGGAGACGGTGTGACCGTGAAAATAAGTTCCGGCAAAAAGAAAAAGTACTCGTTTACTAAATTTCAGAGATCCAACAACTCAACATGCCTTTCTCAGCGGCCGGTAGTGAAAATGGGACAAAAAGTGAAAAAAAGGAGCTTACTTGCTGACGGACCCGCAACCGATGGCGGTGTGCTTGCATTAGGCCAGAATCTTCTTGTGGCATTTATGCCGTGGGAAGGAATGAATTTTGAGGACGCCATTATTATTTCCGAACGTGTTGCGCAGAAAGATTTGTTTAGCTCTGTCCATATTGAAACGCATACCTGTTCTGTGAGAGATACAAAACTTGGTCCGGAAATAACAACTCCTGATATCCCTAACGTTGCCGAAGAAAAATTGAGAAATTTGGATGAAAGCGGCATTATCCGAATTGGCGCCGAGGTAAGAGACAATGATATATTGGTTGGCAAAATCTCTCCCAAAGGAGAGTCGGAACTGACGCCAGAAGAACGATTACTTCGCGCCATTTTTGGTGAGAAAGCAAGAGATATTAAGGATACATCATTAACATTACCTCATGGCAAGCAGGGGAGAGTAATTAGCATAAAAGTGTTCTCACGAGACAAGGGAGATAGATTGGAACCCGGTATTATTGAGAAAATACAAGTGGAGATTGCCCAGCTTCGGAGGGTGAAGGCGGGAGATAAACTTGCGGGACGGCATGGCAATAAAGGCGTTATATCTAAGATTAAGCCGGTTGAAGACATGCCGTTTTTGGAAGATGGGACACCCGTTGATATTATACTTAATCCGCTAGGCGTTATTTCCAGAATGAACTTGGGTCAGATTCTGGAAACACACCTCGGTTTTGCAGCGAAGCGTCTCGGATATCGCGCCGTGGTGCCGAACTTTGTCGGTGCGTCTGAAAAGGACATTCAAGAAGAGTTGAAAAAAGCGGGACTGCCGGAGACAGGAAAAATAACACTTTATAACGGTCTTAGCGGGGAACAGTTTAATGACCCTATTACTGTCGGTTGTATTTATATGATGAAATTGGCCCACCTTGTTGAAGATAAAATTCATATGCGTTCAACCGGGCCGTATTCGTTGATAACACAGCAGCCGCTTGGCGGTAAAGCACAGCTTGGCGGACAGCGGTTTGGAGAAATGGAAGTTTGGGCGCTTGAGGGGTACGGAGCATCACACACTCTTCAGGAGATGCTCACAATCAAGTCGGACGATGTGATTGGGCGTTCATCGGCATTTGAAGCAATTATCAGAGGACAATCTATTAAAAAACCGTCCATTCCGGCATCTTTTAACGTGCTTGTGAACGAACTCAAATCGCTTGGGTTGAGCGTGAAGTATGGTCGTGACGTAGGAGAAGAAGAGGATGATGAAGAATAAATTACACATACGGGACATTAATTATATTTCCATTAAGGTTGCATCACCCGAGGAAATACTTTTATGGTCTCACGGCGAGGTAATAAAGCCGGAGACGCTCAATTATAGAACACAGCGTCCGGAGAAAGACGGACTTTTTTCTGAGCGTATCTTTGGCCCTACAAAAGATTATGAGTGCTACTGCGGAAAGTATAAGAAGGTGCGGTATAAGGGCGTTGTATGTGAACGATGCGGCGTTGAAGTGGCGCGTTCAAACGTTAGGAGAGAACGAATGGGGCACATTACACTTGCCACTCCGGTAGCAAATATTTGGTTTTTAAAGATCATTCCTTCAAAAATAAGCCTTGTACTGGATGTATCGGTGCCGAAATTGGAACGTGTCGTGTACTATGCGGCGTATATTGTAACAAACGTTAATGAGGAAAATCGTTCCAGGGCAATGAAGATTATTGATGAAGAGTATCGTTCTCTTAAGTCCCAAAAAGAGGATGTTAACGGGAAAGAACTTGAATCGTTGCGCAAGAGAAGCAAAGAAATTCTTGGTATATTGAAGCCGGGCATGATTTTATCAGAGGACGAGTACTACTATTTGTCCCAAAAATTTGGCGACGTGTTTGAAGCCGGAAGAGGAGCCGAGGCCCTGCAGGTGTTGTTGAAACAGCTTGATTTGCAGAAATTGCGCAAGGAATTGGAAAAGGAGGTAGAGCGTACTACGGACGTTACCCGGAAGGGAAAACTGTTAAAACGCCTAAAGCTGATACACTCGCTTATTGAGTCAAACATAAACCCGGAGTGGTTAATTATGTCGGTTGTGCCGGTGCTTCCTCCTGAACTTCGACCAATGGTTGCCCTCGATGGCGGCCGATACGCGACCGCTGACTTGAATGATTTATACCGCCGGGTAATAAATCGGAACAACCGATTAAAAAAATTAATTGAACTTAAGTCGCCTGACGTTATTCTTACTAATGAAAAACGTATGCTTCAGGAGGCAGTTGATGCTCTGATTGATAACACTGCCAGAGTCGGTAGTCAGGTGCTTTCTTCCAGACGTCGTCCGCTAAAATCATTGGCAGATATGCTAAAGGGAAAACAGGGGCGTTTCCGCCAAAACTTGCTTGGTAAGCGGGTTGATTACTCTGCCCGCTCGGTTATTGTGGTTGGACCTGAACTAAAACTTTACCAGTGCGGGCTTCCGAAAAATTTAGCACTTGAGATTTTTCGACCATTTGTTATTAACAGTATTATTGAACGCGGCATTGCGCATAACATCAAACAGGCGAATCGGTTTATTGAACAGGGAATTCCTGAAGTGTGGGCAACGCTTGAAGAGGTTATTACCGATAAAATGGTGCTTCTAAATCGTGCCCCAACGCTTCATAGACTTGGTATTCAGGCGTTCAAACCGATATTGATTGAGGATTTGGCAATTCGTATTCACCCGCTTGTATGTGCCGCATTCAATGCTGATTTTGACGGTGACCAAATGGCAGTGCACCTTCCGCTTACAGATGAAGCGCAGTATGAATGCCGTGAATTAATGAGTGCAAGCAAGAATCTTCTCAAGCCGTCTAGCGGCGAACCGGTTATTTCGCCGACACAGGATATTGTGCTCGGATGTTATTACCTAACAAGAATGCGGTCCGGCGCGGTCGGGGAGGGAAAGGTTTTTTCCAGTTTTATAGAAGCAATGCTTGCCTATGAACAGAACCTTCTTGATATTGACGCGCGCATTCGTGTTCTGGTTAATGGCGCCATTATTGAAACAACTTATGGCCGCCTTGTTTTTAATCGTTTGTTTCCGGACGATTTTGGGTTTATTAACGAGCATTTAGGGAAGAAAGCTCTTTCGCGGGTAACATTAAAGATTATCAACACATACGGCGTTGAAGATTCTCACACATATCTGGATAGAGTTAAAAATCTGGGTTTTGCATATTCTACACTTTCTTCCATCTCGTTAGGGATGACCGACTCTGTTATTCCTGAAGAGAAACAGCAACTCATTGATGATACGGAAAAGAAAGTTGAAAAAATAGAGTCGCAATTTGAAGAAGGATTACTTACTCAGATAGAAAGACGAGAACGGATAATTAGCGCATGGACCAATGTTAAAGAGAATATTGGTCAAGTTGTTCTTAAAGCGTTGAATAAAAACAACTCTATTTACTCAATTATTGATTCAAAAGCTCGCGGCAGTTGGACGCAGTCAAATCAGATAATGGGTATGCGCGGCTTGGTATCAAATCCGCGAGGCGAGACAATTGAATTGCCGGTAAAATCCTCATATAAAGAAGGGTTGGGCGTACTTGAATACTTCATATCAACGCACGGCGCTCGTAAAGGTTCAACTGATACCGCGCTTAGAACTGCGTCTGCCGGCTATCTTACACGGCGCCTTGTTGATGTATCGCAGGATTTAATTGTTCGCGAGAAGGATTGTAGGACAAAGGAAGGGCTTGAAATTATAAAAGCTGAAGGCGACGAACACGGACACTCTTTTGCAAAACGGATATATGCGCGAACAAGCTTAGAAGACATCAAGATAGGGCGCAAAATTGTTGCAAAAGCAGGAGAAGTGATTAGTCGTGAAATAGCCGAACTGATTGATGCATCAGATATTGCGTTAGTGAAGGTGCGGTCTCCTATTGTTTGTAAAACGCTCTACGGCATCTGTTCAAAATGCTATGGCTGGGATCTTTCTAAGGAGGAATTGGTGAGTATAGGTGAAGCAGTTGGTGTGCTTGCGGCTCAGTCAATCGGTGAGCCCGGTACGCAACTCACTATGCGAACATTCCACATTGGCGGAATCGCCGGTATTGATATTACACATGGTTTGCCCCGTGTTGAGGAGGTTTTTGAAGCGAGGACTCCAAAAGGCAAAGCAATAATAAGCAAGATTGACGGTGTTGTTGCGTCAATAGAAGAAAAAGGCCTGATTCAAGCCGTGAATATAATGACAGAACCTAAGAGCGGCCGCAAAAAACTTTCTGTTACCGAACATCTAATTCCGCGAGGCGTAAGGATTTTTGTAAAGAAGGGGGAAAAAGTGACTAAGGGTCAATTGCTGTGCGAGGGGCCGATTGACCTGCGGGAGATTTTAACCTACAAGGGCGTTGAAGCATTGAAGCGTTATATTATAAACGAGGTTCAGAAGATTTATGTTCCTGAAGGGGCCATAATTAATGACAAGCACATAGAAATCATTGTTCGACAAATGCTCTCGCGTTTAATTATTGAAGACCCGGGAGATACCGAGTTTATGGTTGGTGATATGATTGATAAATCAAAATTCAGAGAGGTTAACAGAACAATTAAGAAAGCAGGAGGCCGACCCGCAAAGGCCTCCCAGCGTGTGCTGGGTGTTACCAAAGTGGCGCTTACTACCGAGAGTTTTCTCTCGGCCGCCTCTTTCCAGGAAACAAGCCGTGTATTGGTCAATGCCGCTGTGGAAGGCAAGGTTGACAGATTACGCGGCCTCAAGGAAAACGTGATTATTGGGAAGCTTATTCCGGCCGGGACCGGATGGCGCGGTATTCCACGCGGAGTACTTAAAAAAGAAGAAGACGTTGAGGTTGATGCGGAGAGCGGTATGTGATATTTTGAAACACTATGGATGAATTACATCGAATCTTTGACCTGACTGTTTTGCTTAACAGTGAGGACAACAAGGCTATAAAGGAGCTTCTGGAAAAGCACGGAAGCATTATTATTGAGAGCCGTCCGGTGACGAAGCTATCTCTTGCATACCCGATCAGGAAACAAACATCTGCATATTTGGCAGTGTTTGTGTTTTCCATAAGACCAGATTTGTTATTAGCGCTTGAACGGGATTTGAAGATGGAAACATGCGTGTTGCGTTATCTTATATTGCGCACAGAGCTAAAACGCAAAAAAGAGGCAGCTTTTCCTCCTTCGTTATCTCGTGAGCAAGCGAAGACAAAAGAATCATTTCTTACAAATGAAGCACTTGAGAAAAAGATAGAAGAAATACTTAAATAGAATGGTATAATTAAATTACTTGTTATGAATTTAAATAAAGTTATGCTTATTGGCCGTTTGACTGCTGACCCACAGCTTCGCACAACCTCCTCGGGCAGTCCGGTAGCAAGCTTTTCTGTGGCAACAAATAGAGTGTGGACCAATAAGGCCGGAGAGAAACAGGAGGACGCCGAGTTTCACAATATAGTAATTTGGGGCCGTCAGGCGGAGATTGTTAATCAGTTTTTGAAGAAAGGCGCTTTGGTAATGATTGAAGGAAGATTGCAAACACGAACATGGGAAGGTAAAGACGGCCAAAGCAGAAAAACAACTGAAATTATTGGAGAACGAGTGCAGTTTGGTCCCCGGTCTTCATCAGTTCAAGCAAGCGCCTCGTCGTCTGCATCACCTTCATCTGAGCAGCAAAAGAAACCGAAACCGGCTCAACAAGAAGAAACAGTTCCGGAAATTGCTCTTGATGCAGAAGGAGAGGAGATTAAAGGAAAAGACATCTCATTTTAGAGCAAGTATTTACCTATCTATAATAAAATTAACTTCACTTACAGTTCGTAAATTTTAATATATTTGGCACATGGCAAAGTATAAACAATGCACTTTCTGTTCTAAAAATGTGCAGGATATTGATTTTCGGGAGATTAACATATTAAAAAAATACGTTTCTTCCCAAGCGAAGATTATTGACCCTAAGCATACGGGAGTATGCGCAAAACATCAGCGCAGATTGGCAAAGGCTATTAAACGAGCCCGTAGAATGAGCTTATTGCCGTTTGTTTAATGGATATTGTAGATACTATTGCTGTTATCATCGCCCAGTATTTTCCCTATGTTGTGGTGCTTGGAGCGTTTCTTTTTATTTTGAGAGAAAAAGAATGGAAACAGCAATTATTTAGATTGATTTTTATTGCTTTAAGCGTAATTGCTGCGCGGGGTGTTTTTGTGGAAGTGATTCGGCTTTTTTACCATCGTCCCAGACCGTTCATTGCTCTTGAATTTACCCCTCTTATTGAAGCAAGCGGCTGGGCATTTCCTTCAGGTCATGCGACTTTCTTTTTCGCGTTAGCTTTCGCAGTGTTTTATTTTAACAAACAATGGGGGTGGAGATTTCTTGTATTCGCGGCGTTGATTGGTATTGCAAGAGTGTTTGTTGGGGTTCACTGGGTATCCGATATTATTGGAGGAATCGCTGTCGGTTTTCTTGGTTTTGGAGTAGCGTATTTTTTACTTAGGAAGACATTTGCGCATTTAACAGAACGGGGTTGACACCAATGCATTTTTCGTTAATCATTAAACTTACAATATTATTGCAACAGGTCGAACAATTAAAATGTAATTAAACATAAAATAACTATGGCGAAAGAAAAATTTGAGCGGACCAAACCCCATCTTAATGTCGGTACGATTGGACATGTTGACCATGGGAAGACAACGCTCACGGCTGCGATTTTGCATGTACTACACATGAAGGGCCTTGTTAAAAAGAAAGAGTCGGTTGAACAGATTGACAACGCCCCTGAAGAGAAAGAGCGCGGTATTACCATTGCGATTCACCACTCTGAGTACGAATCGGAGAAACGCCATTATGCGCATATTGATGCGCCCGGTCACGCCGATTACATTAAAAACATGATTACCGGCACGGCGCAGATGGACGGCGCCGTATTGGTAGTTTCAGCTCCTGACGGACCAATGCCGCAAACAAGAGAACATATACTTTTGGCTCGTCAAGTTAATGTGCCGGCGGTTATTGTTTTTCTGAACAAAACTGACATGGTTGATGATGAAGAGTTGATTGACTTGGTGGAGTCCGAGACAAGAGAACTCCTCAAGAAATACGATTTTCCGGGCGACGAAGTGCCGATTATAAAAGGTTCTGCGCTTAAAGCGCTTGAGACAACTTCGCCCGACGATGAAGATGCGAAGCCGATACTTGAGCTTATAAAAGCGCTTGATGATTATATTCCTGAACCGACTCGTGAAGTGGACAAACCTTTTCTTATGCCGATTGAGGATATATTCTCAATTGAGGGTCGTGGCACCGTAGTAACCGGGAGGGTTGAACGCGGCGTTGTTAAGCCTAATGAAGAAATTGAGATTGTTGGTATTCATGACAGCAAGAAAACGATTGTTACCGGCATTGAGATGTTCCAAAAAACGTTGGAGGACGGACGCGCCGGCGACAACGTTGGTTTATTGCTGCGCGGCATCAAGAAAGAAGAGATTGAACGCGGTCAGGTTATTGTCAAACCGGGTAGTGTTACTCCGCATACTGAGTTTGAGGCCGAGATGTATGTGTTAAGCAAAGAGGAAGGGGGTCGGCACACACCATTCTTTACGGGATACAAGCCCCAGTTTTATATTCGGACTACCGATGTGACTGGTGATGTTACATTACCTGAAAATGTTGAAATGGTAATGCCTGGCGATACTGTTAATGTGAAAGTGAAACTAATTGTTCCGATAGCATTAGAAGAACAACAGAGATTTGCTATTCGTGAAGGTGGGAGGACGGTTGGTGCCGGTGTAGTAACAAAGATTGTCAAATAAAATGGCGGAAGAGAAACTTCGGTTGCGTGTCAAGAGTTATGACGCGAAACTGATTGATAATTCGGTTAAACAGATTGTGGAAGCTATTCAACGGCAAGGCGGTGAGATTATAGGCCCGATTCCATTACCGACGGAAGTGAAGCGCTACACGGTTAACCGAGCTACTTTTGTACACAAAAAATCGAGAGATCAGTTTGAATTGAAAATTCACAAACGCTTGATTGATATTGTGAATCCCGAACCAAAGATTATTGAATCGCTTGGCAACTTAAATCTCCCGGCGGGAGTAGACGTGGAAATAAAAACGGGTTGACGTATTAAGAGCTGTCTTATACACTAAAACAACTGGGCACGCCCAGTTGTTTTAGTGTATATGAGTATGGATACCATTCTATGTACAAAAGAGTCTATGACTCAAATATGGAAAGAAGACCGAGTCGTGCCCGTAACCGTTCTTAAATCAAAGACAGGGAATAAAGAAGCATTTCAGGACATTAAAGAAGGGGACAAGATAACAATTAGCGGTACGAGTAAAGGAAAGGGGTTTCAAGGCGTTGTTAAACGGTATGGTTTTCATGGCGGTCCAAAAACGCATGGACAGAAACATTCTTTGCGTGCACCCGGTTCTATTGGTTCAACAGGTCCTCAGCGTGTCATTCCGGGCAAAAAAATGCCGGGCCATATGGGTATGGAACGCGTAACGAGAAAAAACGTTCTGGTTGTGGCCCTCAATTCCGGGGCAAAAACCATAATGGTTAAAGGAGCGGTACCCGGTATGAAAGGAACTATTGTGGAATTACGAAAGTCGTGATAAATAACGGTTATGGAGACGGCAGTATACAATCAACAAAATAAGAAGATTGGGACAATTAAATTGCCTGATTTAATATTTCAAGCCGCGTGGAACCCTGATTTAGTTCATCAAGCGCTTGTGGCGCATACGGCAAATAAAAGAACTGTTGTTGCTTACACCAAAGGCAGGAGTGATGTGAGCGGCGGTGGGAAAAAGCCGTGGAGACAAAAAGGCACGGGTCGGGCAAGAACGGGATCTATTCGTTCACCGCTTTGGCGCGGCGGAGGAATTACTTTCGGTCCGGCTAAGGAGAAAGATTATCAAAAAAAGATAAACAAAAAGATAAAGCGGGCGGCTTTATTTTCTATTCTTTCCAAGAAACTAGCTGATAATGAAATTAAAATTGTTGATACATTGAATCTTTCCGAGCATAAAACGAAGGAAGTTAAAAATACTCTAAAGAACCTACTTGGAGAGGAGAAGGGTAGTGTTTTGTTTATTCCAATCACCAACAACAAGAATCTTTTTTTGGCATCTCGGAACGTTGCCAATGTAAGCACTATTAACCCTCTTAGTTTAAATGTATATGATTGTCTGACGCATAAATTTTTGTTTATTGATAAAAATGCCGTAAGTCAAATTTCTGAGCATTATAAAGGGCTTGGTCAAGATTATGAGGAAAATTTGGCACAATGACTATTTTAGATAAAATTTTAAAAAAAGATGGTAAAGAAAAAAAACCGGAGGTTCAGGAACAACAAATATCGGAGACGGAACAGAAAAAAGAAGGACGTTCTCTCGGGGAAAGTGTTTTGAAACGGCCGTGGGTAAGCGAAAAAGCAAGAGATTTAAGTTCGGAAAACACTTTCGTATTTATGGTTGACACGAAAGCAAATAAACATATGGTGCGGGACGAAGTGGAGCGTAAATATGATGTATCGGTTACATCGGTGCGCATAGTCAGAGGGCATAAGAGAGCGAAACGGTTCGCCGGGAGGACCGGCAGTAAACATTCTTTTAAGAAAGCAATGGTAACTCTCAAGCCCGGACAGAAGATTGATGTATTCCCTGTATGATGGCAAATACTACAAACACTATTTCTAAACAGAGTCCGTTTAAACGGTTGACCAGAGGGATAAAACGAAAAGCCGGCCGGAACAGTCAGGGAAGGATTACGGTGCGTCATCGCGGAGGTGGACACAAAAGGCGTTACCGGCTTGTTGATTTTAAGCAGGAAAAATTTGATATTCCTGCGAAAATTGAGACAATAGAATACGATCCTTATCGTACCGCTTTTATTGCTTTAACGCTTTACAGGGATGGTGAACGGCGTTATATTTTAGCTCCGCACGGATTGAAAATCGGAGATTCCATAATTGTTTCGGAGCATGCTCCGTTTGAAACGGGAAACAGAACTATTTTAAAACGTATTCCCTCCGGAACGTTCGTTCATAATGTTGAACTAATGCCGGGACAAGGGGGTATTCTTGCTAGGTCAGCCGGCATTGCGCTTCAGGTGTTAGCAAACGAAGATGGTTATACGCATCTTAAAATGCCTTCAAGCGAATTGAGAAAAGTGCCGTGGAATGGGTATGCTTCAATAGGACAAGTTTCCAATCCCCAACATGGTTTTAAAACTCTTCGTAAAGCTGGGCAATCCCGCTGGCTTGGGCGCAGACCCGTTGTTCGGGGCAGTGCTATGAATCCGGTTGACCATCCATATGGCGGCGGTGAGGGCAGGACACAGCGCGGCACTCGTAAACCAAAAACCAAGTGGGGTAAAGTAACCGGCGGTCACAGAACAAGAAAGAAGCATGCGCGGTCAAATAAGAAAATTATAAAGCGGCGTAAAACGACGAGATGAAGAGCTTTATTCAAAATTGATTTCGTTATATAAATAAACTCATAAATTAAGACAAATTTGGTATGTCAAGAAGTTCCAAAAAAGGACCATATGTAGATGTTAATCTGCTCCGTAAGATCGCGGCGAGAAAGCCCGAAGACGGCATTATTAAAACTTGGGCTCGCGCCTCGGAAATTTCTCCGGATATGGTAGGATATTCGTTTGGTGTTCACAACGGTAAAGATTTTATAGAGGTCAAGATAAGCGAAGATATGATCGGGCATCGTCTTGGTGAATTTGCGCTAACGAGGAAATTCACTAAACATGGTGGTAAGATGCAGCGTGAATTGGAGCGTAAACAACAAAAAACATCATGACAAAAAAGGCAACCGCGCATTTGAATTATTTGAAAGTTTCTCCGAGAAAGGCGAGATTGATTGCTGACATAATAAGGGGCTTGTCCCTGCAGGAAGCGGAGGCACAGCTGATGCTTTCGCCAAGAAGAGCAAGCGTACATTTTTTAAAACTGCTTCGTTCGGCAGCTGCCGATGCACGTCATAATTTTAGTATGGACGTAGATAAGCTTTATGTGGAAGAAATACGGGTTGATCAGGGGCCTCGATTAAAGCGATGGATGCCTCGAGCTCGCGGCGCAATGAGCCTGCGTGAAAAAAAAATGAGCCACGCAACTGTTATTCTTGGTGAGCGCGAACAAACAAAACAACCCAGATTTGTGATGCCTGTTAAGGTTGAAAAGAAACCCGAAACAAAAAAAGAAAAGAAAACAAATAAAGGAGAGAAAGAACATAAAGGTGAAGAACAGGATAAATCATATGAACTGAAACAGGACGTGAAACCGGAATCGAAACCGAAACAACCGGGTGTTATACAGAAAATATTCAGAAGAAAATCAATATGAGTAGAAAAATAAAACCAAATTTATTGAGATTAGGAATTACCACTCCGTGGCCAAGCCGCTGGTTTTATAAGAAATCATTGCAATTTTTTCTTGAGGAAGATTGTTTGTTTCGGGATATGATACGTCGGAAATTCCCCAACGCAGGCATTGCCGGTGTTGATATTGAACGGACAAGAGAAGATATTAACATCTCGATTAAAAGCAATCGTCCGGGCTTGGTTATTGGCAGAAGAGGGAAAGGGATAGAGGAGTTGAGAGAGGCGATTGTGAAGCAGATTAAAAAAGTGCGGCAGGAGAAAAACATTGATTTACAGTTCAATCTTAATGTGAACGTAATTGAGATGAGACGGACAGAGCTGTCTGCTTCTGTTATCGCGAGTCAGATTTCTTCGGACCTGGAGCGTCGGCTTCCATTTCGCATGGTAATGAAACGTCACCTCCGTTTTATTCAACAAAACCGAGAGGTGCAGGGAGCGAAGATTAAGGTTTCGGGCAGATTAAATGGAGCGGAGATTGCGCGGAGTGAGCGGTTGATTTTCGGGAAAATGCCTCTTCAGACCTTGAGGGCGAATATAGATTATGGTGAAGCGACTGCGTTTACCACATATGGCACGGTGGGTGTAAAAATATGGCTATATAAAGGTGAAATATTTGAAAATGAAAATCACGAGTAATCCATGCTCCAACCGAAGAAACAAAAATACAGAAAACACCATAAGGGCCGTTCTCGATCTCGGATCAAAGAAATGAAAGGCACTATGCTTAATTTTGGAAGCGTTGGTTTGCAGGCAAGAGGCGCTGCGTGGATTACTGCGAATCAAATAGAAGCCGCACGGCGGACCATCACCCGTCATATGCGGCGGGAAGGCAAATTATGGATTCGTATTTTCCCCGATAAACCGATTACGAAATTCCCGCCCGAAGTAACAATGGGAGGCGGGAAAGGAAACGTTGACCATTATGTTGTGCCCGTAAGACCCGGCAGGATGCTTTTTGAAGTTGATGGAGTGGATCAAAAAACGGCAGTACAGGCACTGACATTTGCCGGCTATAAACTTCCGATTAAAACGATGGTTGTAACAAAAGAACTATAGATGTATAAAATATGAAAAAAAGAGATTTGCAAGAGCTAAGAAAAAAACCTGCTGATGTTCTCCGGAAGGAACTTCAAGCGGAATGGGGACGAATGAGCAGTTTGCGTTTTGACCTTTCGCTGGGAAAGGCGAAAAACGTTAAAGAGATAAGAGCGATAAAAAAACGAATTGCTCAAATATTAACCTTACTTAAAAAGAAACAATGAGGAAATTAAAAGGCGTAGTTGTCTCTGACAAAATGAATAAAACGAGAGTTGTTGCCGTTACAAGAATTAAAAAGCATAAGCGGTATCTTAAACATTATAAAGTAACGAAACGTTTCAAAACTCACGATGAGCGGAATGAGTATAAAGTTGGCGACAAAGTAGTTATTGAAGAGAGCCGACCGTTTTCAAAGGAAAAACGGTGGGTAATAAAGGGCTTTGTACAAAATCTTGAGGCAAAGCCGAGATGATTTTGGTAACAAAACCTTTACCCGCCAACATTCTTCTCCGAAGAGAAGTTTGGGCGGGTGCTCAAATCTATGATAAAATTAACTTCGCTTACAACTCGTAAATTTTAATATATTTGGCATGATTCAAGAACGTACTATACTTACCGTTGCTGATAATTCGGGCGCTAAAAAGGTCCGTTGTTTTCGGATTTTAGGCGGGACAAGACGGCGATATGCGCGAATCGGTGATGTTATTGTTGCTTCGGTACAGACGGCCGAGCCGCGAAAGCAGGTGAAGAAAAAAGACATCGTAAGGGGTGTTGTAGTAAGACAGTGCCAGCAGTTCAGACGCCCGGACGGTTCTCGAATCCGATTTGATGATAATGCCGTGGTGCTTATTGACAAGAAACAGCCCAAAGGAACCAGAATTTTCGGCCCTATCCCAAGGGAGATAAAGGAACGGGGGTATGGCGCTATTACTTCATTAGCTAAGGACATAGTTTGATATGAAAATAAAAAAAGGCGATACCGTTACCATAGTTGCCGGCAAGGACAAGGGTAAAACCGGCAAGGTTATGAGAGTTGACGTTAATAATGGAAGAGTGGTCGTGGAAGGAGTGAATGTGTACAAGAAACACGTCAGGCCGAAAAAGCAGGGAGAAAAGGGCGAAGTGGTTGATGTTGTTCGTCCTATTCATAACTCAAACGTAATGTTTGTGTGCCCATCGTGCTCAAAAATAACTCGTAAAGCGCGTCATTGCAAAAAGTGCGGAGTGGCGCTATAACGTAAACTCACTTGTTTATGGATATGTTAAAAACAATTACAAGTAACGTAGAAAAAATGATTGTGAATGTTGGTGTGGGGAAAATGAGGCAGAATACTCAGTTTGATGAAAAAATACTTCCGGAAATCGCAAGAGAGGTTGCGCTTATTACGGGACAAAAGCCGTTATTCAGGCCGGCCAAAAAATCCATTGCCGGATTCAAATTGAGAGAGGGCGATGTTGTTGGAGTAAAAATAACATTACGCGGGAAGCGAATGTCAGATTTTTTAATGCGGCTTATCACCATAGTTTTGCCTCGTGTGAGAGATTTTAGGGGGCTGAGTATAGACAGTGTGGATGGGTCAGGTAATCTGCATATAGGATTTAAGGAACAATCAGTGTTTCCGGAAATTGATATGGATAAATCAAAAGTGAGCTTTGGTTTGCAGGTGTCAATTGTTCCCAAAACGAAGAAAAAAGAACAAGCGATTGATTTTTATAAGTTAATTGGGGTACCATTGAAAAGCTAATGGCTAAAAAATCTGTTATTGAACGCTCTAAAAAGAAGCCGAGATATGGGACTCGAACCGTTCGGCGATGTTTTCGTTGTGGCAGAAAACGAAGCTACATGAGGGACTTTAATCTTTGCAGGATATGTTTTAGGGAGCTTGCTAGTCGGGGCGAGATACCGGGCGTGAAAAAATCGAGCTGGTAAAAGGCTTTATTCAAATGTATATAGACCTTCTTACACGTATCAAAAATGCACAGGCAGTTGGCAAGGAGTCGCTTGTTACTCCTTATTCCCGTATGGATAATGCAGTTGCCGAGTTGCTGCAGAAAAAAGGATTTTTGAAGAAAGTAGAAACAAAAGGACGCGTTCCCAAAAAAGTGTTGAAGTTGTATCTTAATACAGAACACGTAATTCATGGTGTGAAAGTTTTAAGCAAACCCTCGCTTAAACAAAGCGGCCGCTATCGAAGACTGAATAATGTAACGCGTGGGCATGGTTTGCTTGTACTATCCACTCCTAAAGGTATTTTGAGCGGAGAGCGCGCAAAGAAAGAGAAAGTAGGCGGGCAACTTTTGTTTGAGATTTGGTGAAGAGCTTGCTCAAATTTGTAACTAAATTCATTTCGTTATATAAATAAACTCATAAATTAAGACAAATTTAACACATGTCACGCATCGGCAGAAAACCAATTATCATTCCTGATACTATTACCGTTACGATTACAGATAGCGTAATAAGAGTATCAAATAAAGACAAACAAGAGCTCGTTGTTGGAGTCCTTGATGGCGTAGAGCCGTCCGTTGAAAACGGCGAACTTCATTTTACTTTATACAGGAATACTAAACAGGCGCGCAGTAATTGGGGGACGTTGCGGTCATTAGTGAATAGCGCTGTCGAAGGCCTTACAAAAGGTTTTGAGAAAGGGCTTGTTTTGGAAGGCGTCGGTTATAGAATCAAGAAGGAAGGAAATAATCTTGTCTTCTCGCTCGGTTTTTCTCATCCGGTTTTGTATGCGCAGCCAGAGGGTATTATATTTGAGGTTGAAGGGAATAATATGCTTAGAGTGCGTGGTGTTGATAAGGCGTTAGTTGGTCAAGTGGCAGCAGATATACGAGCTTTGAAAAAGGTTGAGCCGTATAAGGGTAAAGGATTTCATTACGTTGGTGAAATTGTTCGTCGCAAAGCAGGTAAGAGAGCTGTTGTTGGCGCAGAATAGAGAAAATGAACAGAAAACTGTTGAATATATACAAAATAAGAAGGAAAAACAGAACAAGACAGAAAATCGGCAAAGGCACTGCTGAGCGTCCTCGCCTTTCCGTATTTCGCAGTGCCAGACACATTCATGCGCAGCTTATCAATGATGAAAAAGGAGAAACTCTTGCCTTCGCATCTTCTTTGGAGATGGATGCGAAAAAGAGCAAGACAGAACGGGCACAAGCGGTTGGTCAATTAATTGCAGAAAGAGCATGTAGCGCTGGCATAGAACAAGCTCTATTTGATAGAGGGGCATCCCAATATCATGGTAGAACACAAGCGTTGGCGGAGGCAGCGAAAAAAGAGGGGCTTAAACTATGAATAAATATCCTGTCATACAAAACAAACAGAAGAGTGAGAATGAATTTGAAGATAAGGTCTTGGAAATTCGTCGTGTGGTAAGAGTAGTTGCGGGCGGTAAACGCTTTAGTTTTCGGTCGGTTGTCGTGCTTGGTGACAAGCAAGGAAGAGTGGGTATTGGCGTCGGTAAAGGATTAGATGTTGCTGAGTCAATACGGAAAGCAAAACTTGCGGCACGCAAGAATGTTGTGCGCATCCATCTGGATAGGGGTAGAACTATTGTTTATGACGTTGATGCGAAATACGGTGCCGCTCGTGTTCGTCTCAAGCCCGCGAAGAAAGGACATGGTCTTATTGCCGGCGGCGCTGCGAGAGTTGTACTTGAACTTGCCGGCATAAAAGACATTACGGCAAAACTTATAGGTACCACGGGTAATAAGCTGAATAATGCTTTAGTAACTCTTCGAGCACTAGAGAAGTTTGAACGTTTTATTTAATATATTTTTATATGCAATTACATGAACTAAAAGTTAAAATAAGGCAGAAAGATAGAAAACGTGTTGGAAGGGGGGGAAAACGAGGTACGTATTCAGGTCGTGGTATAAAAGGACAGAAAGCCAGGTCGGGTCACCGTATTCCTCCCCCGGGACAGGAGCTTATTCGGCGCATTCCGAAACTAAGAGGCGTGAAATTTTCTGTGGTACGGCAAAAGCCGGCAGTAATAAATGTCGGAAAACTTGATGCTTTGTTTGATGATACGGCAATTACAAAAGAGACGTTTATAAACAAGGGGATTATTCACAGAAAGTCCGACCGTGTTAAAATTTTAGGGAACGGCAAGGTAACCAAGTCGTTTGTTATTGAAGGTTGTTTGGTTTCAAAAAAGGCAAAGGAGAAAATAGAACAGGTTGGAGGCAAGGTCCTGACCCGGAAAATTTAATAAATTTGGCATGGAAAAAATTATTCGTATTTTTAAAATACCTGACCTGCGCAAGAAAATTCTTATCATATTACTTTTACTTGTAGTGTTTCGATTGCTTGCGGCAATTCCGATTCCGGGCATTGATGGTGAACGTCTCAGCGAGTTTTTTTCTTCTAACCAACTTTTTGGCTTCTTGGATATTTTTTCGGGCGGCGGTTTGTCTAACCTGTCGGTAGTTATGCTCGGTGTTGGGCCGTATATTACTGCTGTGATTATTATGCAGCTCCTGATGATTATTTTCCCAAAGCTTAAGAAAGCGTACTACGAGGAAGGCGCTGAGGGAAAGGCGAAGTTTAACCGTTATTCCCGATATTTGACTGTTCCGCTTGCCGGGCTACAGGCGTACGGTTTTTTGAATCTTTTGATGTCTCAACAGGTTATAGAGTCGCTTGCATTTAAAGCGCTTTTGGGCAATGTAATAATAGTTACTGCCGGAAGCGTTTTTCTTATGTGGCTCGGGGAGTTGATTTCAGAGCGTAAGATTGGCAATGGCATTTCTATACTTATCTTCGCAGGTATTGTGTCAGGGCTTCCGCAAGCCGTAAGTTCAAGTATTGTTAATTACAGCCCTGAAATGCTTCCAACTTATATTGCGTTTGTATTACTTAGTGTCGTTGTTATTGCCGGAGTAACGTATGTTAATGAGGGAGAGCGTAAAATACCCGTTTCATACGCGAAACAGGTTCGCGGCACAAAAATGTACGGAGGAGTTTCCACTTATTTGCCGCTTAAGGTAAATCAGGCAGGCGTTATCCCTATTATTTTTGCCATTTCAGTATTGCTTTTCCCGCAGTTTATTGCCCAGATGTCGTCGGTTATATCCCAAGATTTTTCTGTAAAATTGAACGATTTTGTATTGGGATTTTTCAATAATATAGCGCTTTACAGTATGGCGTACTTTCTTCTTGTGGTGCTTTTTACGTACTTTTATACGTCCGTAACTTTTGACCCGGGAGAAATCTCAAAAAACCTTCAACAGAGCGGTGGTTTCATTCCGGGTATACGACCGGGACAAACCACAACCAATATCGTTAAGAAAATTGTTCACAGAATCACGTTTTTTGGAGCAATTTTCTTGGGTCTTGTTGCTATATTGCCAAACGTAACGCAACTCCTGAGTGGTATACAGACTTTTGCTATTGGTGGCGCGGCGCTCCTTATTGTCGTAGCGGTTGCGCTTGAGGTAATGAAACAGCTTGAATCACAATTAGTGATGAGGGAATATGAAGGAATCCGCTGAAGTAGATAAGTTACAAACTATGCGAAAGGCAGTAATTATTTACGGTCCGCCCGGCGCCGGTAAAGGAACACAAGCAGGATTACTCGCGCGCCGTTTTCAGTTTATTCACTTTGATACCGGTCGTTATATTGAACGCCTTTTCCTTGATTCTGCTGTAAAGAAAGATCTTGTATTACGCAGAGAAAAAGAGAAGTTTGATACAGGTGAATTATGTACACCGTCGTGGATATTGGAGATTGTTTCAGACGCGACGCAACGGATTGCGGAAGCTGGATTTAGTATTACGTACAGCGGTTCGCCACGCACCGAGTTTGAAGCTTTTGGAGATGAAAAACATGAAGGACTACTTAAGCTTTTGGAGAAACTTTATGGAAAGGAGAATATTTTTATTTTTCTTCTGGATATAAGCGCCGAGACATCAATAAAACGGAATTCAAGCAGAGTAGTGTGTTCGGTCTGTGGTCTTCCGATTCTTGCCGAATCGCAGCTTAAACGTTGTGCGTTTTGTTCGGGCAAAGCCAGAAAAAGAACGCTTGATAGTCCCGAAGTTATAAAAGTTAGACTGGAGGAGTTTAAGAAGCGTACATATCCTATTATTGAGCGAATAAAAGAAAAAGGATATGTTGCTAAAAAAATTAATGGTACGCCGCCACCGTATCGCGTGTTTGAGGCAATCATACAGTCACTCGGACTATAAAGAAGATGGTTAAGCTGAAGACAAAAGAAGATATAGATGGCATACGGAAATCGGGTCAGATTCTTGCGGGAATTTTACAAACTCTTAAGAAGGAAGTGGGGGAGGGTGTAACGCTTGCACAGCTCAATAAACTGGCAAGTTCGCTTTTAGAGAAAGCGGGCGCGAAGAGTGCTTTTTTTGGTTATAAACCTGATGGGGCGAAAAAAGCATACCCGGCGTATATTTGTACTTCGCTCAACGATATTGTTGTGCATGGTATTCCTACTAACAGAGCGCTTGTTAGTGGCGATGTTTTGAAGATTGATTTCGGGGTGGATTTCGGTGGTTATATTGCTGATGCGGCATTTACTACAGCAATAGGAACGGTCAGTGCCGAAACTTCGCGGCTTATTAATACAACACGGCAAGCTCTTATTGAAGCAGTTCAAGTATGCCGACCCGGAGCCCGGCTTGGAGATATTGGGTGGGCGATTGAAAAGACAGTACGCGATGCGGGATTTCACGTTATTAGAAATTTAACCGGACACGGTGTCGGATTTGAATTGCATGAGGATCCCGTAATCTACAATTATGGAGAGCGTGGTACCGGACTGAAACTTCAAGAGGGCATGGTGTTGGCGCTTGAACCGATGGCCTCGCTTAGCTCGAATCGCGCTGAGCGATGCGATGATGATAGTTATGTTACTGATGATAGAAGTGTTAGCGCTCATTTTGAGGCGACGGTTGCTGTCGTTCGAGGAGAAGTTGAAATACTTATGCCGCTTGACTTCTTATCAGATTTATAGCACTCTTGGTATAGTACTTTTCCGTAATTTTCATACAGAGAAAGGAGAATTTCTTATGCTTTTGTGGAATCTCGAGAATTTGAGGCTGGTAGATACCATTCTCTTTCAGAAAGCTGGAGCTACAGGAAAGGGAGCAATCAGTTTATATGTAAACGGCGAACCCATCAATATGTCGTTCAATAACACTAATAAGAAAGCGTGTTCGCAGATGAGTCTGCCTCTCATTTTAGATATATTAACCCTCGTTACCGATTATGTTTTTGTGCCGATACTAGGAGAAGGGGATGGAAGACATCGAGTGTTCCGTAGGAGTGACATGAATGCAGCCACACGGCCGCACCAGACCTCGCTTCTTATGGAAGAACAAACTACATAATAATAAGCGCCGTAGTAATGCGGCGCTTTTTGTTGATAACTGGGTTGACAACTTGCACCACATCACTAATACTGTATACTAATAGCAGATATGAAAAGGTACGTAGAATATCGAGGCGGAGAACCTATTTGAAGAGGGTTTGTTTGAGCCAGTGTTTGGGTCTCCGTTTCCGTAGCGGAGATTTTTTGTTCTGAGTGTTCGTTGACAAATCTATAATGATAATAAAATCGTTTTTTTGAGGTAGAAATTATTAGAATATAAGGGTGAATGGAGGATGCCTTGACATTAACCGGCGATGAAGGACGTGGCGTAACTGCGATAAGCCTCGGGTAGGTGTGTAGCAACCTATGATCCGGGGATTTCCGAATGGGATAACCTGCTCCGACTTTAAATTGGAGCACTCCGACACGTAAGATGTTGGAGAGCGCACCCGGGGAAGTGAAACATCTCAGTACCCGGAGGAAAAGAAAACAATGCCGATGCTTTGCATTGGCAATATTCCCTGAGTAGCGGCGAGCGAAATGGGAACAGCCCAAACCTACTTGATGTATCGATATTTCGAAATTTCGAGTGGGGGTTGTAAGATGAGAACATTCTTGAGCGTCAAAGCTTTGCGTTCAAGAGAAGAGTTACAAAATGATTTATTAGTTGAGTCCTCTGGAAAGAGGAACCATAGATGGTGATAGTCCAGTAAGCGAAAATAAATTATCTCTTTGTTTTTATTCTTGAGTACTTCGACGGCATAGAGCGTTGAGGGAATCTGCCAGTACTATCTGGTAAGGCTAAATACGGTTAATGATCGATAGTGAACAAGTACCGTGAGGGAAAGGTGAAAAGTAGCCCGGTTAGGGCGGTGAAATAGAACCTGAAACCATTTACCTACAAGGAGGCGGAGCCTGCCAGCTGGCGGGTAACGCCGTGCCTATTGAAGAATGAGCCAACGAGTTTATCTATATGGCAAGGTTAAATCCTACGGGGTGGAGCCATAGGGAAACCGAGTGTTAACAGCGCGATTTAGTCGTATGGATAAGACCCGAAGCCAGGCGAGCTTGCCCTGACCAGGGTGAACCCCGAGTAAGATCGGGAGGAGGCCCGAACCAGTAGATTGTGCAATATCTTTGGATGAGTTGGGGTAAGGAGTGAAAAGCTAATCGAGCCTGGGAATAGCTGGTTCTCTCCGAAATAGCTTTAGGGCTAGCGTCGGTATTTAAATTTCGGGGGTAGAGCACTGGATGATTACCACAGGGGGAAACCTCGGGCAATCAACCAAACTCCGAATACCGGAATGTATATATCGGCAGTTAGACTGTGGGGGCTAAGCTCCATGGTCGAAAGGGAAACAGCCCAGATCGCCGTCTAAGGTCCCTAAGTTCTTGCTAAGTGTGAAAGGTAGTCATTGTGCCGAGACAGATAGGAGGTTGGCTTAGAAGTAGCCATCCTTTAAAGAGTGTGTAACAACTCACTATTCAAGGACAGTGGCGCCGAAAATTTATCGGGGCTAAGCAAGGCACCGAAGACGCGGATCCGTCTTTCTTTAGAAAGGCGGTATGGTAGGAGAGCATTCCTAATGCGCTGAAGCCGTACTGTGAAGTGTGGTGGAGTGTTAGGAAGAGAGAATGTTGGCATGAGTAATCGCAAAGCCGGTGAAAAACCGGCTCCCCGAAAGTCTAAGGTTTCCTCCGCAACGTAAATCGGCGGAGGGTTAGGCGGTCCTAAGGCGATGGCGAAAGCCGCAGTCGAAGGATAGTCGGTTAATATTCCGACCCACCGTTTAAAAGATACCAATGGGGGGACGGAGGACATAAACTTGAGCGTCTTAATGGTTTGGCGTTCTTGGTACCAAGAGACGTTGTTTAGGTAAATCCGGGCAACTGTCTTTAATGACATGTCTCAAGTATTGAGAAAAGATTGCGTTTTTGCGTAATCAATTCGAGTGAAGAGCCTTCCAAGAAAATCCTCTAGGCAGTGACATTTAGTCACAATATTTAAATGGTTCCGTACCGTAAACCGCCACAGGTAGACGAGGCGAGAAGCCTCAGGGGAACGGGTGAGTCCTCGTTAAGGAACTCGGCAAAAAAGCGGCCGTAACTTCGGGATAAGGCCTGCCTGGTTGCCGTAAGGCAGCTGGGCCGCAGCGAAAGTATCTCTGGCGACTGTTTATCAAAAACACAGCTCCCTGCTAACTCGCAAGAGGATGTATAGGGGGTGACGCCTGACCGATGCGAGAAGGTTAACGTTGGGGGTGTTCTAATTTTTTAAATTAGGATGCTCACTGACCGAAGCCCTCGTCAATGTCAGCGGTAACTATAACCGTTCTAAGGTAGCGCAATTCCTTTCCGGGTAAGTTCCGGAGCGCACGAAAGGCGTAACGACTGGAGAACTGTCTCAACGAGGAGCCCGATGAAAATGCAATTCCGGTAAAGATGCCGGATACCGGCAGCAGGACGGAAAGACCCCGGGAGCTTTACTGCAGCTTGATATTGGTTTGAGTGTTTGATTGCGAAGTGTAGTGGGGAGGCTTTGAAACTCCGATTTCGGTCGGAGTGGAGCCGCCAATGGGACACCCACCTTTCAACCGCTGATATCTAACCCCATCGGTAAAAACGTTGAGG
>SDBS01001121.1_pt1 | contig 27344 bp, 25 predicted proteins | sample 2277091 | NCBI WGS metagenome assembly SDBS01 (sample SAMN10404972, study PRJNA504765) | marine sediment metagenome | isolation source: marine sediment core GS10_PC15, 163 cmbsf | place: Arctic Ocean: Southern Knipovich Ridge | collected 2010
ATTTTGAATTATATGAAAAATTTATGAATTATTAAAACCTTCTTAAATATGAGTATCTAAAGTAATTAAAAATTGTTGAAATGATAATGGAAAGAAAATCTGATATTTTGAGAGAGACCACAGAAACTTCGATTAAGATCAATCTAAATTTAGATGGATCCGGGAAATCTGATATAACTACTGGTTTTAAATTTATAGACCACATGTTAGTTTTATTAACAAGGCACTCTGGAATTGATCTAAAGCTTAATGCATCCGGAGATTTAACTCATCATATCATTGAAGATATTGGAATATCCTTAGGTGAAGCTTTTATTAAAGCTTTAGGAGATAAAAAAGGGATTAATAGATATGGATATGCTTATATTCCAATGGATGATGCATTAGCAAGGTGCGTATTAGATTTTAGTGGGAGAAAGTCTTTAATTCTAGACCTAAAATTAAATGAAGACTGCGATATTGAGGATGTTGCTGTTGAAGATATACGACATTTCTTAAATTCTTTCACAGAGAATGCGAAGATGAATCTCCATCTCCATGTTCTTTATGGCGAAGATCAACACCACAAAGTTGAAGCTTCATTTAAAGCACTTGCTAAGGCAATTAAAGAGGCGATAAAAATAGTATCAGACGAAATTCCATCTACTAAAGGTGTTATTTGAACATACTCCTTTTTTAAAAAATATACATATAAATCCAATAGGTCTACAAAATAATGAAATCTTTTTATAAGATTTTACACAAAGTATTTTTATAAGAAAAAAATGAGGTATTTTCTTAAATATGCCAATCAAAGATTTGGGTAAACTATTTGAAAAGGAGAATCGACTTTTTTTAGTTCTGGTTATTTGGCTCATCGTGGGCTATACCGCTATTGCATTTAATTTTAGTGTCGTAATTTTTGGATTTGTTCTTGACGGACTTATAATTTTTATGCCACTTCTTATAATCTGTATAGTGCTATTCTTAATAGCTTTCTTTTTACAAGGAGATCTTAAAGAATTAAACTGGAGCTCTCTCGTTCGGGGTGGAGTTTTCTTATTTATAGTTAGTGCTCTTATGTATCTTTTTGGTGCTGAATTATTGTTTTTAATAGGAGTTGTTTCGGTTTTTGTATCATTCATCTCCTATATATTTATCACGTCAACCTTTAGCATGTATTATTGTTTTAAATATGGAATGCGCCTAGATGACGCTTTTGCTAGACTGCCTCGATCTATAGCATTTTTTTGGAGGTGGTTTGTGTTCATAGCAGGAACAATAATCGCTTTGATAATAATATATGTTATTGGGGCGATATCTATAGGTACAACAACGCTTGAGGGAACTGTAACCATTGTAGGGCGTGAATTCCGAATTAATGACATTATTAGATATGTTCCATTAATAATAATTGGAATTATTCTTTCATTAGTAGTCATCTCATTATTAGCATTAATTTTTGGAGGAAATCATGCCCTAAATGCCTGGTTGGGTTTATTTTTTCTGTTTTCTGCTGTTTATGGGGGCGTGTTAATGATCAATGCATTCCTCGGAGGTGATGTGAGTAATGTCAGCCCTCTTTTGGATAATCCCCTAACTTATGCGTTAATTTTTGCCTTTGAATTAATATTAATACTATATACAATTAGTGTACTTATTGGAAGTAAAGCTGAGATATTATTAGATTTAAAAGTTTTTAAACCAATTAAACCCGACGGTATATTAATCTTTTTAATATTGAGTAAAGTGGCCTATGAATTTGGTGATATCTTGCTTGCTGATTATGAATATGGTGGAGCTAATATCGTTCTATTAAAAAATGTTGCAGTTTTTTGGTTATTTATTCCATTAATGATTTTTATGGGAATATATGGCATTGCGAATTACGGCAAAATAAAACGAGAAAGAAAAACAGAACAATATTTTAAAAAGAAACAAAAAACTGAGGACAAAGAACAAAGGAAAAGAATGGAACAACAGGAAAAAGAAAGAAAACAGCGCCAGAAAGAACAAGAAAAGGAACAGAAAAAACTCAAAAAACAGAAATTAAGTTAAAAATAACAATAATAATTTTTTTCATTATATTTTCTATTATTTAGATCTCATATCATAATCATAGTTTAATTGAATTTGTATAAGATTAGCATTTCTTGGAGTTATTTTCTATAATAAATTTAGAAAGAATTAACTATTTTGAAGAAAACACTTGAGAGTGACAAAGAACATTTCCCATAATCTTCAGTTAACTTATATTCCAGCTCAATATTGGAACGAACCTTTAAGTAATTTCAAGATTCTTTCTATAAAAGCAAAAATTCCTGAAAATTCTAGTTTTTTTTTAATATGGGATCCATCTATTCATTCAGAAAAAGAACTCGTGGAAGAGATGAAATATTCCTTCCCTAGCATTCCTGTAGATAAACTTTTATCGTGCCAAATTAGACTTGCTATACCCTTAAGTAAAAAGTTTTTCCAAATTAAATTAATTTCAGGAAAAATAATGCCAATACCACCAACAGTTAAATTATTATTTGAGTTGGAAATTATAGAAACTCAAGATCGGGGTATAAGCCTAAAAGCATATAGTAATTCAATAAAAACTTATGCTCTTTTAATTAAATTTATGTTTGAACTCTTAAATAGAGGAAATTTTATACCTATATTAGAACCTAAAACAGAAAAAGTATATGAAGGGTCCTGGAAACTGGTATTAAAAACTCATCATGATAATGAAAGATTTAAAAATATTCTAAGAAATAGTTCTTGGCACGCATATAATCTCCCTATAAACTTTATTCCCGAAAATGATATAAAAAATAGTTCAAGTTCCTATAAAACAGATGGATTATGGCATCCATCTTATATCTTTTCAAATTTTATAGATACTGTTGGAGACATATTGATTAGAACAACCTTAGAAAAGAGTAAGTTCCAAACTTTTGATGAATTTTATAGTAAAGAAATTGCTGATGAAAGCATTGAAGATTCAGTGATAAGTTGGGATTACAAATTTCTTAAATCTCTTATTAAAAAAGAGCGAGATTTTCCCATTGAAAAATTTCATGAAATTATAGTTCCTTCAATTATTAAAAATTGGATTCAAACTACTCAAGGATTTACCTTTACTAAAGGATTTTTATTCACTTTTGAATTAAATTACCCCAAAGAGCAAAGTGAAACTTGGTCTTTGGAATGTTATGTAAAATCTTTAGAAGATAATTCTAAACCAATTCATATAAAAGACATATGGGAGGGTATTGATCGCTATAGAAAGGAAATTTTAAAATTTTTTGAAAATGAAGAGGAATTTCTTGAAGTCATTTTAAGATCACTAGGCACAGCTTCAAAGATATTTCCTCCAATTTCACAAGCGCTACAAGATAAAATTCCAGGAGATATAATGTTAACATCTTCAGAAGTAATGAACTTTTTGAGATACCCTAGAGATTTATTAATTCAAGGAGGTTTCAACGTTATACTTCCTGAAGTTTTTACGAGAAGTGGTAGTCAACGATTAACGGCACGCATAGTTATTAGATCGAAAGAAAAAGATAAGAAAAAAGGACCTTCAACAAAACTTCCCTCCATGTTTGATATTAATTCAATGCTGGACTATAAATGGAAAGCCACTCTTGAAGGTGTTGATCTCACCGATGAAGAATTCATGAATTTTATTGAGGCAGAAGAGCCATTACTAAATCTAAGAGGAAAATGGATACTTATTGACCAACAAGATGTCAATGATTTACGTAACTTGTTTGAAAATAAAGGCGAGTCTGGTACTTTAAATTATATAGATGCGTTAAAACTTGGATTAACTGGAAAGACCCAAATTCAAGAAGATGGAAACAATTATGATGTTGTTATTGAGGGATCTTTCAATAGCATAGTTGAAAAACTTCAAACCTTAGAAAATTTTGATGAGATTAGATGTCCGTCATCTTTTAATGGTGTTTTAAGACCATATCAACAGATTGGATTAAATTGGATGGGTAATATGTATGCATTAAATTTTGGATTATGCCTAGCTGATGATATGGGTTTAGGAAAAACAATTCAAGTGATAGCTTTTTTACTTTATTTAAAAGAAACTTATTCAAATCAACCGGGGAGTATTTTAATTATTTGCCCAACTTCAGTTTTATTTAATTGGAAACGGGAAATCAACAAATTTGCTCCGGTTTTAGATACTATTCTTCATCATGGGCCTAATCGTATAAAGGACGCTTCGAAAATATCTGAATATCTAATACCACATAGAATCATTTTAACATCTTTTGGCACCATTAGAAATGATATTGATTTTCTCCAAACGATTCCATTTAGTGGGGTAATTATAGACGAGTCACAAAATATGAAAAATTATGCTTCTCAACAAACTCAAGCAATTTATAAACTGCAGAGTCAGTATAGATTATGCTTAAGCGGGACGCCGATAGAAAATCGATTACTTGAATTATGGACGTTATTTGAATTCCTAAATCCTGGACTCTTAGGTACCAGAACTGAATTTCAAAAAAATTATATACTGCCTATTGAGCGGTTTCAGGACGAAGAAGCAATAAATAAATTAAAATTAATTATCTCCCCTTTTATGCTACGCCGTCTTAAAAGTGATAAATCTATCATTAATGATTTACCTGAAAAGAATGAAATTAAGGTATATTTTAATTTAAACAAAAGGCAAGCAGTTCTCTATAAAGATCTTGTTGAAAAAACTTTAAATGAAATTGAAAATACCACAACTGATGATCGAAAGAAACGAGGTATTGTTTTAAAGTTATTGACACAGTTAAAACAGCTATGTAATCACCCTCATCAGTTTTTAAAAATTGAAAATCTCGGGACGAATATAGAAACTTTTTTGAGTCAGTCTCAAAAGACTGAAAGACTCTTAGAAATGATCGAAGAAGTAATTTCAAGAGGAGATAAGGCCTTAATTTTCACACAATTTAAAAAAATGGGAGATCTTTTAAATATATTACTTGACCAAATCTTAAACGTGGAAATCCTCTATTTTCATGGAAGTGTTCCGGAAAAGAAAAGAAGAGTAATCGTAGATAAATTTCAATCAGAAGAATTAGACAGCCCTCCAATTTTAATAATTTCATTAAAAGCTGGGGGGACTGGATTAAATTTAACTCAAGGAACAACAGTTTTTCATTATGATTCACCTTGGAATCCTGCTATTCAAGATCAAGCCACAGATAGAGCTTATCGTATTGGACAGAAGTCTCCTGTTAATGTCTATAAATTTATTACAATTGGGACTATTGAGGAAAAAATTGATGCCCTACTTGAAGAAAAACGAAAGTTAGCAAAAAAGGTTATTGAAACTCAAGGTGAATCAATCATACTAAGCCTTGATAAAGACAAATTAATAAGTCTTTTTACTCTCGACATTTAATTCTAAATATTATTATAATATTATTAAGTCAATTTCTAGTATAGGATAAAATGAATGATAAAGAAAAAGAGATTGAGGACAGTGAAAAGGAAGTCTTCACAACTCTAATGTTTCTCAATGAATTAAAAAAACAAGTTCAGATCCTATATAGTAGAAGATTAACCAATAAGAAATTAAGCTTAATTTTATATCAAGCGGAAAAACATATCGAGAATTGTTTTCATAAAGCAAGGAATAATCCAGACTTTAAGATAGCATTAGATTTTCTTAAAGAATATAAAATTAATTTAAGGTCTCAATTTGGAAAAAGAAGTAATGATGCAATTAGAATCATTGAAAAGTATCGAAATCTTAATAAATTACCAAAATCCACTAAAAAGAAATATTTAATCTTTCATCCTAATTTAAAACCAGATTATTTTAAAGTAATTGATACCAAAGAAAAAGGTTATTGGTTAGGGTGGCTATTTGCTGAAGGATGGATTCAAAAACCATCGAAAAACAAGGATCATGTAATTGGTGTCGGAGTTAGTAAAAAGGATGTTTTACAGATATCTAGATTTATTGAGACTATGGGTTTAAATGGTAAGTATATAGACTATAAGAAGGGTAAGCGAAGGGTAAAAGACTATGAAGATGCCGATTATTTGGAAATGACTTTTCAGTGTAAAGAATTTAAAGAGAATTTAATCAAACATGGGTTTATTGTTGGTAAAAGAAAATCATATTTTATTAAATTACCATTTCTTAATAGTTGTGAATTATATCTAGCATTTTTACTTGGTTATTTTGATGGAGATGGAGATCAAGGAACATCTCTTATAAATTGTCGTAGTAAAAAATTTCTATGCCAAATAAAAGAATTGTTTAAAATAGAATTCGATGTAAAATATAAAGAAAGTAAAGGCGGATACATTGGTGATAGATTTGTTAAAGGATCTGTATATAGATTAACTTTAGGAGCAGATTTATTTAATGAGATGCTAGATAACTATCAAAAAAGTATGCTTAGGAAAAGAATTCGAATGCAAAGCAGCATTGAAAAAGTTGAATACGCAATTAAATTAGCAATAGCAAGAAAAAAATTTAGATTCACAAAAGAAGAGCTTAAGACTCTTGTTTGGCTAATGTCTCACACTGAAATTGCAGAATTGCATAATGAATTGTTTGGGATTTCAATAAATAATCACTTAGTGGGAGATTATTGTAGAAAATGGAATATTAAAATTCCTCCTCCTGGTTATTGGCATCGCAAAGAAAATTTAAATAAATAAATATTTATAAATTTATTACACTTGGAACAATCGAGGAAAAAATAGACATGTTATTAGAAGAGAAAAGAGATTTAGCAGATAAAATAGTAGCGTCAGGCTCAGGAGAATCATGGATTTTTGATTTAGACCAAGAAAAATTAAAGGAATTATTCTCATTTAATGGATAAAAGAAAAAAGGGTGTTCATAATAAATAATAGAAATTATAATCGTAGGACAAAACGAAATAGTCAAAATAATAAGAGAAAAACGGAATATGATAAACAGAGAACTCATGAAGAAGTTCAGCAGATAAAAAAAAATTTAATAAATTATGCCAAAACTTCTTGGGGTAAAGAATGGATAAATTCTATATTAAAAGTAGGACGCCCCTTTCGAATGCAGCGGGGAATAGAGTACGCAGATGATGAAGAAAGAATAGATAATCTTATAATTAATAAAGGTCAGATCTTTGGAACCGTCCAAGGAACAGCTCCGACACCTTATCGTGTAAAAATACTCTTTAAAGCTATAACTGAAGATGGTTGGGAAAAAATCGTGGAGGACCTTTCCAGCAAAATAATGAATTTAATTAATCTTTTAGAGGGTGTTTTACCAGAAGAAATCGTTGATATTTTTGAAAGAAATGATTTTCCTTTATTTTTAGATGCCGAAAAAGATGGATTAAATGCTACATGTTCATGTCCAGATCAAGCTATTCCTTGTAAACATATTGCAGCTATTATTCTTTATGTTGCAAGAGTTTTAGATTATGACCCCTTTATAATATTAAAAATCCGAGGAAAATCAAAAAAAGACATACTACAAAAGTTAAAATTATCCAAGACATTGGAGAACGACATTTTAAAAAAAGAAAGTGAAAAAGTAGAGATACAAAAAAATACTAAGACTAGATTCAGATTCATATTACCTAGCGTATCTATTCAAGACTTATCTTCAAAAGAATTTAGCTCTAAAGTACCACAAAAAGTAGGATTTCAATTTAGGAAACCTAAATTTGTTGATACTTTAGAAAATTTGGGACTTCCTTCTAATCTTGAAGATCCTAAAGCCTTTGAGATTGTTTTTAGAGCAATATATAGCACTATTACATCAGAAATTTATAAGAAATCCATGAAATTAAGGGGTTAAACGCTAAAACTCTTTTTTCGATAATAATTTTTTAAGATTCGCTCCCATTTATCAGCAAGTTCCGTGAGCTCCGTGTCTCGAAATAAATTAATTGCTTGTTCTAACATTTTAGCTATATTTGACTCAACTCTTAATGATTGCGAACTATTTTCCATCATAATTTAAAAATGGATTATATAATTAAAAAACAGTATATTACAGTCATATATTGATTTTATAGTTCGGAAAAATATCTGGATGTATATAACTAACTCTTGAAAATCTTACTAGCTAAAACGCTATACTTAAATTTTTTAAAGATAATATTATTTAATTAACTAAATAAAGAATATAGAAGATTTTAATGCAGAATCTATTTTCCACTCTTTTAAGAAATTATTTAAATGAAATAGACGGAGCGATAGCAGTCTCAATTTGTGATCGAGATGGATTGACTATTGCAAGTCAAGATAAAGAGGAATTTAATAATGAATCTATAATCGGTGTAGTCTCTGCAGTTCTTGATAGTTATATTGATAGAATCAAGCAAGAATTTGGTGATAAAACAGAAACTAATTTTATGAATATAACAAGTACAGGAGACAAAAAATTTGTATATTGTTCTATGGGGCCAAATTCAATTTTAACTACAGTAGCTAATTTAGATACTTCTGACATTGCTTTAAGAATATATTCAGAACATGTAGCAAGTAAAGTAGAGTTATTAATTGCGGGCAATGAGGATGTTTCCCTAAAAATCCCGGAAATTATAAGAACACTAGCGAATACTAAGGGAGGTACCTTACCTACAGGTGAGTTTTCTACTAAATTGATTTTAGTAGGGGATTTCCAAGTAGGAAAAACATCCCTAATAAATCGATTTGTAAAGAATGAATTTCAAGAAAGCTACATCTCTACTATTGGTGTAGAAATCAGTAAGAAAGTTGTTGATATTGGAGAAAAGACGAGTATTAATTATATAATTTGGGATATTGGAGGACAAGTCCAGCAGATGATTCCTTATAGAAAGAGGTTTTATACAGGAGCAAGCGCAGGATTTATTGTTATTGACCGATCACGTCCTGAACATCAGAAGAGTATTGAAAAATGGTATAATGAAATTAAAGAATCTGTTTCTAGTAATCTCCCCATTGTAATTGTTGGAAATAAGTCAGATTTAAGTGACGTAGTTAGTGAAAATGATATTAAAGAAATAGCAGATAAATATGGATTTCATTATATCCTAACTTCAGCAAAAACAGGAGAGAATGTGAATGATGCCTTTATATATATTGCATATAAGTTTTTAGAAACAATTTAATTTCTATATGGTAATTTGTAGAGTATACTTTTTTATTAAGCGTATTACTTTTTATTTATTAAGTTAAGTCATATAAAAAATTAAAAAAAAAAGAATAAAGAGAGGTGGGAACAAAATAGTTTTAAAAGTTAACTTCAGTGATGATGTCTATGCTACTTGAAACAATAAAGGATATTTAATGGGATTTTCAATCAAAGAAATGAAATTTAAGGAACGATATTTACTCTATCTAACGGAGAAAGAATTAGCCGGCCCATGGTTCAGTTTTAAATTAAAGAGAAAAGATTTGGGAACCGTTCCGGTCATATTAAAAAATATAGAACCTACTCCAATATATCAGTTAGTAAACAGCAGGAAGGGCGCCAATCTCGATAGAATAACCTTAGATTTTGATATTAGGGAATATATTAAAAGATTAGTGAATGAGAATAAATTAAAACCTATAGAATTTAAGAATAAAAAACATTTCGTCCGTTTATACATAGATGTCTTTCTACGCAGAGGTCATGCGCCATATATGAACACATATTTTACTTTAAAAAATAATTCTGACTTTGATTTAATAGATTTCTCTATGATTTTCATTTTTGATTTTGATATAAATGGTTTAGAAGGATTTAACAACGACTTATCAGGATATGATGAAGAAAATGATATTATCTATCAGTACGACAATACCGAGGTCTATGCAGGATTTTCTACAATATCAAGATCAACAAATTATGAATCATGTTTAACTAGAGATTTTAAATTTGGAGAAGGACATTTAAGCTTATCCAATACACTGCATGAAGGACCAGGTGAAATTCTTTCTGCTTTACAAATAAGATTTAAAACATTGGAGCCCGGACATTCTTTTCAAACAGCTCTAACGATCTCAGGGGGTTTTTCAAAAGAACTGTTATTTGAAAATATTAAACTTGGTAAAATCAATGCTGTAAAGCAATTAGGACAGGTTAACAGGTCAGTTAAATCAGAACAACGAAACATACAAGAAGAAGCTTTCTTAAAAATAAATCAACAAGAAGCTGAAGGATGTAATGATTAATAAGTCCAAAATTATGATTCAAATAAAAAAACCAATAAAGGGAAGTTATTTGAAGAATTACTTGTTGTGCAAGTGGGGCTTATGTAAATAATATTTCTCTAAACAGCCGAAATATGGGTATAAATAATGAGTCGAAGTGGAAAAATTAATCAAATTATATTGATTGTTCTTGATGATATACGTGCATCCCATCTTTTTAATTTAATTGCTGAAGGAAAGCTTCCTAACTTAGCTATGCTCGCTGAGAAGGGAATTTCGTGTAATAATTGCATAACAACTTTTCCAAGTGTCACTTTTCCTTCGTATCCAAATATTATTACAGGTTCTTATTCCGGTTATTTTCCTGAACAGGGAAGTGGAATTCCTGGATATCATTGGATTGCCAGAAATGATCCTCCTGCAGAAGGTAAGAAATTCCCCATAATTCGTAATTATGATATGAGAAACCATTTATGGAAGATTTCAAAAGACCTTGGAAAAAACTGTAAAACTATTTTTGAACAAGCAGGAGAAGGAAACTTTCTAAGTTCAGTGAATCTAATTTTTCGAGGATCTCAGTTTATCGCACCTAAAGAATACAACTCGGAGTTAATATTTAAAAAAGCTGAAGAGGTTTTGATAAATCCAGGAGAATTATTCCCCTCCAAAGAAATTCCTAAAATCTCGGTTATATATATTCCTCAAACAGATTCGTTGATGCATGAAAAAGGTTATGACAATTCAGAATATATCAAAGAAATTATTAAAATTGATGGATGCATTGGAGGTTTAATTAAATTACTCAAGAATTTGGGTCTTACTAACGATACAGCAATAAGTTTAATAACAGATCATGGAAACTATAAATCTCAGAATGTCTATGATATTGAACCCTTTTTTCAAAAACTAGGATTAAGGCAATATGATCCTAAGATGGGAGAGGGTGATTTTGATGCAAATATTGGTGGCATTGGGTTTTTTAATTTTCGCGGGGATACTTGGCATCATCATCCAAGTAATGAGCAAATGCGTAATTTTAAGACGAGTGGAACCAACAGTAATAATATTAATCTATTTGAAGAATTATGGAAAATCCCGGGGGTTAAATACATGTATTATAGAGATGATAGTAATACACCAGACAAGGGTATTATACATCTTGAAAAACGAAGCCATCAAAACGGAAAGATCATTAAAGGAAGAATAGAATATGAAGGTCATGGTAAACAGCAACAAACTAGATATTTATATGAGGATGATGAGATGTTTGGATATGATAAATATGAAGATTCTTCAACAGTTTTAGATAAAAAATTCCATTATATTGACGAATGGCTATCGGTGACCAATAAAATCGATTTTCCGATGTTTATTGACCAACTTCCTCGTTATTTTAAAAATCCTAGAGCATGTGACATCATGTTTTCTACGTGCGGAGAATATGGATTTAACTATGAACATGGTAAAACTGTTAATGACCACGTTTATTCCCATGATATTGCAATAAAGAAGTCAATGACAGTTCCCTTTATTATTGGTGGTTCACCAGAAATTCCTAACCTAAAACTAGAATATTGTAAAACTACAGATATGGTTCCAACCATGTTAGATTTGTTAGGGATCAAACCACATTCGAGTGTCGTAGGAAGATCCATATTAAATAAAAAATAGTTTTAACTTAAAATTCAACTATTCCTTACATTTTATAAATTTAAAAACCCACTGCTTGTCCGTCCTTTCTAGGATCTGAGGCTGCTAAATAGCCATCATCTAGTTTATATATTATTTGAGCACCCCCAAATTCTACATAATGACTTTTTACTAGTTTATGACCTTGCTTTTTAAGTCCTTCTAAGGTTTGTTCATCAAATCCTGATTCTACAATAACATTAAGACCGTCTTTTACTCGCCACCGTGGAGCATCTATAGCACTTTGCGGATTCTGACCATATTCAAAAATACGAATCATCATTTGAGCATGTCCTTGTGGTTGCATTGGACCCCCCATTACTCCAAGAGTCATTAATGGTTCGTTATTTTTAGTAACAAATGCGGGAATAATGGTATGAAAGGGTCGTTTGTTTGGACCTATTTGGTTAGGGTGTCCTTCCTCTAAAGTAAATCCAGAACCCCGATTTTGAAGGCTGATACCTGTATTTGGAATTACTATTCCAGAACCAAAACCAAAATAATTTGATTGAATATAAGAAACCATCATACCATTTTCATCTGCTGTCGTTAAATAAACAGTATCTCCATGAGAGGGACCCCCATGTTTTGGATCTTGTGCTTTTATGAGGTCGATTAAGTTTGCTCTTTCACTCAGATAATTTGGTTCAAGCAAATATTTAGGATCAAATTCTAGAGATGAAGGATCAGAGATATAGCGATTACCGTCTGCAACAGCTAACTTCATTGCTTCAAGTTCTATATGTAAAGATTCCACTGAATCTGGTTTGAAAGAACTTATATCATGTTGTTTTAAGATTCCTAGCATAATCAAAGCAGCTAGTCCTTGACCATTAGGAGGAATTTCATGTAGAGTCACTCCTTTATAATCCATCGTAAGAGTTTCCTCCCAAGTTGGTTTATGATTTTCAAGATCTTCAATGGACATTAAACCACCAGTTTGTTCAGCATGATTTACAATTGCTTTTGCTAATTTTCCGTGATAGAAGGCCTCGCCCTCAGTATCAGCAATAAGCTCTAAGGTCTTTGCATGATCAGGAAATTTAAATAATTGTCCGGCTTTAGGAGGTTTTCCATTTACAAGAAATGCTTCATTATATTCAGGAAATTGTTTATATATTCTATATACAACTTGCCAAACATCCGCAGTTATGGGAGAAACTAAAAAACCATCTCTAGCATATTTAATCGCAGGTATAAATAATTCTTTGAAGTTTAAAGAGCCAAATTTTCTCCATAATTCAACCCACGCTGAAACAGCACCAGGAACAGTGACTGTATCCCACCCTGTCATGGGCATTTCCTTATATTTTGATGTGAAGTTTTTGGTTGACCAACCAGAAGGAGATCTTCCTGATGCATTTAATCCGACGATTCGTTTGCCATCCCATAATACCGCAAAGGCATCGCTCCCAATCCCATTCGAAGTTGGTTCTACTACGGTTAGAGCAATTGCAGACGCTAGAATTGCATCAATAGCATTTCCACCCTTTAATAACATTTGAAGTCCAGCTTGGGAAGCAAGTGGTTGAGAAGTACAAACCACATTGTTCGCTAATACTGGCATTCTTCGAGAAGGATAATCAAATTTCCATTTAAAATTAGGTTTCAAGTCCCTTACCTACTTTATTTTTTATCAAATGATTATTTATAATTTAGTTAGCTACGTATTTAATAAATATATTATCAAATAAATTTTCAATAAGTAGTGTTATTTTTAGTCCAATAACTGGACATAATAGCCGAGAATCCTTAGTTTATTTTCAAAACGATTTAAATCAGCAATAATTCCTTTCAATCCAGAACCGTCATGAACTAATGATTTTTCAAAATTTAGTGTAACTATTCCTGATTTTCCAGGACTTAAGTTCTCTCCTTGGCTGAATTTAAACGGGGACCCCTTCAATTCAACAAAACTATGATATTGGATTCCATCTCCAGGTTTTATTTTTCCTTCTTTAGGCTTATAGAATTGATTAATATAAACTTTCGCCCTAATCTCTTTTTCTTGTTTAAATTTTCCTTGAGAAACAATAATATTATCCCGGCTGATATCCTCAGGCGAAATATTACCTTTTAGAGCTAAACCTACTCGATCGCCTTCATAAGCCATTTTAAAATCTCTGTCATGCTTTTGAATACTCCTTATAATAATTTTTTTTCCTGGGCTAGGGCCCTCGTATCCAATTAGTTCAACCATTTGACGAATATTAATTAATCCTCTTTTTACAATTCCGAGAATGACTGTTCCAATTCCTTTTACCGGAAAGACATGGTCGATCAAGACTTTAGAGTATGGGGCTATTTCTAATTCTGGTTCTGGTAATCTTAATCCTAATTCAACAATTTTTTGTTTTAACTTTTCATAATCTTCCTTAAGAATAAGTTTAAAAATTTCGGTTCCTTTTAGACTAGTTGAGTCAAGAATTTTCTCAATTTCACTCTCAACCTGTTTCAATTTCCATTCAGTTTTCGAATTTATCCCTGTAATTATGACAAGACATTCTGTTTTAAATAATTGATGAAATAAATCCATTCCTACGAGAATTTCGCCTATTGCTGCATTTAGCCCTAATTCTAAATCGATTACTAATAAATGGATATTAGAGATTTTTAATACATGCAGTAAAGGTTTTATCTTATCGGGATAGTCAACGGGAGTCATAGCACAGAAAACATGTCCAGCCTCTTCATTTAATCGATTAAAAAAAAGTATATCAGACTTAGTTCCTGGGGCCCCTAACGCTTGCCCAATTAATTGTCGCTGGTCAAAATTTTCCCCGAAAATTCCAATGAGAAAATTCCTCTCTTTAGCTTCACTCATTTAGTTTTTAAAAAGTAGAATAAAACAAAAGTTTTTCGATAGTAATATTTACTCCTTATTTTAAGGTCTATTAATTATTAGAAATATTAAAATCTGGGGATCGCAATTCTCATTGGTAACCCCATGGAATCATATTCAAATTCATCTGGCAGAAATCTAAGATTAGATCGACCACGTGATGCAGAAACCGCTAAAATCCAAGCATCTAATATATCATCCACTTCTAATACTCTATTATTATACAGTCTTATTACTTTTCTTATATGAGGTTTAATATCTTTATAGTATTTCTTAAGAATTGAAAGCCGCTCTCTTATACCTTCATCAGTTTTCTTATAATATTGCAAAGGATTATCATTAAATGCTGCAAAACATGCTTCGGGGTGAGATTCGATAAAAATATTTTGGGCCTTTTTATTTTTCCTCAGTAATGTATCGACTTCTTTAATTTTATTAGTAATATTCCATGTTTGCTTTGAAAGACCTTTACTAGTCTGACTACGATTTATTTCATTAGCTTGGTTATAATTTGATGCATTCAATGCCAATCTACAAGGGCTAGGAAAAATAGATGAAGAACGCTTTCTAGTAAGATATTTACGAGCAATCATATCACATAATCTTGGAAGAGATCCTTTATCCCGCATTCCTATTGGAATATCAATTAAAATGAGAAGGGCATTTGAATAATGATCCCAGAGTTTTTGTACTGTAGAAAACACTTCAAGATTCCATGTTTGCTGATTTTTCGTTTCGACAATAACCCAACCATCCCGACAACCATCTACACCAAGAACAGAGGAAGTGTTTTTCATCTATATATTTATTTTTTATAAAACAAAATTCTTAATTCTATAAGAGGATTATATTCATAAAATTATAATTTTGTTCTGAATACTTATTAATTAATTATAGATTTATACATGAACAATATGTCAGATAAAGAAGAACCTGAAATTCGAAGGATTCAAGAATTAGAGAGTACCAATTTAGCTAGAGATGAAATTAGAGATAAAGTTATTGAAACAAAAAAGCAAGTAGAAAGAGAAAATGACCTTCTAGCTGAGCGTATTAACAAAAAATTTGTAGAACATAATATTAAAACCTTTGACATTGTTGGTGCTATAGGAGCGGGTAAAACAGCGATAATGGAGAAAATTTGCGAAAAGATTTCTTCTAAATATAGAATACTGGTAATCTGTGGTGATGTAACTACTAGGCTTGATGCGGATCGAATAGAGAGACATAATGCGGAAACAGTCCAAATCAATACTGGACGAGAATGCGCGTTAAATGCATATCATATTTTTCAAATAATTAAGCATAAAGACCTTAATGACTATGATGTCATATTCATAGAAAATGTTGGAAATTTAATTTGTCCCTCAGATTTCACTCTTGGTACAGATAAAAGATTAGTAGTAGTGAGTACTACTGAAGGAGAATGGGTTGTAGAGAAACACCCTTTACTATTCAAGACATCTAATATCGTAGTAATTAATAAAATTGATTTAGCAGAAAGACTAGGGACGAATATTCAAAAAATGATAGATGATGCTAAAAAAATTCAACCAAATATTACTGTTATTACTACAAGCGCAAAGACTGGAGAAAATATTGATAAATTAATTGAAGTTTTAGGCTTATAGGTTTGACACTTAGAAATAAAGAATTTCTATTAATAATTTAACTAGATTGATATTAGAAAAAAATATTTGAGTTAAAATGAACGAAACTTTAGAAAAAATTGAAAATTTAATTTCCGAGACAAATATTAACACTGAAAAATTACGAGAGATCCAAATAAATTTCATGAAAAAGGAATTAAAAGCTTTGCATTGCGTGGATAAATTTCTTGGTGATTTTCCCACATTTATTGAACCTGTCCATCTTGGCATTGATGTGAAAATAGGGGATGATGTACTCCTAGGTCCAAATGTATTCATTGGAGATAATTGTGAAATAGGCGATTATTGCGAACTTGTAAATACTATATTATTTGATAATGTTTCGCTTGGAGAAAACTTCAAATTAGAAAATTGTATCGTAGCAAAAGAGAGTAAATTAAAATTTAACAACTTTACTGCTTTTGGTAGCGTATTATCGGGACAAACTGATTCAAAAGAAAATCTTAATAAAATCTCTTTTTAAAATTTTTTTATATTTATGGGAAAGATTTAATACATCTGTCATCAAAATTTTGATTATGGAAGAAATTCTTGAAATCGCCCGAAAATCTTTCCCTCCAGTTGAAGGCTCTGAAATTATAGATGGAATTCAAAATGAAGTTGAAATTTTATGGGACAAATGGGGAATTCCGCATGTTTATGGTAATTCTGTAGAAGATGTATTTTTTACCCAGGGTTACATCCATGCTCGTCATCGTCTTTTTCAGATGGAACTATATAGAAGATTGACCACTGGAGAACTTTCAGAAATAGTGGGTGAAGCGACTATTGATAGTGATAAGCACTATAAAATAATCGGGTTACACCGTATTGCACAGAGATGTGCTAAAGATCTGCGAGATAATCCAAATACACAAATCTTTCAATGGATAACTGCTTATGTCAAGGGGGTAAATGCAGGAATAGAAAAAGCTAGAGAAAATCCTCCTATTGAGTTCGCCTTATTAAATCTAAAGATTAGGGACTGGAGAATCGAAGATACTCTTAAAATTTCTAGTTTGATTGAGTGGGGTTTGAGTAGCTGGAATTATCCACTAGAATTACTACGTGAAAGGCTAGTTTTGAAGCTAGGGGCTGAATTGGCAGATAAAATTGTACCTCTCTATTCGGGAGTTAGTTTTAAAAACAGTTCTGGAAGCAACGGATGGGTAATTAGTCCAAAAAAGTCTAAATCAGGTTCAGTTTTATTTTCAAATGATCCACATCTTCCTCTCACTCTCCCTGCAGTATGGATGTTAATCCATCTTAACTGTCCAGAGTTCAACATCATTGGTTCCAGTTTTTCAGGACTCCCAATGGTAGTTTTAGGGCACAATGAAAAAATTGCATGGGGATGTACAAATGTTCATGCCGATACAACTGATTTATTTAGGTTAGAATTAAATCCAGATAACAAGAATCAATATAAATATAATGGACAATATATTGACTTTGAATTCATAGATGACCCAATACATGTGAGTGATGCAGAAAATCCACTTCCCTATAAAATATTAATGACAAAATTTGGACCAGTTGTAGAATTTAGTGAGATAGATGGTAGATTTTATCCAATTGATCTTCCAAACAAATATGCCCTGCGTTGGTCAAGTTATAGTGCCAATCTGGAAGATACTCTTATGGCTTTTATTAACGTAAATATGGCATCAAATTGGTCCGAGTTTCGTGAAGCATTAAAAACACTGACAATTAATCCTCAAAACTTCGTTTATGGAGATGTAGATGGAAATATTGGTCATCAGCATGGAGGAAAAATACCTGTAAGAAATTATGGAGATGGCGCTACTGTAACTCCAGGCACAGACGAAAAATATAATTGGAAAGGTCTCTCTGAATTTGAACAACTGTTTTCAATCTATAATCCAGATCACGGGTTTGTATATACTGCTAATTTTAATGAAGATAAAGCTCCAAATGGATTGCTAATAGCTCAAGATACTAATGAACCATATCGTCAAATGAGAATAAAAAAACTACTGCAATCTAAAAATGATATCACAATGCAGGATTTTATAGATTTTCAATTAGATTATTTTACTGAAGAGGGTCCTGTATTATTACCAATAATGTTAAAGCACTTAAAAGGTAATCAATTATCGAGAAAATTTGCTGAAATTATCTCTTTATTGGAAAATTGGGATTATTATTTAACAAAAACGACAGTTGCGGGGACTATATATAAAGTTTGGTGGCAAGAAACGATTAAAACTATTTTGGTTCCAATTATCGGAGAAGATAATGTTTTGCCTTATTTGGCTTCTAGTCCATTTGAGCTAAGGAGATTATTTAAATTATTTGAAGGCAAAATGGAAGAACTCCAGGAACATCTCCTAACTTCACTTCAGAACACGATCACATTTCTTACTGAAGAATTATCTGCTGATCATAACAAGTGGAAATGGGGTAATATACATAAGCTTACACTTGTTCACCCTTTCTCACTTGCTCGTGAAGAAGCTAAAGCATTAAATATTGGCCCTTTTAAGTTAGGCGGTGATTCAAACACGCTCAATAATGGCTATTATGATCCCTTAAGCAACTTTGATGTTCTAGTAGGACCTTCCTACCGTCAAATCCATGATCTCTCTGATTGGGATAAATCGATCTGTAATATTCCGGGTGGTCAATCTGGCTTACCATTTCACAAACACTATAACGACCTCATTAAACTATACGTGAAAGGAAAATACATTCCAATGTTATTTACTAAAGATAAGATCTCTGAAAATTTGGAAGGAATTTACAAGCTACTTCCAAAATAATCTAAAAAAAATATTTTAACTTTTTTTTATACACTTGTCATTGCATATAGAGTACTACCGATGATTCCAGCGATAACCATACAAAAGAAACAAATTATTGTACCAATTAGAAGTATTTTCATTGATTGAATTTTACTTCTTTCAGGTGTAATCTCAGGGATTGGAGCAAATGCGGTGTAGAGAATTGAATAAAAACCAGCTCCAGCTCCACCAAATAATAAGATCAAAACAGGATTAAAGAAGTGGACTGGTAATATTATTTCAAGTATTGCACCGCAAATATAGCCAAGTAAAAAAATCTCTCCAGAGTTCATTTTATATATTCGATTTGTTATCAAAATTCCCACACCAATCATTAAAAATACTGGTATTGCCAAAGCTAAATCGTGCCATAAACTTACTGCAGCTCCTTGTAAACCTCCACCGCTATAATATACAATTGTTTCTTCAATTAATGCAATAACAAAAATAATAGGTAAATAGAGAATTTTTAAACTACTATTTTCTTGCTGTTTCGCCCTGAGATTCATAAAAATATAATTGGTTAATAGCAAAAGGATCAATAGATTTGTAGCGGCAAGAACATTTAAAATATTAAGAAACCCTAGTAAATAAAAGATTACAACATCGATGATATACCACACAATAATAACATATACAAATGTTCGAAGCCAGTCTGGATTTTCCTCATCATAAAAAATCTTTTCTTTTAATTTCATTAAAAATCACACTTAAAAATTATTTGAAACTACTAAAGGTATTATCAGTTTGAAATAGCTTAAATTTTATCTTAATTTTTAAAGTATAAATAATAGATTTAAATTTGATTATTTATGGCAAATAAAAACAATTTTTATGATGTTATTGTCGTAGGGGCTGGACCTGGAGGATCATTTGCTGCCAAAGCGGGTGCCGAAAACGGGTATAAAACACTTTTAATAGATAAAGAATTGATATCTGAAAAAGGGAGATATAAAGCATGTGGTGGAGCCATAGCGTGGGAATTAGTAGAGGAAGTAGATTATCCTGAAGACAAAATTGCGAGGGTCATAGAATCTTTAGAACTCCATCATGTCGAGGGGGAGGATTATTCTAAAAAAGGAAAAGGTGCCGTAATTTGGCGAAGTGTTTTTGATAAATACTTAACTGACATGGCAATTGAAAGTGGAGCCGTATTTAAAGAGAAAGAAAAATTAATTAGCATCCAAAAATCAAATGAGTTTTATGAAATAAAGACTACCAAGGGCAGTTATAAAGCAAAATATGTTATTGCTGCTGATGGAGTCACATCTCAAACCTTAAAATATTTAGGGTGGCCATATTTTAGAAGCGAAGACTTAATTTTAACAATTACTAAAGAAATGAAAACAACAAAATCTATTATAGATAAGACTTTGGGATCTGATACAGTTCATTTATTTTTTGGGATTGAAAACTTTATTCAAGTAGGTTATGCATGGCTATTTCCAAAGGAAGAAACAATTACTATGGGTTGGGGAAACCAGATTAATTTAGTTAAAAATTCAAGAGAGGAATTCGATATATTTGCTTCTCTTCCTTTTGTAAAAGAGGCACTTAAAGACTCAAAAATGGAGATTTTTAAACCACACCTTATTCCTGTCGGAGTAAGACCCAAATTATATGATGATAATGTTTTCGCAGTTGGAGATGCTGGTGGCATTGTAGATCCTATTAGTGGAAAAGGTATTCCTTACGCAATGATGTCCGGACAATTAGCTATTGAATCAATTAAAACATGTGAGAAAAGAGATAAACTCGAAAAGCTTGGTGCTACATATGAAAAAAATCTAGATAAAAATTTTCTAAAAATTCTAAAAGCTAAGAGATTAGCACGAGACAGAATATTTGAGAGTGATGATAATTTGAAGAAATTTCTGAGGTTATGGGAAACAAATAGGTCATCTCAAATAGTTATGAGAAAATTAATATAGGAGGAAATGTCTAATGCAATTTGCAGATTATATGAAGATATATGTACCTAAAATCAATAACGCAATAAAATCGATTTACGATAGAAAGATAAATCAAGTAGAAAACCCTTTTTTAAAGGACTATTACACAGAATTAAGAGATTATTTTTTAGCAGGCGGAAAAAGGATCAGACCCTTATTAGGGATTGCCACTTATAATGCCTTTAGTCGAAATGATGATAATATAATAGTTCCTTGTGTAGGAGTAGAATTCCTTCATAATGCTTCTTTAGTCCACGACGATATTATCGATAAAGATGATTTTAGACGAGGCAAACCAGCATTTCACTATAGATTTAGACAATATCACTCCAACTATAACTTAAAAAAAATGATTGCGGAAGATTTTGGTACTAATATTGGAATTATAGGGGGTGATTCGGCATTCTTTTTGGGCTTAGAACCATTTTTATACAATGATTTTAAAAAAGAATTTAATCTTAAGGCAATAGAACTTTATAAAAAGGCTTTCATAGAAATTTCTGATGGAGTTCTCATTGAAATTGATATGGTAAATCAGAAAGATCTCACTATGGAAGATTACATTAAAATGATCTCCCTTAAAACTGGCGCATTGATTGAAAAATCTATGTTAATCGGAGCAACTTACGCTGGAGTTCATGAGATTAATCCTACATTAATGCAACATATATCTACCTTTGGTAAAAATATAGGTATTATTTTTCAAATAATTGATGATATTCTTGGTACATTTGGAGATGCAAAAAAAACGGGAAAACCAACAGATGGAGATATTAGGGAAGGTAAAAAAACCTGTTTATTAATCACCGCGTATGAGACTCTATGCAAAGAGGATCAAAGAGAACTAACAGGCTTGATTGAAAATCCTAATATGACCGAATCTGATGTAAATCGTGTAAAAGATTTATTTCAAGAAGCTAATGCTGCCAAAGTTTGTCAAAGATTAGCTGATATGTATTATACTCAAGCTACTGTAGCGTTAGAAGAGATAAGAAGATACAGCTACGTCGAGGAGTGGGAATTTTTTAGCGATGTTTTAGATTTTGTTGTTGAGAGAACTTTTTAAATATTAGTTTTCTTTTTGTAAAATTTTTTATACTAACCAAATACAATTATTTAATATAAAATAATTAATGTGATCTGCTGTGGTCTTAATTGGAATAACTGGGGCAACGGGTATACCTATTGCGATAAAATTATTGGAAATTTTAAAAGAAAAGGGAATTGATCGAGAATTAATCATATCAATAATTGCCGAAAAAGTAATCGAGCTTGAGTCTGATTATAGTGTTTCTGAAATCCGTAATTTAGCTTCCAAAAATTATGATGTTGATGACTTAACTGCAGCACCATCAAGTGGATCTTATAAGAATGAGAACATGATTATAGTACCTTGTACTATGAAGACATTATCAGCTATTGCAAATGGTTATGCTGACAATTTGATTACACGAGCTGCTGACGTAATGATTAAAGAGCAAAGAAAACTCGTATTAATCGTAAGAGAAAGTCCATTTAGTGCAATCCATCTTGAAAATATGCTTAAATTGGCGAGATTAGGTGTTGTAATTGCCCCACCTGTTCCTTCATACTACATTAAACCTAAAAGTGTTAATGAATTAATAGAATTTACTGTGGGAAGAATATTAGATCAAATAGGAATAGATAGTGGTATAGTAAGATGGGGAGCTGATTAGATTATTAATATTTATTGTGTTTAAGATAAAATGGTTTACTGATTTAACCATCTATATAAGTCGCCAAGAATAACGTATTTACTCCTATTGCCTTTTAATTTATCTATTTTATCAATGTTCATTAACCATAAACACGAGCGTAATTCATTTTTTAACGTTCTTATTTCTTTGACCGTATTATTAATGGATTTAGTTTTTCTATCTTTCCAAGCCGATTGAAGAAATTTATAAGCAAAGCCTCCGATATCGGCACCTAATGCAATACATTTTGCGATATCAATTCCAGTTCTTAATCCTCCAGTAGCTATCAATAATTTTTGGGTTACTTTCCTAGCATAGATTACGCTAACAGGTGTTGGTACACCCCATTCTCTAAACACTTCTGCAGGATCTCGAGTATATTTTTGATTATCAAAATTATTACGCTTCGATTCAATGGCTGAAAAACTAGTACCTCCAGCACCTCCAACATCTAATCCATCAAATCCAAGTTTATCAAGTATTAATGCTGAGTCTTGGTTAAAACCCGTTCCAACTTCTTTAGCAATTATTGGTGTTTTTTTATATTTTTCTCGCAGCTTTTTAAAGTTATTGCTAAAAAGTTTATAGGAGATATCACCCTTATCCTGAACTAATTCGTGTAGAGCATTTAAATGAATTGCCATAGTATCAGCTTTTATCATCTCTATGCATTTTCCAAAATCATCTAATTCAAAATTAAGAGCACTGACTTGACCTATACCAATATTTCCAATTATGGGAATATTAGGTGCAACTTCACGCGTTATTTTAAATGAATCTAATAAAGCGGGGTCTTCAATCCCAGCACGCTGACTTCCAACACTCATAATAATATTTTCTTCTTCAGCAGCTTTAGCCAAAATTTCATTGATTTCTTTTGAGACAGGATGACCACCCGTAATTGCGCTTATACAAATAGGAGCCGAAATCTTTTTGTTAAAAAAATTTACCGAGAGATCAGTATCTTCAAAATCTCCCTCTGGGATTGGATAATGTATCAATTTAATATCATTGAAATAATTTTCAGAATGTTGTACATCATATTCTAGAGGAATTTTAAGATGCTCTATTTTTCTATCTATTATCTCTTTAGATTCATTGGATTTAGGCACTTTATTCATCTCAGTATTTATCATTTTAATAAAAGTTGTTAGTTAATTAATATATTTGTGCAATTTATCTTTTCATTTTTTAATGATTTATATATATATCCCTCTTTAAGTCCATTCAGTAATTGTACAGGAATATTATATTTGCAAATTTCTTTAATCGAATTAATCTTACCTTGAATTCCACCAGTAACATCTATTTTTTGTCCTAAGTCTGCCAAATCCAAATTTTCTAAGTCCCCTAAATATAGTTTTATAGCTAATTTTACATTTTTTTGGTTAGGATCTTCATCTTTAATATATATGCCATCAGTTTCCATAACAAAAATGACTTTTAAAATTTGATATTTCTTTAAATTTTCACATAACTCAAAAATAATCTGATCTCCCGAAATTATAGAAAACGATCCTTGTTTATCAAGAATAATATCTCCATATAATATAGGTAGGATATTAAGATCTAAGGCAGTTTCAATAATATCAATAGATTGAGTTGAAATTTTCAAGGAATCCTTGATAAAAATACTAGAGGCTTGAATAGATAAAGCGGGATATCCCTTTTCTAAAAATAAATCTATAAGGTAAGAATTAAAATTATTCATTGATTGATGGGTTTTAGTAAGTCCTAGTATTTGATTTGGAATGGATGAATTAATTCCCGCAGAAATACTATACTCTTTTGCGAGAGGATGGCCAAATGACCCTCCTCCATGAATTAATATTAACTGTTTATTAGCATCAATTATTTGTTGAATAGCGCTTTTTACAACATCTTCCCTTATTGAATATGGTTTATCTTTATCAGTTAACAGACTTCCACCTAATTTTAGCAAGACAATTTCATTGTTATCTCTCACATTTAGTTCGCTCTCATCCAATCAAAGTTTTCCAAGCATCAAATCCTTCTTTTTCAATAGCCTTAGCTACTTTTTCTTGAATATCTTTATTTTCCGTTAAGGCTATGACCAGTCCGCCTCGTCCAGTTCCAGTCATTTTAGCTCCAATTGCTCCATTCTTTAAAGCTAGACTAACCAATTTGTCATTAATCTTTCCTGAAACTGTTATTTCTTGAAGTAATTTGTGGTTTTGATTCATTAAATTAGCAACTTCTGTGATATTTCCCTCAATTAATGCTTTTTTCGCTTCAGCTGCTAAACTCTTATAATCATTAAAGATCTGATCAAATTTCTTAGGATTTTCTTCTTTTAATCGTCGAACATCAGCAACTACTTCAGTTGTTGAAGCTGTTATTCCTGTATTACCTATAACTAAAGGCATCTTTTTTGGAGATTGTAGAAGATCCATTGTGTTTTTTCCACCACTTAAGTTTTTAACGAACCAAATTAATCCTCCATAAGTTGACGCAGTATTATCAATACCAGAGGGTGTCCCATGATAGGCTTTTTCTCCTTCATAAGCGGCTTCATTAATTTTCTCATCGTCTAAATTTAGATTAAAAGTATCGTTCAAAGCCCGCGCCAGTGAGGTACATTGGGCTGCTGAAGCTCCAACACCACTTGCAGCAATTAAATCTCCAGCAAAAGATATTTCAAGTTTTTGTGTTACTACATCTACTTCTAAATATTCGATCACGTTTGCAATTGATTGCATTGCCTCATTGAATTTCTTTTTCTTATAACCGGGTGTTGCTGGTCTCTGATCATCTACTGTCCAACCTTTGCCTTCAACAACTTTAACTTCGGAAGTGGTATAGGATCCTAAAGCGGATGCGATAGCGGGAAGTCCATACACAACATAATGTTCACCGAATAATATTGTCTTTCCATATCCCTTACCGGTGCCCATTTATTTCACCTCAACCGTTCCTTCTGAACCATTGACAATAATTGTTTGTCCTGTCTTAATCATATCAGTATTAATTTTATCTACACAAGGGATTTCACTAATAATACACCCCACTGCCACGATAGTGTCAATTTCCTTATTTACGATAGCAGCTGGAGCCATATTATTTTTCTTCATTCTATACATCGTATATGAGCCCACCGTTGAGCCTTTACCAGTTGGAAATACTAAAATTTTTCCGGTGATTGATTGACCTTCAAGTTCATGTCCAACTTCAACAACTTTTCCAGTATCAGGATCGACACCCCCATAGAATGAAATTCCATCTTTAGTTACTATCGCTTCTGCTTCAGCGGTTCCTTTAAATATTTTTCTCCCTTCTAATTTCATTTTGTTGCCTCCTCAATACACGCCTCAATGGATCCAATTTTCACTTTAAACTTGTTCTTTGCTCGACCATAATAACAAGCTTTAGCAGAATCTACCATGATTCCCTTAAATCTTCCTTTAATAGGAGCTACTACGCAGCAAGTATCAGCGGCAAATTTAGCTCCTGCATCTTCTATTAATTTTGAGTATCCGACTTCATCGGCAATTCTTTTTGTTGGTCGAGCTGTAGTAATCCAAAACTCTTTTTTTACTTTTTTCCCCTCAAGTAAATGAGCTATTTTTGCAATCTCATGAATTGAAGCATGTGGACAGCCAATACTTATAAAATCTATTTCACTCTCGCTGTCAATAAGCTCAGCACGTGTTTTTTCCAAATCATCCTGATTAATATCAAAAACGATATCACTCGGTTTCGGGTAATTATTATATTCGGGAGTAATTCCTTCCATGTGGAATAATGCTGTTCCCCCATATGTAGCAACAGAAGCACAAAATGACTTTAACTCTTCTACAGTAGCTAATTGAATGCCCGTGATGTAAGGTATCTTTTTTTCTAATTCTACTAGTTTATCACCAATTATTTTTCCCAATACGCCAAACTCATCAGTACCCTTAACTGATGCATGTACATTGATTAAAACTTGCCCGTGGCGATTTTCATCTAGGTGATATCCATATTTAGGTGTTCTACCAGTTAAAGCTGCGGCTAATGCACTAGGACCACCTTCCCTGTTAGTTCGAGCTCCTATAACCGAGTTAGAATAACAAACTGCACTACTTTCTGCCCAAGCAATATGTTGCCCAAAATGTGGTACATTACCAATTAAATAGGGAGTGCAAGAGCAGGTAGTAATAATTCCCATTCTAGCAAAAGCATCTATAGCTCGATTTTGATTTTTCGCAAACTCTTCATCAATTCCCAATGCTTGCCAATTTTCACGATCCATTCCCGCCGGATTTAAAGTAGTTAAAACTCTAACCCTTCCATCTTTTGCCATTTCACTTAACCATTCCAAACCGGCTTCACCAAGATTGGCATAAGAAACACCTGCTATTTGAACTCCATAAACATCAATCATACATTCAGCATCAAAAATATCACCTAAAGTAGTTAAAATTTCCATGGATTTTTGGACAGCTTTTCCATGTTTCCCATCCAACATATCTTGCTCTTCTTGTGTTAATTTCACTTTTATCTACTCCGTCTATTTAAAATATTTATTGATATCGACTTTTGGAAACTCTGCGATATCAAAACTCTTTCCT
>SDBS01001122.1_pt1 | contig 27335 bp, 27 predicted proteins | sample 2277091 | NCBI WGS metagenome assembly SDBS01 (sample SAMN10404972, study PRJNA504765) | marine sediment metagenome | isolation source: marine sediment core GS10_PC15, 163 cmbsf | place: Arctic Ocean: Southern Knipovich Ridge | collected 2010
AACTGATTATGTTTTTCATTATCTGTTTCGTTTTCATAGGTGCTGTATCGGGTTTTGCTTCATTTAAATACGTAAGAGTTGCTTCATTCAAGGATATTGGCCAGAGCAGGGCCTTTTTTATAGCTCTGAAAGAAGATGTCCCCCATGCTGAACTGGAGGAGGGCCTTTGGGAAATTGTGGATTACTATATGACGAAATACGGCCAGGCACCACAGATGTGGATCTATTTTTTTGACGAGAAGAAATATACACCCAAGGATTTCCCGATTGAAGGGGAAGCCCTGGATCATTTGATAGCAGAGTATTTTTATGCTACAGATACACGCCGTAAGGATTTACAAATTCACGGTGAAGCAGATCTGAAAAAAATCAAAAAGGCGGGAAAAATTGAGTCGCCTTTATGGGAGGGGCAATAGCCCGGATAATAAAGCGGAAAGTTTGTCAGGAACACATTCCGCTTAAGTATGTAGACTTTATTCGGTAATAGATATGCTTGCAGGAGAAAACGTAAGTCACAAGTCCCACCTTCTGGTAATTGATGATGAAGAGGGCATGTGCCTCTCTTTGAAGAACCTTATGGAAAAGGAGGGCTTTTTAGTAAGTACGGCCCGTTCAGCGCTCGAGGGCTTACAGATAATCCAGTACAATAGTATCGACATGATTATCAGTGATATTATTATGCCGGACATGAGCGGACTCGTCTTTCTTTCAAAACTGGGGAATAGATTCCCTGTAATTATGATAACTGCGTACGCATCTATTGAATCCGCCCGCAAAGCGTTTAAATTAGGTGCATGTGATTATCTTGTTAAACCCTTTGAATTTGAAGAACTTCTGGTAGTAATAAATCAAAATCTTAATATCCAGTCCCACACCAGCGAAGTATATCTAAAATCCAAAAACGCTTCTTTTTTACGGGTAATAGAGATGGCCGAGAAGTTCAGCTGTACTGATATGCCAATTTTAATCTGTGGGGAAAGCGGCACAGGAAAAGAAGTTCTTGCCAACTATATTCACAGGATAAGCAAGAGAAGCTCAAAACCATTCATAAAAATTAATTGTTCGGCTATTCCTGAAACTCTACTTGAGAGTGAGCTTTTTGGATATGAAAAGGGTGCTTTTACGGGTGCGTATGGAGTGAAAATCGGTAAATTTGAAGAAGCGGATGAAGGGACGATATTACTCGACGAAATAGGTGACATGAACGGTTTACTGCAGGCAAAAATACTTCGGGTCCTTCAAGATTTTGAATTTTCCAGACTGGGGGGGCAAAAGACGGTAAATGTTGACATTAGAATCATTACCGCGAGTAATAAAAATCTCAATAAATTAATCCAAAGAGGGGAATTTCGTTCGGATTTATATCACCGCCTTAATGGTTTGTGCCTTTCGCTCCCAACCTTGAGGGAGAGATCTGAAGATATTCTGGACATTGTATATTTTTTTATGGACAAGTTTAATGAAAAGTACGGGAAAAATATAAGAGAAATAAGCAGTTCAGCTACTGAGATTTTGGCATCCTACCAGTGGCCCGGAAATGTGCGTGAGTTAAAAAATTGTCTGGAAAGGGCAACAGTTATCTGTGAGGGTGAATGTATAGACCCGGAACATCTTCCGGACAGCATATTAAACATTAATAAAAGTGAAAAGTCTGCTGGATCTAAAAATTTTTCCGCGAGTATGAAAGAATATCGGGATAATTATATGAGGAAATTAATACTTGATACATTGAAAAATACTTCCGGGAGCCGGGCAGAAGCTGCGAAGATACTGAATATCAGCCGTAAAACACTGTATAACTGGATGAAGAGCCTCGAAATTAGACATGACTTCGCCTGATAACCAATCGGATATTCTGATCATCGATGGCCTGACGGTAGATTACGGCCCGCGAATGGGTCTAGATGGAATGAGGTTTAAGTTAAAACGGGGTGACATTCATGCAGTTTTAGGGCCTCATGGTTCCGGGAAATCAACGTTAATAAATGTGATCTCGGGCCGAATCCCTAAATTCAATGGAACTGTATTATTTGATAATCATATATTAAAAAAACTCTCACCAAAAAAGGCCATTAAATTAGGTATTAGAGCAATTTATCACGAATTATATCTCTACCCGAAATGGAGCGCGTTTGAAAATATTTTTTTTGATCATAGGATCAAAAAACATTTTATCGTGAATGATAAAAGCGCGATGAGAGCAAAAGCGCTCGATATTTTTAACGCGTTATCCGTTAATATTGATCTCGATACCCCTATAATGTACTACAATGTTAGCCAGCAGCAAATGATACAGATAGCCAAAAATATCTGCTTTCCCGCTAAGCTTCTGTTAATAGATGAATTATCGGTGAAACTTGACCCGGAACAACTTGAGAGATTCCAATATCTCCTTTCCATTTTGAGACAGAGGGGAACTTCCATTCTTTATGCCACGAGCAACATGGACGAAATTTTCAATTTTGCTTCTAAAGTTACTGTACTTAAAAACGGACAGGTTGTGGAAACTGCTAATATTGCTGAAATCGATAAAATACAGCTGGTAAAGCTTACATATTCATTTATGACCAGCCGCAAAGAGCTTGAAAAGAGTAATTTTGAGCTGTTCTATTTAAAAAATTTTTACGAAGGTGTTTTTAACAATATTCCCCTTCCCTTTATGGTTACAGACACTAAAGGTAATATCATTTTTATTAACACCCGGTTAAACAATTTATTAAAAATCAATCGTGAGGAATATTTAGATCATTTTTTTAATGACCTGTTCAAGTTTCCTGAAGATACGCTAAGGGAAATTCAGCATAAGATATATAACGGGGAGGATCTATGTTTTAGCAATTATCAACCCGAACATTTCCCGGAACAGTCATATTGTAAACTATATATGGTACCCTCTTTTGATGAGGATGAATCATTTATCGGAATACTGATAATTTTCAGTTATGATGATGAAGTAAATGATAGAGAAGATCAGGAGGACAAAAATAATAAATTTGGCAGCATATCATCTATGGATAAAATTACCGGCTGGATTGCTCATGAAATAAAGAACCCTTTGAGCATCATATTGAATTATCTCAAACTGATTAAAACTGAAAATTCGATAGAGCAAATAAAGAATAACACGGAAAATGTTGAAAAAGAAGTAAGGAGAATAAAACATATAATTGAAAAATTAATAAATATGGCAGCCTTACAGAAAGAGACTTCAAAAAAGATAAAACTGGATTCACTTTTTAATGATGTAATAAATTTAATGAAACCAACAATTGATCAGAATCGCGTCAAGCTTGAGTTAAATTATCAAAAGGACATTTTCGTGAGTGTTGACCCCGATCTTTTAAAGCAGGTGGTTGTAAATATGGTATTAAATGCTGTTGAATCCATGCCGTATGGAGGGCTGCTGCGTATTTCTTCTAATCTACAAAATATTGATCAGAAAGCCTTTATTATGATCGAATTTAAAGATAACGGGGTCGGGATAAAGAAGAAAGACATAAGGAACATCTTTAATCCATTTTATACAACTAAAAATAACAGGGAAATGGGAGGACTGGGATTGTCGATATGCAGGGATATTGTATCGCAGTATGAGGGGCACATTACAGTTGACAGCACGCAGCAGCTCGGTTCCACATTTCGCATCTTCCTGCCTTATGGTTAGTCGGCCTTGCTGCCAGTCAGTAACCGGCTGCCAAATTACACGAGTGTGTAATTGTTGCCTAACTGTGTAATTCTTTTCCCATTCCAGGCGGTAAAAGGCCCCCTTTTACAGGTTTTCCCCGGGATTTTTTTGGCACTATATTTGCTATAATAAAAATAATTCATCAGGTAAAATTTATAAAAAATCTTTTAAGGGGGTTAAATTATGTTTGAAAAAGATGAAGAATCTCGGGAGAAGATTGAGCAAAACAGTGTTTTAAAGAATGCCAGTGAGAGCTTCAAGCATAACAGCGATTTTCAAGAAATTAATGAAATCGTTGACAGGAAAGGTTTTGATGGATTTGCCGACACAATGGCGAAAAAAGTGGACAGAAGGCATTTCCTTAAAACAATGGGTTTTGCAACCGCAGGTTTCAGCTTGCTCGGTTTTCCCGCTTTTGCGCAGAAAAAGAAGAAGGAGGAGGAAAAAGTCACCCAGAGATTCAGGGCTGCCTATTCAGCAATTATCATGGCTGTATTCTGGGTAACCAAAGGGGCGGAGACATTTCAGCATCTAGGCGGACTTACCGGGTTTGATTTTGAAATTTTAGATGCAGGGGCGGATGTCGGTGTACAGAGGTCACAGATCGATCTTCTGGCCTCAAAAGCACAAGATTATGATGTTGTATTCATACATCCGTCAGCGATCGGCGCTTTTGAGGAACCTGCCAGGGAGCTGATCAGCAAAGGTGTAGTTGTGGTAGATATTGATACGCTCCTCGTTCCAGATCTTTCAACTATAGATATCCTCACCTTTACAGAACCGGACAATATATACATGGGTTCGGCAGTGACTGAATTTCTCTGTAAGAAGATTGGCTATAAGGGAAATGTGGTACATACCCAGGGGCAGCTCACTCACACAGGTGCCCAGGGAAGGGCGAAGGGATTCAGGCAGACTGTATCAAAATACCGGGACATCAAGGTGATTGATGAAACCCCGGGAGAATGGAGCGTTGATAAGACACGCCAGGTATGGGACGATCTTTTAGTTAAATATAGAAGGATAGACGCGGGTTTCTTCCATAACGATGACATGGCTCTTGGCGCGTACGCGGCTCTTCAGGCAGTCGGAAGAGAAAAGGAAACCATTCTCTGCGGAGTAGACGCGATGGCTCCTGCCCTGCGCGAGCTCAAGAAGGGACATATTCAGGGCACTGTGTTTAATCCCGCATGCAGGGTGCACGGTTACGCGTTCTGGGCAGCATGGTACCATTTAGTTAATAAAGTTCCAAAGAGCCAGATCCCCAGTTTTATCCGATGTGACGGACCTGTGGTCACTGTGGATTCTAAACCTGAAGAAGTGGATAGCTATATATGGCTTAATGAACACTATCTGATTTAAGGAAGTAGGAAATCAAAAGTAAATAACCGGGCCTTCATTTCCGGGCCCGGTTATTAATGTTTATATCTCGTGCCAAACTGATTGAAAGTTGACTTGATTACATTTTTTTAACCGGAGGATGAAGATTGTCTGAACAGAGCGAAAAAAATGTTGCTGCTATAAAAATGGTGAATATAACCAAGACTTTTGGAGGGGTTAGAGCGCTCGATAGGGTTAGTTTCGAAGTAGGCGAGGGCGAGGTCAGGGGGCTTATCGGCGAAAATGGGGCAGGAAAAAGTACACTGATGAAGATTCTATCAGGGGTTCATACTGATTATTCAGGCGATATGTATATCAGGGGAAAACAGGTAAGATTTGGAGGAACATCAGATTCATTGGGCTGCGGAATTGGTATGATTTACCAGGAGCTGTCAGTTATTGAATGTCTTACAGTAGCAGAAAATAACTTTTTAGGTATACAGCCTGTAAACCGGGCCGGTGTAATAAAATGGAGATATATGCAAAAACTTGCCGGAGAACATCTGAAAAGCCTGGGCATCGATGTCGATGTCAACCTTCCCCTTAATTTCCTCTCTTTCAGCATCCGTCAAATGATAGAAATAGCAAAAGTCATATTCTCTGGGGCGCAGATAATCATTATGGATGAGCCGACGTCTTCCCTTTCCCATGCTGAAACTGGACAGCTTTTTAAACTTGTCCGTACTCTAAAGAAGAGGGGGCATACTATTATATTTATATCGCATTTTATTGAGGATGTAATGACCATTTCAGACTCGATCACAATACTGAAGGACGGAAAGGAAGTGGCTACCCTCCGGAATGTGCAATTAAGTAAACATGAAGTGATAAACAGCATGATAGGCGCGACAAAGGGACATCTTGTCAGAGAGGCCGATGAGATCGTGGAGCTTAAGTCTCCGGATTCTGACGTTATTATGGAAGTGAAAGACCTCACTAAAACAGGTAGTTTTGAAGATGTGACCTTTGATCTTAAAAAAGGTGAGATTCTTGGGTTGTACGGCCCTCTCAGCGCGGGCCAGGAGAACGTTGGAAAGGCCATATTCGGTCTTAAAGGTTATGACAGCGGAATGATTTTGCTGGAAGGTAAATTATTGCCGAAGGAGCGCCCCTATAAAAAGAAAAATTTAGGTGTTGCCTACATTTCGGAAGATAGAAAAGGATCGCTTTTTCATCAGTTCGAACTGTTTAAGAATATAACTCTTCCTTTTCTCGCAGATGTTCTGGGACCGAAAATGAACTGGATAATAAAACCAAAAAAGGAAAAAGACATTACCAACCGCCAAATAGAAAAATACTCGATTAAGACATCCGGACCAGAAGCCGTTTTAAACTCACTCAGCGGCGGCAACCAGCAGAAGGTCGCTATTGCGAAATGGCTTACTATGATTCCAAAGGTGATTATCTTTCAGGAACCAACTCGCGGAGTTGATGTTGGCGCAAAAGCAGAAATTGTTGAGTCAATTAAAGCCCTAAAAGACCAGGGGCTTTCCTGTATCGTAATATCCATGGAACCCGAGACAATTCTTGATTTAAGCGACAGAGTCATGATTTTTTCCAGAGGGCGGGTGGTTTCTGAACTGAAAGATACAAAGACCTCAAAGCTAAAAATACTGGAGATAGCCTGAAATGAATAATCAAAAAATTAATAAAACATTTATTCGGCAAATAAGAGCATGGGTAAAACCACGAACACGCATCCTTGCCCCTTTTTTAACTCTTGTGATTCTTGCTTTATTTTTCGGGGTTGTTACCGATTCTTTTCTTACATTGAGAAATTTAGAGAACATACTTGAACAGGCATCTTTACTTGCAATATTGGCCACCGGTATCACTCTGGTACTTCTGCTGGGCGAGATTGATCTTTCCTTTGCCAATGTGGCTTCATTGATCGGGATAATAATGGCTCTTTTAGCAGACCGCGAGATTGGAGTTGGTTTTGTGATTCCTGTGTGTGTGTTTGCCGCTGTAGTGGTTGGATTGGTAAATGGGTATGTGACCGCCTATATAGGGGTACCTTCTTTTATGGCGACTCTTGCGATGTTTCAGATCTCCTATGGTGTCGCGCGCTACGCAAGTAAAGCAATACCAATATTCACGGTTCCTACCCTTTTTGCAGTTCTTGGAAATAAAAATTTAGGATTCTTGCCGTGGGTAGTGATTTGCGCCATTGTAATAATGGGGGGCGCGCATTTTGTGCTAAAATACACACGCTTTGGCCGCTATGTTTACATGACAGGAGGAAACCGGGAGGCGGCAAAAGTTTCAGGTATAAACACCAGGATGGTGGTTACAGTCGTATTTATCATTGCCGGATTTACTTCCGGTTTTGGAGGAATGGTGGGAATCGGCAGGCTGGGTGTGGCTTATGATAACTCCTTAAACGCGAGGCTTATAGATGGAATCGCGGCAGTTGTCCTCGGGGGAACATCTTTAACAGGCGGAGAAGGCAGTATATTGAATACAGTAATCGGTGTGTTAATATGGACATGTCTTGGAATCGGTCTTAATCTTATGAATATTTCAATTTATATAAGAGACCTTGTCCGGGGGATTATTCTTTTAGTGGCTCTAGTATTTAATATTGTTGTTCAGAGGTCTGTACAGGTTGAAGGATAATCATTCAGGCTGTCCCTTAACACATAAAATGACTATATTTGTATATAAAATCCTTTGCAATATAAAGCATTATATGTAAAATAAGTCTTATGGGACAGCCTAATACGAGGTTGTGAGACAACCTCAATTACATTATATCAATGTACTATTTCTATTAAACTGACAACATACAGGAGGAATAACATGGGAAAGTTCAAATACGCTGTTGGTTTGTGGGCTCTTGGCGGGGCTGCCGACAGGTATGTGCCGAAAGGCTATACGGAAAAAGCCTTACCGCTGAAAGAGCTGATTGAAATCGCGAGCAGCATTGATGGAATCGATGGTATTGAAACTATGTCACACCAGCTTGATGGTATCAATCTATCAGATTTTATGGGGTGGTTAAATGACAACAACCTTAAACAGACCAGTATACTTGCCAACACCTTTGGAGACAGAAAATATAAGCTGGGATCTATAACTCACACGGATAAAAAGATCAGACAGGACGCCATAGATATCTGTAAAAAAACAGTTGACCTTGCGGTCAAAACGGAATGTCCTGCGGTTTGTCTGTGGCTCGGAAGTGACGGGTTTGATTACTCTTTTCAGGTCGACTATATAAAGCACTGGACAACTTTGAAGGATAGTATAATCGAGATAGCTAATTATAATAAGGATATTAATATATGCCTTGAATACAAACTGAAGGAGCCGAGAAAATACATGACTATCGGGGCTGTCGGCAAGTCGCTTTACCTCGCAAGGGAGTGCGGGGAGAATGTAGGAGTAACAATTGATTTTGGTCATTCGCTCATGGCAAAGGAGAAACCGGCTGAATCAGTAGTGCTGTTAAGTACACATAAAAAGATGTTTAATGTTCACATGAACGACGCTTATGGCGACTGGGACGATGATCTTATAGCTGTCAGCGTACACCCCCAGGAATCGCTTGAGTTTATGTATTATCTTGAAGTTATGAAATACGACGGCTGGATCGGGCTTGATATTTTTCCATTCAGAATGGATGGAAGAACCGCTGCGGATCTGTGTATTAAAAACCTCAGGAGTCTTGAAAAGATACTGGACCGTCTGGACAGGGATAAATTAATTAAGGCAATGGAAAGTCTGGACGCGGGAAACTCCCAGAGTGTGATCAGGGATGCCCTTTTCCCTGCCTGATGATTTTTCCACATTTTCGGGCTTTTATACCCTATTTTACATAAAATAATAATATATAGATAAAACCATAATAGGAGCGTCCGGCTATGGCGGAGAAAATAGACGCAAAAGAGGTTATTGAAGAAATAATTTCTGCAATTGAAAAAAACAAAGGCTGGCTCAGTGAGATTGATGGAGCGATAGGAGACGGAGATCACGGTGTAAATATGGCAAAAGGCTTTGGAATGATGAAGGACAAAATCGGGGAGTCTTCCGGCAGTCTTTCGGAGGTACTGAACATGGCAGGGATGACACTTCTATCAAACATAGGGGGAGCCATGGGGCCTATTTACGGCACCTTTTTTATGAGAATGGGAAAGGCAGTCAGGGGAAAGGAAATGATTGAAGGAAATGATATATTGAATATGCTCGAAGGGGCCCTTGAGGGGGTAAAAAAAAGAGGAGGAGCCGAGGCGGGGGACAAGACACTGGTGGATGCCCTTGAGCCGGCTAAAAAAGCATATGAAGACGCTCTTAAAGATGGAAAAAATGTCCGGGATGCGATCGATCAAATGATAGATGGCGCAAAAGCGGGGATGGAGAACACAAAAGAGCTTGTAGCGAAGAAGGGAAGGTCAAGCAGGCTTGGCGAGCGCTCAAGAGGAACCATTGACGCGGGGGCCGCGTCCTGTCACATAATTCTAAAAGCTCTCTTCGAGCCGTTAAAGAAATATCTCTAGGAAAGATGCCGCATTGTACGTAAAACATTCTTTTTACGCTTAAAAAATATTATATTTGAGGAAACCAGCCGACATTTTTATTCAGGAGGTACTGTATATGAAAAAGTTTATCAATGATCCGAATCTGGTTGTTGATGAAATGGTTGAAGGATATGTTGACGCGCATAAAGATAAGGTAAGGGCGCTTTCCGAGGCACGTGTTGTGGTCCGGAAAGATGCTCCTGTTAACGGCAAGGTAGGTATCGTGACAGGCGGCGGCTCGGGGCATAAACCCGCTTTTATTGGTTATGTTGGAAAGGGGATGGTGGATGCTGTTGCGGCCGGTGAGATCTTTACATCTCCTCCCGCCATTGCTTTTTACCACTCATTCAAAGCAGCGGACGGCGGTAAGGGTGTCGCCTGTTTATATGGTAATTATGCGGGGGACGTGATGAATGTTGATATGGCGGTTGAGATGGCTGAAGACGATGGAATCACGGTAAAGCAGGTAATCGCTAATGATGACGTGCCTTCAGCACCAAAAGGTGACGAGGATAAGAGGAGAGGTGTGGCTGGTGAGATACTCATGTGGAAAATAGGCAGCGCCATGGCTGAAAAGGGGGGGAGTCTTGATGAAGTTATCGGGGCGGCCCAGAAGGCAATTGACAATACAAGGAGTATGGGAGTGGGGTTATCACCCTGTATTATTCCCGCTGTTGGCAAACCAAACTTTACACTCGGTGAAAATGAGATGGAGGTCGGTATCGGGCACCATGGAGAGCCCGGGATAAAAAAAATGGAGATCAAAACCGCCGATGAAGTCGCTGGAATGATGCTGGATATAATACTCCCTGACCTTCCCTTTGAAAAAGGGAATGATGTTTGTTTGCTCATGTCAGGCCTGGGGTCTACTCCATTACTTGAGCTGTATATTATTTACAGAAAGGTCTCTATGCTATTAGCGGAAAAAGGTATAAATGTGTACCGCGCGTATGTTGATAATTATTTCACATCACTTGAGATGGCAGGAGTGACCCTTACACTGATGAGAATGGATGAACAGCTGAAACAGCTTCTCGATGTTCCGGCGGATGCTGTCCACTTCAAACAATTCTAAATTGATAACGTTCAGTACTATTTGTCTTCTAAAGTACCGGTCAGAATCCATAACAGGGAATTGCAGCATATGAAAAGTGAAGATGTATATTTTCTTACGGTTGATTTTGGAACTGAATCTGTAAGAGGAGCTCTTTTTGATGATGCCGGGAAAATAGTATATACTGCTGTCAGGGCATATAAAACTTACTTTCCGGAACCGGGCTGGGCAGAACAAAAACCTTCAGAATGGTGGGACTCGTTTCTTTATGTGGTGAGAAATATTACAGATAATACAGGCGTCAGTGTTGAATCAATTGTTTCCATGGCTGTTGATACGACATCCTGTACAGTGCTTGCGCTGGATAAGGATTTTAAACCTTTAAGAAATGCAATTATCTGGATGGACGTGAGAGCTTTCCGGCAGGCAGATAAAATATCGGAATCGGGAATGGAGCCTTTGAAGTACAACGGAAATGGAAGCGTTTCCGCGGAATGGATGCCCTGTAAGGCCCTCTGGATCAAAGAAAATGAACCGGATCTGTATAAAGCGGCCCGGTATATATGCGAGTTTCAGGATTGGATAAACTACCAGTTAACAGGAGAGTATGTCGGAAGCATTAATAATACAACTGTGCGCTGGTATTACGAACCGAGAATGGGCGGCTGGCCCGCCCTGTTTTATGAAAAGATAGGCCTTGGAGATGTATTGCAGAAGTTTCCGGAAAACATACTGGAGCTGGGAAAGCCCATTGGAAAAATAAAACCTGAGGTTGCTGCGGACACGGGCCTGTCGGGAGATACCCTGGTGGTACAGGGTGGAGCTGACGCATATATGGGCATTCTCGGTCTGGGAGCTGTTAAGCCCGGAAGGCTTGCCTATATAACAGGTTCATCCCACCTCATGCTTGGTCATACCGAGAAAGGGTTTTCTAAAAAGGGCATATTCGGCGCTTTTCCTGATTGCGTTATGCCCGGCCTGTACGTTGTTGAGGGCGCCCAGATATCGACAGGGTCGGTTCTCAAATGGTTTAAGGACCAGTTCATCTGTAGAGAATATGAGCATGAGGCGGAAAAGAAAGGACTTTCCATCTATGGTTATCTGAACAGCCTGGCGGAAAAAATTAAACCCGGCTCAGAAGGGCTTATTCTGCTTAATTACTGGCAGGGTAATAGAAATCCCTGGACGGACTCACAGTCGAGGGGAGTAATCTGGGGCCTTTCTTTAAAGCACACTCCGGTGCACGTCTACAGGGCTATTATGGAGGCTGTGTGTTACGGGACTGAGCACATTATGAGGTATTTTAAAGAGGCAGGTTTTATTCCTGAAGAAATTTATGCCTGCGGCGGCGCAACGCAGAGTAACCTCTGGATGCAGATACAGAGTGATGTTCTCGGGCTACCCATTTACCTCACAGAAGAGCCGAACGCTCCTCTGCTTGGAGATGCTATACTTGCCGCGTATGGTGCCGGTGTGTACGGCAGTATCGAAGAAGCGGCAGCTTGTATGGTAAAAATAAAGGAAAAAATAGAGCCGGATATGAGGAATAGAGACGTATATAAATATTATGTTGATAAATATATCGAAACCTATTCCCGGTTGAAAGATCTCATGCATGATATGCTTAAGCACGAAACAGGCTGATAATTTATGAAAAACATTGCCATTATCTGGGACCTCGATGGTGTACTTATTGATTCAGAACTCTATCATATAGAAGCGGAAATTGAAACCTTGAAGCAGTATGGAGTAAAGTTATCTCTCTCCGTTTTAAAGGAATACTTCGGAGTTAAGCTTGAAGATTATTTCAGTGATCTTGTGAGACGTTTGGGGAAAAATTTACCCCTCAAGGAAATGATCAGAAAGCACCACAGCACCCTTAACCGGTATTACAGGGAGGTGTTTCCTCTAACGCCTCATGCTGTTGAGGTTCTAGAGCAGTTAAAGCACCGGTATCTCATGGGGATTGCCACGAGCAGGGAAAGTGATTTAGCGAAGCTTGCCCTTGAGCGTTTTTCACTGCTGCGGTATTTCGGGGCAGTAATATATGGTGAAGACGTTAAGCACGGAAAGCCGGATCCCGAGCCATTCCTGAAAGTGTCTGCCCGTTTAAATGTTGAGCCGGAGTCAGCAATTGTTGTTGAAGATGCAGTGAGCGGATTTGAAGCTGCTAAAAAGGCGGGGATGAATGTTATCGCGCGGAAAGCTCCTCACAACAGTGATCTGGATTTTTCTTTAGCCGATTTTATCGTTGAGGATTTAAGGGAGATTCCTGCCTTGCTGGATAAGATTAAAGGAAAGGATATCCCTGATTGCGGCTTTAAGTCTTGACAATAAAAAAGTAAAATAATACAATACTTACTCTATTTCAAATAATGATTACAAAAAAAGAATATATAAAGACACTGGTAATGCTCTGGTAAGGTTTGTTCATATTACTGTGCAATAGGTATATGAATGGCACTAAAAAGCCGTGAGAGAAAATTAGGGATTTATTTTTTCATGCCATCCGGTATTGTTATTATAGGAATAATAGTTTATCCTCTGCTTTTTGCCCTGGTTACAAGCTTTACAACATACGGATTTCTAAATCCTTTTTTTAATCAATTTATATGGTTTGATAATTACCGGGCAATTTTTCAAGATATCTATTTCTGGAATTCATTATATGTTATTTTTAAATTTGTCATTGTTGTTGTTATTCTGGAATTTCTCCTCGGACTTGGAATTGCCTTTCTCCTTAACCGAAAAATAAAAGCTAAGGGTCTTTTCTACACTATACTGACAATTCCGATGGTGATGGCACCGGTTTCTGTCGCGCTTATATGGCGTGTTTTTCTGCATCCCGAGTTAGGTATAGTAAATTATTTTCTATCCTTTATTAAAATTCCTCCTGTTAACTGGCTCGGTTCTGAAAAAGTGGCTTTCTGGACAGTGATTATGGTAGATATCTGGCACCAGATTTCTTTCATGATCCTTATATTGCTTGCGGGTCTGGTATCTTTACCATCTGATCCTTATGAGGCAGCTGAAATTGATGGAGCTAATGCACTTCAGCGTTTTTTTTACATTACCCTTCCTCTGATGAAGCCGGTTATTGTTGTAGCACTGCTTTTAAGAACAATTTTTGGTTTTCGTACTTTTGATCTTGTATACATACTTACGCGGGGGGGTCCTGGTGTTTCCACTGATGTTATTAGTTATTTTATATACCGCCGTACATTCATGGGTCTTAACCTGGCTGAATCTTCGGCTGCATCTTATATACTGCTTATTATTACTATGGTAGTTGTCGTTTTTCTATACCGCACTATGAGACTGCAGAGGGAGGTTGAATAAAATAGTGATATTAAAAACCGGTTCCATGAGAAGAAGAAAGATTATTTCAGATATCGCAACCTATATACTCCTCTCTCTTTTTTCTCTTATAATTCTTTTACCAATATTGTGGGTGGTCAGATTATCTTTCACAACCAAATTCATTGCTTATAAGATACCTCCTGAATGGTTTTTTAAACCAATTCTGGATAATTACAGGTCTCTATTTGCTGATTATGGTTTCGGGCGATATTTTTTTAACAGCCTTGCGGTTGCCGTCGGATCTACTGCTATCGCCATTCCCATTGCATTTCTTGCGGCGTATTCTTTTAACCGGTTTAATACCGGAGGCCGCAGCCTCCAATTCGGGATACTTGGCCTGCAAATGCTACCACCTATTGTATTGAGCCTGCCAATATTTGTTCTGATGAAAACATTAAATCTTTTAAATACAAGGGCGGCCTTAATAGTATCATATCTGTCATTCAATCTGCCCTTTGTCATCTGGATGTTGATGGGTTTTCTTGAAGGTATTCCCGCAGAATTAGAAGAAGCGGCTATGATTGATGGGGCGACCAGATTTCAAGCAGTAATTCGGGTAGTGTTTCCCCTGGCAACACCCGGAGTTATGGCATCGGGTATTTTGAGTTTCATTTTATGCTGGAATGAGTTTTTGTTTGCGCTTATGTTAACTGCAGAAAAGACCAGTACGATTCCAATTGCCCTTGCAGCAATGCAAACAGAAAGGGGAGTAATGCTCGGAACACTTTCAGCTGCAATGTGTTTTGCAATTCTTCCAATGCTGGTTTTATCAATCGCTATACAGAAATACATGGTGAGGGGTCTGACATTCGGGGCATTAAAATAGTATTCAAGATTTCAAAAGAAAGGAGATGAAGGAATTTTTATTTTTTGTTATTAAAGTTTTTTAAAATCTTTGTTGAACAGGAGGTTGGAACAGTGAATAAGTTATACCGTTTATTATTATTGGTGTTGGTAGCTACTTTTGTATTTACTGGTTTGGCTCAGGCTGAGACCATACATATCCTTATGGAGGGTGTTCCTGATACTTTTATTATTCAGGATCTTCTTCCGGAGTTTGAGAGAGAGTCGGGGATAAAGGTTGATTTTGAGATTGTAAATTACGCCCAGATGCACGCAAAGCTTCTTCCACAGCTTATGAGTAAAAAAGGAGCCTATGATGCGATTGTAGTTGATAACTACTGGGCCGGCGAGTTTCCTGCCGGAAAATGGTTGGAACCGCTGGATGCTCTTGCAAGAAAAACAAAATCTGTAGAGCTTGATAAATATGTGCCGTCGATGCTGGAGATGGTCGGCTATTATCAGGAAACGCTTTACATGATCCCATTTTATAACTACACCATGCTACTGTTCTATCGGGAAGACATGATGGAAGATCCTCAGTTGCAAAAAGATTTCCGATCAAAATACGGAAGGAATATGAAGGTTCCGAATAATTTGAAAGACTACGTTAATCTGTGCTCCTTTATGACGATGGACAGTGGTAAATATGGAACCATATACGGCGCGTCGATGATGGGATTAAAACCCGATCCTATCTGTATGGAGTGGTCGAATTATCTGTTCAGCATCGGTGGTGATTATTACGATAAAAACTGGAAATCAACGATTAACAACAGCGAAGGAATTCAGTCTGCTACTCTCTATGTCAAGAATATGACGGAGAACGCACCTCCGGGGGCTCCGGGTTACGGGTTTGATGAAGCTATCCAGCTTTTTTTGCAGGGTAAAGCCTTTTCAATTGTAACTTTCTGGATGTTTTATATTGACATGCAGGATCCGGCTGGATCCCAGGTCGCTGGGAATGTCGGCCTTTCACCCATGCCTGGAGGAGCAAACCTTAATGGCGGATGGGGATGGGCAATACCTAAGAGCTCTCCAAATAAAGAAGCTGCCTGGAAGTTTATTTCGTGGGTGGAATCCTTTCCGATTGCAAAGAAGCGGGCGCTTGCGGGAGGGGCTCCGACAAGAAGTGATGTCTTTATCGATCCGGATGTGGTGGCTAAATATCCACATTATCCGCAGGTATTTAAAATTCTTAAAACAGCCAAACCGGTGCCGGAGTTTACTTACTCCACTCAAATGATAGAAGTTGTAGGCCGTGAGCTCTCGTTGATGATCGGGGGCAAGAGTGTTCCAAAAGCGTTGAATACCGCGGCTAAAGAGTTAGATAAGCTTGCAAAGAAAGCACGTTTACAGTAATTTTTTTGATGAATTCAATGTACCCCGTTTACATTTGGGGTACATTCATTATTTTGGTAAATATTCCTGTTGGTAATTTAAGAGCTTTGCTTGAGATTTTTCATAAATGGCGGGATTATCAAATGTATTAAGAGAGGGGATTATATGCGTTTTAAAGAGAAGACTGTAATAATCACAGGCGGCGATAAGGGGATAGGAAGGGCCGTGGCTGCAGCATTCGCAGAGGAAGGGGCAAATACTATTATAGGGTACCATAAAGATAAAAGAGCGGCGGATGAGACTGTTAAACTAGTAGAAAAGGCAGGCGGGAAATGTGAAGCGGTAAAGGTGGACGTGAGATTAATAAAAGACTGCGAAAATTTAGTTGAGACCGCGGTTAAAAGTTTTAAACGGCTGGATATAGCTGTAAACAATGCCGGTGTATCGACAATGAGCTGGGCCGTTGATTTGACAGAAGAGGAGTGGGATTTTAACATGGATGTCAATGCGAAGGGAGTATTTTTATGCTGTCAGACCCAGGTGAAGCAGTTGATCAAACAGGGGAACGGCGGGAAGATCGTGAATATCGCGTCAATTGCTGCAAAAAGGCAGGCCATGCTGCTTTCTCATTACGCGGCTTCCAAGTTTGCCGTGCTCGGTTTTTCAAAATCGCTGGCTTTAGAGGTGGCACCGCATAATATCAATGTTAATTGTGTATGTCCCGGGCTGGTTAAAACAGCAATGCAGGAGAGGGAGATCGGCTGGGAGGCTAAACTGAGAGGGCTGACTGAAGAAGAGGTTATCAATGAATATAACAGCCACATTCCTCTCGGGAGGTTGGAGGAGCCGGAAGACGTTGCAAAAGTTGTACTATTTTTGGCCTCTGATGGGGCCGGGTACATGACAGGCCAGGCAATAAACATTGCCGGAGGTATGGAAATGGCAGTGTGAGATACTGCTACAGATGTCCCTTTGATAAAGAATACCCGGGATGCGGGATGTACTGCTGTATGAAAAAGGAGGATATTATCATAACAGGATGCAGTTAATACCTCCGTTAAACATTGGAAAGGCTGAAATTGACAGAGTTATAATCATATTCGATAAGCTTTTTGAAGAGGCTGAAAAAAAGTTTAAGATTACTTAATTTCACAGGCAGACAATGGCAGCTCAGTATTTGAATGGCAGAGGGTGCGTGACAGACTCAATTATAGGGAGGAATAGATGAATAATGAGAAAATAATCAATCAGATGAATGAGTACATTGATTCTGAAAAGGAGAACATTTTATCAACACTTAAGACTTATATAAACTACCGTTCAATAAATACAGAACAGCTTTCAGAAGGTGAAGAAACCGAGATGGTGGAATGTCAAAAATGGCTTCAGGGTGAGCTCGAGAAGATGAGCTATTTTGATAAGGTTGATTATTACGAGCTGGAAGCGGGGAGGCCGAATGTTGCCGGCGTCAGGAAAGGGGAGGGAAAAGGACGTTCCCTTATGTTTAATACCCATTCCGATGTTGTAACGGTAAGTGAAGAGCAGAAAAAAGAGTGGACGGTTCTTTCCCCTTTTGACGGCGGAGTCGAGGATGGAATGGTATGGGGCAGGGGCGCGACTGATATGAAAAGCGGAGGCACCTCAATGCTGTACGCGGCAAAGGCGGTCAACGCCCTGGGTTTAAAGTTAAAGGGCGATCTTCTTCTAACCTATGTTGATGGAGAAGAATCCGGCAGGGCTGAAATAGGGATCTGGTCCTTATTGGACAGGGGATATGCTGCGGATTTCGGTATCATGTGTGAGCCCACAAACCTGAGAATCTATAATAAATCGAAGGGGGAAATTTATTTCGACATCAAGATCAAGGGAGTATCAACCCATATCTGCAACAGATATAAGACCATCTGGCCCCAGAGAACAAAGGAAGAACAGATAGGAGTAAACGCGATCGACAAGATGGTGAAATTGATAAATGCCTTTAATGAGCTGGAGAGGTCCTGGGGACTGGATTATTATGATCCGAATCTTGATCCGGGCGCGACGACCCTTACCATATCACAGATCAAAGGAGGGGAGAGCTTTTCCTCGCAGGCAGGTGAATGCAAGATGATGATCGCCTCAATGATATCTCCGCAGACAACGGTTGATAACATTAAGAAACAGATCATCGACACAATAGAATATGTTGCGAAACATGATCACTGGCTCAAGGATCATGTGCCCGAATACCGGCTTCCCTTTCCGCCCAAGGTGCCGTTAAATGTGCCTGAGGATGATGCAACAATTCAAACGATGGCTGCTTCTTACGAACAGGTGATGGGAGTTTCACCGGAGATTAAACCATCTCCCTTTGTCGGAGACTGTAATTATATGTTCGAAAAGGGCATAAAAGGAATATACTGGGGGCCGGGTGATCTGAGCATGGGAATTCATGGGACTAACGAGCACGTTCCTGTCGATCAGGTAATAAACGCGGCCAAAATGTACGCGGCGGCGATTGTTAACTGGTGTGGAATCGCTGAATAGGTTTCACCGTTGATTTTTGTTGGCGTTGTGTTTCGGTAAGCGCTCGCTAAGTAATTCTTGACTTTTTAAAGATTTATTCTACTTTCAAATAAAAGTTGATCTGTTACAGAGAAGATTCATTCTATTTTCAATAAAAGTTGATCTTTTACATTGCAGTTATGGTGTGGGAATGCGGATAAGCCGCAGCGGTCCCGCCACTGTAACCGGGAATGAAAACAGCATAAGCCATTACACCGGCGCTATTTTTTGTTATTGAACTGCTATCTATCGGACCAATTCGCGTCCAGTGATTGGATAGACCGGTGTGAGAAGGAGCTGTGAGTAAGATGATCCGGGAGCCAGGACACCGGCCGTAACTAGTAACAACCTTCGAGGGTGAGGCACTGTTACATATTTGTTTTAAGAACCCTTGCCTTTTTTAAGGTAAAGGGTTTTTTTTATGGCTCTGTGAGCAATTGCGGGGCGTGTGCCGAAAACGGATGCTGAAACAATCCCTGGAATATAATTGAGGTTGTCTCACAACCTCTCATTAGGCTGTCCCATACATACAGATAATACATTTGATGCTATAAATTACACAGGAACCTGTACTTAAATAGTCATTTTACATGTTAAGGGACAGCCTCAATTCGTAAAGTAAAATGGCGGAATTTTTAGAACAAAAGGTAAAATTTCAAAATGAAGATATTCGATACATATAGAACAGGGCTGTTGATTGTATATGTTCTGTTTTTCCTATATCAGCCCCTCTTCGGCGGAACCGGGGTAGATTCCAGGGGCGTCAGGGTTACGGTGCCCGATGAAAATGTAAGAATCGTCTCGCTTTCCCCCGGCGCCACGGAAACGCTTTATGTTCTCGGGTTAAGAGATGAGATTGTGGGGGTCTCGGATTTCTGTAATTATCCTCCTGACTTTGTTTCTCAAAAAACAAGAATGGGTGGATTTTCAACGCCCAATCTTGAAAAAGTACAGGCTGCATCTCCTCATATTGTGATACTGACAACGGTCGTGCCTATCCATATAAAAAATCAGCTTGAAAGGCTCGGGATAGCAATTTTTGTTACAGAACCAAAAAGCTTTTCCCAGCTTTTAAACTTAATTAGACAATTTGGGAAGCTGTTCAACCGGGAAACAGAAGCGTATATACTTATCAGCGATATGCAGGAAGAGGCGGGGAAGGTGACATACGCGTTGAAGACCAAAAGCCTCGCTCCTGTTAAGACCTTTATCGAGATTTATTATAATCCCTATTACGCGGCTGGCAGAAATACATTACCGGGTGACCTTGTGACCATTGCGGGCGGAGAGGTGATCCCAAAAACAGGAAAAGATTATCCACGTCTGAGTGAGGAGAGCCTGCTGGCATTGAATCCGGAGGCCATAATACTTGGCCACAATATCGATTTAAATACATTCCTTGAAACACATGTAAATGTCGCAGGTGTTTACGCGATCCGTAATAATAAGATATTTGCGCCCGATCCTGATGAATTTTTAAGGCCCGGACCGCGAGTCGTGAACTCGCTGAGAGAAATTGCCAGGTTTCTTCACCCTGAGGCTTTTTAGAGATCCTTTATGAAATTATTTCGGAAAAGCTATATAAGTTATCTTATTTTGTTTGTTGTTTTATTTATGAGTTTTATGATTAGCATATCAGCCGGATCTGTTTCAGTTCCTTTTATCAACACTGTTAAGGTTCTGCTTGCTGAGTTATTTAGTTTAAACCTGAAAACAATCCCGGAAGTCCAGCATGACATAATCATTAAAATAAGAGTGCCGAGGGTGTTCCTCGGGATGATTGTCGGGGCCGGGCTTTCGATTTCCGGACTTGTTTTTCAGGCTCTTTTGAAAAACCCTCTGGCAGATCCATACACTCTCGGTATTTCCGCCGGTGCCGCATTTGGAGCCGGTCTTGCTATTTTTCTATCATACGCTATTAACGCCTATTTTAAGACCTTGCTGCCGTTGTTTGCCTTTTTTGGGGCTATAGCCACAGTATTTCTTGTGTATTTTCTCGGCAGGACCAAAGGAAGGGTGCAGATACTGACGATAATTCTCTCCGGGGTTGTTGTCAGTTATCTCTTCTCTTCCGGGCTTGTGCTTATCATGTCCCTTCTGGGTGACAGGTCGCATGAAATAATCTACTGGTTAATGGGAAGCCTTGCCGGGTATCACAGACATTTAATATCAGCTGCTGCTGTAATTTTTATTTTCATCGTATTTACCTTTATATTTTTTCGTGACCTTGATCTCATGTCTCTTGGAGACGATCAGGCGAAAAGTCTCGGCGTAAACACTGAGTTAATCAGGTTGCTCCTCTTTTCTACTACATCGCTTATTACCGCGATCTCGGTTTCTCTCACCGGAACCATTGGGTTTGTTGGGCTTATAGTTCCTCATTCCATGAGAATGTTATTCGGCCCCGGGCATAAAAGGCTCATTCCGGCATCTGTTGTGGCGGGAGCATCTTTTTTACCCCTGTCCGACACACTCGCAAGGACTGTTCCATCCCTATTATTCCAGAGCGGAATGGAAGTTCCTGTCGGGGTTGTTACAGCGCTGTTTGGTTCTCCATTCTTTATATTTCTTTTAATTCGAGGTAAAAAGAGGTTATGGTTTTAGAAAACAGGAAAAAGGCGATAGAAACGAGGAATTTGAGTGTTTGCTATAATGGTACGCCTGTTCTGAAAGACATATCAATATCTATTGACCAGGGTGAATTTGTGTCTATTCTTGGCCCGAACGGATCGGGCAAGACCACATTTATAAAAGCACTCACAGGTATTATTAAGGATATAAAAGGAGAGGTGATGCTTTTTGGCAAGCCCGTCACGTCTTACAGGAGAAGGGAGTTTGCCAGATTTGTCTCTTTTTTACCCCAGGATCCCCCGGTTACCCTGCCTTTCCTGGTAAAGGATATTGTTATGATGGGCAGGTTTCCCTATATAAAGAGGTTTGAAATGGAAAGATCTCATGATATAGAGGCGGCAGACTACGCGATGGAGCTTATGGATATTCATCATCTTGCGAAAAGGCATTTGATGGAGCTTTCTGGAGGCGAGGTTAAACGCGTTTTCATTGCCCAGGCTGTGGCCCAGGAATCGAGCATTCTGTTTCTTGATGAGCCCACAGCCAATCTGGACATAAATTATCAGGTTGAAATATTCAAGATGTTAAAGAAATTTAATGAGGAAATGAATAAAACGATTGTTCTTATAACTCATGACATAAATCACGCGGCAAGGTTCGCGAAAAGAATAGTACTTTTAAACAAAGGTGTTATCGTTAAAATAGGTGATCCCGGAGAGGTTATCAATGTGAGGGACCTGAAATCGGTGTTTAATACCGAAGTAGTTATTGAATATGACGGAGAAAGAAAGCCATACATTCTTATTTAACTTTAGAGAGGAGGATGCTTCACCGTGGATAGAATAAAGGTTGAGTCTTTAAATGATGAAGAAATTGAAAAACGTGGAATCAGGAGCTGGGGAATATGGGAAAAAGAGCCATCGGAATTTGACTGGTCCTATACACAGACGGAGCACTGCTATATTATTAATGGTAGTGCTGAAATTGAGACGGAAGCCGGTTCGCTTGAGATTAAAGAGGGTGATTATGTTATCTTTCCCGTAGGGCTCAAGTGCAGGTGGAATGTGAAAGACAGAATAAAAAAGTACTATGATTTCAGATGAACTAAACAATCCCCTCAATTAGATTTCAGATGAACTAAACAATCCCCTCAATTAATAGCATTCGCAGTAAATTTCAAAGTGTGCCTGCGGGTGTAAGCAGGTGGGGCACTGTTTTGGAGCTTCAGGGCCCTCATGAACCCGGCCGCAGTTCCGGCATTTCCATTTTACCGTAGTATCTTTTTTAAACACTTTTCCATCTTCGATGTTCTTAATAAGGCTGTTGTACTGTTTTTCATGCCACACTTCAACCTCAGCCACACGTTGAAAAAGTTCGGCTATCTCTTTAAACCCCTCGGTTTCTGCCGTGTCTGCGAATCCCGGATAAATGGTTGTGTGTTCAGCATTTTCTCCGGCTGCGGCAGCTTTGAGATTATCAAGAGTCTGTCCTACTGTGCTGCCAGCAAAACCCGCGGGGTAGCCAGCCGTAATTTCTGCTTCGCCGCCTTCCAGGAACGAGAAAAACCTCTTTGCGTGCTCTTTCTCATTTTCAGCTGTTTCAAGAAACAGAGCGGCTATTTGCTCATACCCCTCTTTCTTTGCCTTTGATGCTGCAAAGGTGTATCTGTTGCGTGCCTGGGACTCTCCGGCAAATGCGGCCAGCAGATTTTTTTCAGTTTGTGTTCCTTTAATACTTTTCATAGTGTGCCCCCTGTTCATAAAGAATTTAAAATTTGATTTAATTTAAATTTAAACAAAGAATACAAGTGCTTGAATTAATATAAACTTTTTAACGTGTTTCTTTCAGGCAGTTTTTGCAGGTACCTTTAAGGTATAAGTGTCTTTCACATATTCTATGCCCATCTACTGTGAGGCTGGTCAGATATGGTATTTCTACCTGAATATCATATACCATTCCGCAGTCATCGCATTTGAAATGAGCGTGTAACTGCATATTAGTGTCATATCGAACTTCATTTGCTTCAATTGTTAATCCCGTGACTATGCCGTTTTTTTTAAAGAGATTCAAGGTGTTATAGATTGTCGTCTTCGATAAGGTTGGTATTTCCTTTGCCAGCTCATTGTAGATCATATCAACAGTCGGATGGAATTCACCCCTATCGAGATATTCAAATATTCTTAATCTCTGGTAGGAGGGGTGAATCCCTTCATTTATCAGGTATTCTTTTAAGTATTCCATGGATGTATGCTCTTTAGTCATAATCAGTCAGTTTAAAAATCATTTCAATGATATTTCTGTAATCAGACCGAAATAACTTCTTTCACTTCCGGGATTTCTTCTTTCAGAATTCTTTCAATTCCCATTTTTAAGGTCATCTGGCTCATAGGGCAGCTCCCGCATGCGCCAGTCAGCTTTACCTTAACAACTCCATCCTCGCCTGCTTCGATCAGCTCAACGTCTCCACCATCTGCTCTGAGAGAAGGTCTAATTTTATTTAAAGCATTCTCAACCTTTTCTTTCATAACTCATCTCCTAATGTTGAATTAATAATATATTATCGCTGTTATTGTCCCAAATTTGTAACCATTACAAGAACAATAACATTAATTACAATTTGTTTCAAGTGTTTTTTTACACCTCTTTTTTTTGAAGGGTTTACCTGTCAATGGCGCCGGTATATTCTTTCATTAGATTGTTTAATGTGACTGACTCAAGGTATTCCCGGAAATTGTTATTCAGGTCAACCCATACTCCTCTGGTAATACAAATTTTTGATCGTTTGCATGCTAATGGTTCATCCACACATTGAGAAATGGCGGTATCCCCATCGAGTAATAAAACAATATCTAAAAGATTAATATTCTCCGGGTCACGGGCAAGTAAAAATCCTCCTCCCCTTCCTTTAACGCTTTTAAGCAGGCCCGCCGTACGCAGTTTCGTAAAAATGTTTTCAAGATAGCGGAGTGAAATATTTTCCCGCTTTGCAATTTCTTTTAAGAGAACAGGCTTACCGCTGTAGTGGACCGCAAGGTCAATAAGTGCCCTTAATGCGTATCTAGATTTTGTCGATATGGTCATTTCCCTGCATTAGTGCCTTTCGTTTTCATCGTTTAAAATCACATATACCTTTTTTATGTCCCACAATGGTTCCAGCCTTTCAACAATTTCTTCCCTGATATTATTTGCGAATGGATGATCACTGTTAAGGTTGACATTGATCGTAATAATACCATTATCCAGATCCATTTTTTTCACAAAATTTACTTTTAAAACCTCTAGCCCTGTAAGGGGATTTATCACACGTTTGAGACGCTTCTCTATTATATTTGTATCTGTCGCCTTTTTATCTTTTATTAACCCCATTTTATGTTCATAATTTTCGATAGCTGTTTTCAATGCGTCTACTGCAAGAACCGCGCAGTGCACTTTAGCAGGCGGTAATCCTCCAAGAGTTTCAGAGGCCTTTTTCCATGTCAACTTCTTAGCCTCCTCAATCGTTTTGTTTTTTGAAAGTTCAGTTATGATTGATGCTGTCGCGATATTTGAGGCGCACCCGTAGGATTTAAACTTTATCTTTTCAATCGATTTTGTCTCCGGGTTTATTTTCAAATAGAGTTTTACCATGTCACCGCACGCGGGTGAGCCTTCTGTCGCGACCGCATCCGCGTCTTCAATTTCACCTACATTTTTTGGATGACTGAAATACTCCATTACCTTTTCTGAATAGGGGAAACTCATACAAACCTCCTGAAAATTAAAATAGTAACGCCTTCATTGCTGCTCAACGAGCGGGCTGAGCTTTCTTAATTTTGTAACAACTTCTTTTACGTGATGAACAGTATAATCTATATCCTCTTTCAGGGTATACTTGCTGGGAGAAAATCGTATGGAACCATGGGCACGTTCGTGTGAAAAGTCCATTGCCAGGAGTATATGGCTTGCCTGCAGGGCTCTTGAAAAACAGGCGGACCCTGTGATAACGGATATTCCCCGCATATCCAGATGTAAAACAACGGATTCTCCTTCGATATAATCAAAGGACAGGTTGAGGTTATTTGGAATTCTCCTGGAGAAATCTGAAGAGCCGTTTAATTGAACGCCTTTAAGGCCGGATTTAAACTGCCCGTACAGGTCATTTCTAAGGTATTTAATTCTTTCGACATCTTCTTCTGAAAAGATCTCGCATGCTTTCCCGAATCCCGCAATGCCCGAAACATTTTCTGTTCCGCCCCGTAAGTTAAATTCCTGAAATCCACCATCAGTGATTTTCTCAATTGTAACATCTTCAGAAACATAGAGAGCCCCAACACCTTTCGGGCCGTGAATTTTATCTGAACTGACAGTCATTAAGTCTATACCGTATTTTTTAACATCAACGGGTATCTGCAGAAAGGAATAGGTGGCATCTGTATGAAAATAAGCCCCCTTCTCGTGAACAATCTCCGAAATTGAATGCAGGTCCTGAACAGTTCCGATTTCATGATTTCCATGTATAATACTTACAAGTAATGTCTCCTCGTTGACGAGGTTTTTGAGATGGTCAATATCAATAAACCCTTCCCCGTCGACATCCACAAATTCAATATCATATCCCTGTTTTCCCAGCCTTTTTGCGGAATCAAGAACTGAAAAATGTTCGATTTTTGAGACAACTATCCTGTTCCTCTTCGCAGCTCTATTTGCCAGGGCTGTTCCTTTCAGCGCGAGGTTGTTCGACTCCGCTGATCCGGAAGTGAATACAACTTCATTGTTAAGGGCACTGATCTTTTCCGCGATAATCTGACGGGCTTTTTCAATGCCATCCTTTGCCTTTATACCGGGTGTGTGGGAGAACTGAGAACTTGCTACCGCATAATCATTGAGGTGATAATGATTCATGTGTTCAACAACTCTCTCGTCAGTTCTTGTAGCCGCATTGTTATCCAGGTAGACATTTCTTTTTTCCATATGGTTTCTCCTTAAATAAAAAGAACTGCATCAAATAAAAAGAGCTATGTCTGCATCTTTTGATTCATAGCAGTATTTTCCGACAGTGCCGTATTCATCGACAAGATCCGTTCTCAGATCTTCCTCACGGATACCCATGAGCTCCATTGTCATGGTGCAGGCAATAATTTTTCCGCCAAGCTTTTTTAAGTTCACTGCAAGATCATTGAGAGAGGCGACATTGTACTTTTTCATTTTTTTCTTGATCATGTATCTTCCGAGACCAAAAAAGTTCATTCGTGAAAGCGGAGCTTTATTAAACCCTTTTATTTTTAGGGCATTAAGACCCCAGAAGGTGAAAAAAATCGTAACAGAAAACCCCATCGAGAGAAAACCATTTCCCAGGATGAAGGCGCTCATTATTTTATCAAAATCACCGCTGTGCACGACTAAGGTTGCTTTTTTATCTTCCATTATCTTTTCCCTCTTATTAAACTTCGAATGTGATATACCAGTTTTCGTTCTCTTGCCCCTTTTCAAGGATATTTTTTTCAAGTACCTCGAGTGCCATTGGGATCTCTTCAAAAGACTGGGGATGTGTTCCTATTACCTTTATAACATCGCCTTTTTCCGCGTCCAGTATTGCCGCCCGTGTTTTTATGAGAGGCATGGGGCAGTTTTCGGATATGCAGTCCACTGTTCGGGAAACTGTTTTATTCATATGGCACCTCCTATAATATCACTAACTTAGTGATATTATAATCAGATAATTTAATAAAGTCAAGTTTATTTTTTTAAGTGTGCGGTTAAATACATCAGGAATCAATGGAAGGTTCTGTGTTTGAATCAATCCTCGTTAAGGATTTCTTCATCATACATCTCTTCAAATTTTAATTTGTGCTTAGCTTCCTCGGACGCAAGTTTACGGAAGAGTTTTTTGGCGTCAGGGTCCGTGCATCGGTCGGCTAATTCGGTGTAAAGTTTATTAGAAGTCTCTTCTCTTTTCATGGCAGCAATCAGTATATCCTGATAGCTCATTTTTTCATTTAATGGGACTTCTATTAGATATTCGCTTATCCTGAGGTTCTGAACTTCTGGAATAGTCATTTCC
>SDBS01001123.1_pt1 | contig 27326 bp, 25 predicted proteins | sample 2277091 | NCBI WGS metagenome assembly SDBS01 (sample SAMN10404972, study PRJNA504765) | marine sediment metagenome | isolation source: marine sediment core GS10_PC15, 163 cmbsf | place: Arctic Ocean: Southern Knipovich Ridge | collected 2010
TATGGACCAGAACCGCCCAACGTTGTGTCCGTTAAGGAATATCTGGCCTTTCTTGGCCCCGACAATGCACAGGAACAGCGGCCGGCCCTCTGCGGGAGATCGGAAGGTCGTCCTGTACCACGCCGGTCTGCCCTTGCCGACGGTGGTGTCGCCTTCGCCGGGCATCTGCCACGGGCGAAAACTCATCTTGGCGCCCTGCGAAAGGGAATCGACCAGCGTGTGGAACTCCACGTTCTGTAGTGCATCCGGCTTTACGTCGCCCCACAGCAGCAGCTTAATGACGTTCTTGCCCTTCTTAAGTTCCGACCCGAGGATCGCGTCACCGAAATTGTCACCCGTAGCCGGCAGGAAGGCCACCGTCCGTTCGTTGCAGCAGATCGCAACGTCATACGGCAAGGAGACGAACGACAGGTGTATCGGGGTAACCTTGGTAAGCGGGATGCTCACCTGGGCTTCCCATACCGGGCGCTGCTCCAGGAGACCTGTCATGTAGGCAAGGTCCCTCGGGATGATACGCCTGGGAAAGGTTTCGACAGGTTTGAGCTTGAACTTGCCTGGCCGCAGCACCTTGGCCTCGTAGACGCGTCCGAACAGGCCCTTGGGGCGCCCAAGTTCGTACCCGCCGCTGAAGCGCCCGAGGTTGTCGACCAGCACAGCCAGGACGTTCTTGCCTTTCCTGAAATTGGCGATGATCGGGGACCGCTTTGCCCCCTCGCCGCGACCCCAAACGCCCAGACGCTTGCCGTTGAGATACAGCAAGGCCCGGTCTTCACATTCCGGCAGATACAGGTAGCGTTTCTTGGCACGCGGCTGGTCTATCACCAGGCGATACCACACATAGCCGTAATGAACGCCGACGTGATCAACGTCCCGCGGCCGGTCAATCTTCTTCCATTCCAGGTCCTTCGCCACCGGCTCCCGGCAAACGCTGATCCGCTTCCAGGAAGTCAGTCTCGGCGTCGCACGCTTGGCCGGCGCGCCTGGCTTAACCTTCTTGCGGCAGGCCTTGCCGTCCATCGTCACCACGGTGTACTGCTTATCGCCGGCATCACAGACCACTTCTTCCAGGTCCTCTCCGACGAACGAGGGCCCAAGTACAATCGCATCGTCGAGCACCCAGGTGCGCATGGCCAGTTCGCTGCTTATCACCACCACCGTAAGCTGCTGATGCTCGATAATCGTCGGCTCCTGCCCGTCGGGGACGACGACCTGTATCTGGGAACCGTTGATGCTTATCCTCCCCCGCCAGCCCGCCCGGCCGTGAAGCACAAGCACCTTTTGCTCAAAGAAGCCCAGCGGCGTCAGATTGGCGTAATCCAGCTTCACAGTATCAGTAAGCTGCATATCCATCGGCACGGCCGCGGCGCCGAACGGCTCCAGTGAAACCTGCATATTCTTGCCGTTTGGCAGAGAGATACTCACCTCGGTGATATCTTCCCGCCCGTTATTGGTCACCACCGCCCAACGGCCCAGAGAGCCCGAGAGGTTCAAGACACTGGTGCTGTCGTGTACCGTCACGCCCGGCTCTTCCACGTATGAGGCCGCGAAGAACCGTCCCATGTGATTGGCCAACATATTGACCAGGCGCGTGACATAGTACTTTTCGGTCAAGCCCCCGCCCTCGGCCAAGGGGGCATCACAGTCATAACTGGTGGTCTGGTAGTGCTGGTCCGATCCAGCGAGCCGGCCGCCCCAGAAGCCGAAGTTGGTCCCGCCGTGCCACATGTAGTAGTTGTACTGGGCGCCACAGCCGAGTATCTCCAAGGCCCTGCGTGCGGTCTGGCGGGCATCTCTGGTCTGATGCTCAGAGCCCCAGATATCGTTCACCCCGCACTGGTACTCCATCACGAGCCTCGGGGCCTCGGGCTGCCTGGCGTGCAACCTCTTGATCTCCTGCACCGAGCCGGACCATCCCCTGACAGACTCGATATTGTCCGGGGCCGGCGGCTCCGGCAGATCGTTGCAGCTGATAATCGGTATGTCGAACCCACTGCGCCTGAACAACTGATTGATGAACTCAAGGTAGTTCAGGCGATCCGGCATGGTCAACGCGAGGTACTGGTTCTCGTTCTGGATAAGAATAATGTTGCCCCCGCGGGTCACCTGGAACTCGGACAGCCGCAGCAACACCTGGCGGAAGTATTTGTCGAAGTAGTGCTGGTATGCGGCGTTGGGGGTGCGGAACGTGATGCCGGACTTGCCCGCCAGCCATCCCGGCAGGCCGCCAAAATCCCAGTCGCCGCCAATGTATGGACCGGGGCGAAGAATCACGTAAAGCCCCAACTCGTCGGCCAGGCGAACGAAGCCGGCAGGGTCCTTGTCACCAGACAGTTCCCACTGCCCCTCAACCGGCTCGTGGAAGTTCCAGGCCAGGTACGTCGATATGCAGTTGAGCCCGGCGCGCTTTGCTTTGAGCAACCTGTCGCGCCATAAGGCCGCGGGAGTTCGAAAATAATGAACCGAGCCGCTCACCAGCCAAATCCGCCGGTCGTCCACAAGAAAACTGCCGTCGTCGTACGTTACGCCAGTCATGGGCGAATCCATTGTCATTGACGGCTCGGGGGTGACCGAAGGCGATTGCGCGCCCTGTGGGTCTGTCATGGTGGAAAAGTGTAGGTTTCCGGGCTGGGCACACGCAACAAAAAACGCCGCTCCTGACAAAATTCCCCCTCCGGCGGTGGCCCGTGGGCAAGCGCACCGGCCCATTCCTGTTAACCCACCAACTGCATCTCACGCTAAATAAAGGAGTTAAGCAACATTCGCCAGCCGATCTCCGGCTTGGCGTCGCTCTTTCCCGAAAAACCGAAAAAACCCGAATTTGGCCATAAAATCATTCAGATTCGAGGGCTAAGATCAAAGTCGCCTTTACCCTCCCTGCCGGACGCGCCGGCCACTGATCTGCGCACAGATCGACGTACGTTTGGCAATAAAGTCGGGCAAAGCGGGCGCCGCCAACTCGCTCGCACGGGCAGCCCGGCCGATCCAATCGTGCAACAACACAACAGAAGTCCTGCTCTGTCATCCGATATTGTTGACAGCGCGTGCCGGAACCTCTACCATCGCAATCAGGACCTCAGCGGGAAGGAACGAGATATATATTATGTGGCCTAAAGGTCTTATCAGGGCAGGCAGTCTGGGCCTCATTTGTATTCTGTTCGTATCGGCGGCGGGCGCCGCGCCACCGCCCCCACCGGTTCCCGGCGAGAGCCAAACCGCCCGCGATAAAAAGATTGAAGACCGTATCAAGTACTGGCTGGAGCAGATCAGGACGGCCAAGGCCAGCAAGGCCATCGACGATGCGCGAAAAGGGCTGATCGGGGACTACCACGAGGCAGAAGCCGGCGGGTATGCGTCCCGCTATGCGCTTAGCACAGTCGAGCCGGCTATCAAGCTGCTGACGGGGCAACTCGACGAGAAGGAACCACTGAAGCAACTCAAAGAGGTTAACATTGCGATTGTGATCTCGCGGATGCCCCAGAAGAAGGTGATCCAGCAGGCCCTGGAGGCAATGATCAAGCATCGAAATCCGGCTGTGCGGTACTACGGGTGGCGCGGGTACAACGCTATCCGGAACCTGGTGCTGGAGGAGCCGGTCCTCACGAAGACTATGTTCAAATCGGTGGACAAGGCCGCCGATGAGCCGTCGCTGGCGGTGCTGGCACTGGTGCTCAACAAGATGCTTTACTTCCCGAAGGGGCACCCGGCGACCATCTCGGCCTACACGTGGAAGCAGGCCCAAGAGACCGCCTATGCAATTTTCGATCGCATGTGGGCCAAGTTGTGCAAGCAGGTTCTGGACGGCGATACGGAAATGGCCAACGTTTGCGGCAAGGCCTTGCCAGCCCTGGTACGCCTGGATGCGGCGCTTGGCAAGGATGACAAGAAGAAACGGCAAAGGCTGCGACAGATGATCGCCGACCTGACCTGGTGCGCAGGCCGGGCCTTCGATAATGCCCTCGAGGAGGCCAAGAAAGCCGACAACGCCGCCGAGGCGCTCAGGGCGGCGGCCAAGGCAGCGGCCGGGGGTGAGGGCGGTGTGAGGCCCGGCCCCGGTGTGAGACCCGGCCCCACCACGCGTCGAGCAAGGGGCCCAAGGACACCTGCCTCCATGCCCTCTGTGGTTGCTGATAAGCTCGCCGAGGCAAAACAGGCCGCCCTGCAAGCCAAGGCCTATAGGCAAAAAGCCAAGGCCCTGGCCATGCTCCTGCTCGCCTGCGAAAAGAACCTCAACGCCCTGGCGGGCATGGACAGACTGTATGCATATATTGAGAACGCCTTGAAGAGCAGAGAGGACCCCGGTGGGGACGTTCGCATGGCTGTGCTTGGTAAGTGGATAAAGCTGCTTAAAGCCGATGGCGTGGTCGAGCCCAGGGCGATCATGTTCAAGCCCAAGCCAACGACAAGAGCTGCCACAGCTACCGCTCCGGCAGACTAGGCGCGGCTTTATTCTGAGGCGGCGGACGGCCCGGTTCGATCATGAAATGGTTCTACCTCATATCGGTCGGCATCGTTGTCTTGCTGGCGCTTTCTCCACTGGTGTTTCTGGCAGGTGACTCCGACACCGGGTATGAGGGCCAGATCGTACGGTATGACAGCTACAGCTCGGAGATCAGATCGATTGACTCGGCCACCTCCGGCGACACCACCTCCGCCGGCATACAGGGCAATTTCTACGAAGGCCTGTACACCTATCACTATCTGAAGCGTCCGGTGGAGGTAATAGAGCAACTGGCCGTCGGGATGCCGCAGATTTCCCCGGACGGGCTCACATATACCATCAAGCTGAAGAAGGACGTGAAGTACTTCCGCAATCCGTGCTTCGGGGTCGGCCCCGACGGCAAGGGAAAGACGCGTACTGTCAAGGCGGCTGATTTCGTGCTGGCGTACAAGCGCTGCGCGGACTTCCACATCAACACGGGACTGGCATGGGCGTTTCTCAGCAAGCGGATTGTCGGCCTGGACGAGTGGCGTGACAAGTCCGAAGACTGCAAGATCGGCGATTTTTCGCGTTACGATACGCCGGTAGAGGGCGTGCGCGCCCTGGACGAGCACACGCTACAGATCAAACTCCTCGAAAAGTTTCCACAGTTCATTTATGTCCTGACGATGAACACGTACGCGCCGGTTCCCCGCGAGGCGGTGGATTACTGGCTGGCCACCGAAGACGACGGCAAAGGCGGCAGACGTGAAGTACCGCTGGACAAACGCTCCACCGAATTTCACGAGGCCGAGCAGGTCGTGGGCACCGGGCCGTATCTCCTGAAGACTTTCGAGCGAAAGAGCAAAGTCGTCATGGTGCGGAACCCGGACTTTCGGCTGGAGCTGTACCCCAGCGAAGGCGAGCCCGGAGACAAGGAGGCTCACCTGCTGGCCGACGCGGGCAAGCGGATCCCCTTTGTCGACGTGATCCACTTTGACTACGTACCCGAAGACTACTCCGCGTGGATGCGTTTCCTGTCAAAGCAGACGGACGCGAGCGGGATTCCGCGGGAGGCGTTCGAGTTCGTGATAACGCCCGGGCGCGATCTCACCGACAAATGGCGGAAGCGAGGCATCTACCTCAAGAAGTACGGTTTGCCGGTGGTCTACTGGATAGTCTTCAACATGGAAGACCCGATTCTTGGAAAATCCAAGTCGCTGCGTCAGGCGACGTGCCTTGCCTACGACGTGGAGAACCACATCAAGGTGCTGTTTAACGGCCGGGGCCGGCGCGCGGTAAACACCCTGCCCAGTTCCTTCAAAGGCTGGGCGGAAGCCGGGCCGGGCCCGTACTACAAGCTGGATCTGCCGGCGGCAAAGAAAAAGCTCGCCGAGGCCAAGAAGGAGCTGGCGGCGGCCGGCCTGCTTGAACAAGGCGAGATTCCCGAGCTGAAACTGGACATGGGCTCGCGGGACGCCCAAGCCCAGCGCACGGGCGAGTTCATGAAGCAGCAATTCAGGAAACTGGGCATCAAGGTGAAGATAGTGCTGAACGATTGGCCGACGCTGCAGGAAAAGGTCAACAACAAACAGAGCCAGATGTATACGATGGGCTGGCACGCGGACTATCCCGACGCGGAAAACTTCTTGCAGCTTTACTACACGCCGAACATCAAGAAGGGCACAAACAACTCGAACTACTCCAACGCCGAGTTCGACAAGCTGTACGAGAAGATCCGCACCATGTCCGATACGCCCGAGCGTCTGAAAATCCACGTCAAGATGATCCGGATGATCTCAGAGGACTGTCCGGTTCTGATGCTGAGTGAGCCGATGAGCTTCGTGCTGTGCTACGACTGGGTCAAGAACGTTAAGCCGCACCCGATCGGATACGGCTTCGGCAAGTATCGCCGCATTGATGTCAAGCTTCGCCAGAAGCTGGGCGGGAGGAACTGAGGCCAGTGGGCAGGTTTGCTCTTCGCAGGTTGATTCAGTCGGTGTTCACCGTCCTCGGGGTGATGCTCTTGACGTTTCTGCTTTTCCGGGTGATGGCCGGCGACGTCTCCGCGCGGTTCGTCAACCCAAAACTGGGGGACAAAGCCCGACAGGACTGGATGCGAAAGCACGGCCTGGACAAGCCCGCGATTATCAATCCCACCTACCCTTACCACGTCTGGCGTAAGGAATTCTGGGATACGCAGTTCTTCAATTACCTTGTGGATTCCGTGACGTTTCAGGGCAAGAGCTACTCCTTCAGCGCAGAGAAGCTGACGTCCATCATTCGGCAGCGTGCCAAGTACAGCCTGGCCATTACCGTGCCGGCCATGGCCATTGGATGGCTGCTCGGCCTGGTCATCAGCTCCATTGTCGCCTACTTCCGCGACACCTGGATAGACCGCGTGGGCGTGTTCCTTTCCGTGTTGGGCATGTGCATTCCGTTCCTGGCGTACATGCTGCTGGGCCAGTACGCGGCGTTTCAAATCCGCCCCAAGTGGGCCTGGGGCATCAACCCGCCCACCAATGTGTACATTCCCGTAATGATCGCGGTGATCGCCGGCGTCGGGGGCACCGTGCGATTCTACCGGACAATTATCCTGGACGAGATCAACCGGGACTACGTCCGCACGGCCATCGCCAAGGGCGTGCCCCTGCCCGGCATCCTTTTCCGCCACGTCCTCAAGAACTGCATGCTGCCCATCCTCACGAACCTGGTAACGGCCATTCCCTTTCTCATCATGGGCGGACTGCTCTTGGAGCGATTCTTCGGCATACCGGGCCTGGGCGACCTGATGCTGAGCAGTATCTCCAACCGTGACGTGCCGATCATCACCGGCCTGACGTTCCTGACGGCCGTGATTTACATAATCTCGCTCTTGATCACCGACATCCTTTACGCGCTGTTCGACCCGCGGATCCGATTGCGGTAGGAGCAACCTCGTGAGCCAGGCGTCAACGATTGAAACAGCAGCGCCGGACAAGCCCGTGGCCGGGCGAAGCCTGTGGTCCGACGCGCTTGTCCGTCTCAGACGCAACAAGGCGGCCATGGTCTGCCTTGCGGTGATCTGCATCTACACGCTCATTGCCATTGTTGCTCCTTTTGCGTTCGAAGGGTGGGAAGACACCTATGACTACGACAACATCAACGCCAGCCCGTCGTGGCAGCACCCGCTGGGGACCGATGCCTTCGGGCGGTCCATACTGCAAAAGACGCTGCTGGGCGTGAGTACGTCCATGACCGTCGGCGTGATGGCCAACGTGATAGCCGTCCCACTGGGGATGATCCTGGGGGCCTTAGCCGGCTACTACGGCAAGCGCATCGACGATGTCATCGTCTGGTTCTACACCACGCTGGCGAGCATACCAGGCATCATCCGCTTTATCGCGCTGAAGTTTGCCTTCCTCGACACCAAGCTCTTTGCAAAGACGGCATTCGAGATTGACCTGGACGGCATAGTCGGCCTGTACGTAGCCATCGGTATAATGAGCTGGATCGGCACGTGCAGGCTGGTCCGCGCCGAGACCATGAAACTCCGCGAATTGGATTATATCACAGCCGCAAGGGCCAGCGGGCGCAACAGCTTTGCCATCCTCATCCGACACATAATGCCCAATGTAGCCCACCTGGGCATCATCACCTTCTCCCTGGGTTTTGTCGGCGCGATCATGACCGAGGTCACGCTGAGTTATCTGGGCATCGGGGTTACGGACAGGCCCAGTTGGGGCAGAATGATAGACTCGGCCAAGATGGACCTCGTTGTGGGCCGCTGGTCGGAGATAGTCGCCGCAGTCGTGGCCATGTTCATCATCGTGCTGGCCTGGAACATCTTTGGCGACCGATTGCGAGATTCGCTCGATCCGAGGCTGAGAAACGTATGACGCAAAACGGAACATTGCTGGAAGTGCGCGACCTGCGGACGTACTTCCACACCGACGAGGGTGTGGTGAAGGCCGTTGACGGCGTGAGCTTTTCCATCGAGCGCGGGCGCACGTTCGCGCTGGTCGGGGAAAGCGGCTGCGGCAAGAGCGTGACGGCCTATTCCATCCTGCGGCTGCTTGCCATCCCGCCGGCTGAAATCGCCGCCGGCACCGTAATGCTTGAAGGCCGCAATCTCCTGGCGCTCCGGGAGCGGGAAATGCGCGACGTCCGCGGGGCCAAGATCAGCATGATCTTCCAGGAGCCGATGAGCTCTCTGAACCCGGTTTTCACGTGTGGGAATCAGATTGTTGAGGCGATCCGGCTGCACCGGCGGATGTCGAGCGGGCAAGCGCGGGACCTGGCGATCCAGATGCTGGCCAAGGTCGGCATACCCGCCCCAGCCCAGCGGTTCAAAGACTATCCCCACCAACTTTCCGGCGGGATGCGGCAGCGTGTGATGATCGCCATGGCCCTGTGCTGCAATCCCACGCTGCTGATAGCGGATGAGCCGACGACGGCCCTGGACGTGACGATAGAGGCGCAGATTCTCGATCTGCTGAAGGACATCCAGGATCAGATGGACCTGAGCATAATGCTGATCACGCACGACCTGGCGGTGGTGGCCCAGACCGCTCACGTGGTGGGCGTTATGTATGCCTCGAAGATCGCTGAGCTGACCGAAGCCGGCACGCTGTTCGGCGAGCCGCTGCATCCGTACACCCAGGGCCTGCTGCGTTCCGTGCCCAAGCTGGGCCAAAGCGCCGACCGCCTGGCGACCATTCCCGGCAGCGTGCCCGACCCGCTGGCCTTTCCCAGCGGCTGCAAGTTCCATCCCCGCTGCCCCGTCGGCCGGGATCTGGAACGCTGCCGGCAGCAGGAGCCGGCACTCCGCGAGGTCCGCCCCGGCCACTGGTCCGCCTGCTGGCAATGCCCGGGCTACGGCACCGCCGCCGAGTGAGAGAACACAGATTGCACAGATTTACAGGATTACACAGACTATAGGATTTCAGGAAACAAAAATAAGAGCAGGATTACACGGATTATAGGATTTCAAGGATTAAGAATGGCAGAGGCCTGCAAGGACCGACAAGAGATAGATGATCCGTTGACCTACGAGATCATTGGTGCGGGGCAAAAGGTGCATCGAACGCTAGGCCCGGGTTTCGGCGAATCCGTCTATCACAAGGCACTGGGTAAGGAACTGATCCTGCGTGAGATCCCTTTTGAGTCGGAGCCTGAGTTCGAAGTCTTTTACGAGGGCTACCTGTGTGGAACCTTCAAGCCTGATCTTGTTGTCGACAAGAAGGTTGTCGTCGAGCTCAAAGCCCTGGCTGAGGTCACTGCGCGCGACAGAATGCAGACAATAAGCTACCTGAAGGCGTCCGGATTGCGAACAGGCCTGCTGCTTAATTTTGGCGCGGCGTCTCTGGAATTCCGAAGGCTCAAGAATGATCCCCAGAAGACCTCGATATAGAAGGAAGAAATCTCTCTAATCCTATAATCCGTGTAATCCTGCTCTTCTCCCCCGAAATGAACACAACCTCAAACAACAAGATCCTCAAGGTCACCGGCCTCAAGACCTACTTCCCCGTCAGGCGGGGCGTGCTCGGCCGGACAAAGGGCTACGTGCGGGCGGTTGACGGCGTGAGCTTCAGCATCGAGCGTGGCCGGACTCTCGGCCTGGTCGGAGAGAGCGGATCGGGCAAGACCACCATCGGGCGAACAATCCTGAAGCTCATACCCGCAACGGCGGGCAACGTCCAGTTTGACGGCCGGGACGTCTTCTCGCTGCAAGGGGGCGCCCTGCGGGAACTTCGCAAACACATGCAGATAATCTTCCAGGACCCGGTCAGCTCGTTGAATCCTCGCATGACGGCAGGCAACATAGTCGGCGAGCCGCTCAAGGTGCACAATATCGTTCCGCGCCGCCAGCGCCAGCGGCGAATCGGCGAACTGTTGGAGCGAGTGGGCTTGTCCGCAGGGCACAGCAGACGCTACCCGCACGAGTTTTCCGGCGGCCAGCGCCAGCGAATCGGCATCGCCCGGGCACTTGCCTCCAAGCCTGACTTTATCGTCTGCGACGAGCCCGTCAGCGCACTGGACGTGTCCATCCAGGCCCAGATCCTCAACCTGCTCCAGGATCTCCAGGACGAGTTGGGCCTCAGCTACCTGTTCATCGCCCACAACCTGGCCGTGGTCGAGCATTTTGCCGACGAGGTAGCCGTGATGTATCTCGGCCGCATCGTGGAAACCGCCCCAAAGCAGGTCATCCTCCGGCAGCAGGAAGAGCCGGACCGCCTCTGCCACCCCTACACCCAATCGCTGCTTTCGGCCGTGCCGCAGATAAACCCCGAGGGCAGAACCGAACGAATCCGCCTGCCGGGAGAGATCCCCTCGCCGATCGATCCCCCCAGCGGCTGTGCGTTTCACCCGCGGTGCCCGCTGAGCCGCCAACTGGCGGCAGACATGGCCGAGGCAGACACGGCCACTATCATGAGCGAAGGCCGCGAAGTCCGTGTCGTCCGCAGATGTGTCTGCGAAACCCCAACCCTCCAGCCGTCATCCTCCGACCCCACCCATTCCCACGCCTGCATGCTGCGACAGCAACTGTAGGCTTTGCTACCGGCTACTGGCTACTGCACACCGCCTCCTGGCTCCCGGCTACGGGCTACTGGGTACCACGTTCGGGCTTGAGGCCGGCGGCCCTGGCGGCGGGGTAGTCCAGGGCGATTATGAGTTTGCCGTCGGCCGGAGCGATCCTGGCGGCGGGCAGCGTCTTCCTGGCTTCCTGGTCGCGGCCGAGAATACGGTCGACGACCTCGGCCTTGTCGCTGCCGGTCACCAGAAGAATGATATGCCGGGCGGCGTTTATCAGCGAGAACGTGAAGGTCATGCGTTTGCGGCCGAGCACCGGCACGAAGCAGGCCATCACGAGCTTCTCTTCCTCGGTGGCCGCGTCGGTGAAGGGAAAGATGCTGGCGACGTATCCCTCGGCGCCCATGCCAAGCAGGATCAGGTCGAACCTGGGGATTCCATCCTTTCCCACCTCAACTACCTCTCGTATGTGCTGCTCGTAGCCGGCGGCGGCGGCGTCCAGATCGTCGGCGTCGGCGGGCATGGGGTGCACGTGGGCTGGTTGGATAGGCAGGTGATCCAGCAGCGTCCGCTGGACCATGCCGTAGTTGCTCTCGACGTGATCCTGCGGCACGTCCCGCTCATCGCCGAAGAAAACTTCGACATCAGACCACGGGGTATCGTCCACCGCACAACCGCGGGCAAGGGCCTGATACAGCTTACGCGGCGTCGTGCCGCCGGCCAGCGACAGGCTGCACGTCTTTCGCTCCTCGACAGACTCACGGATGATCCCCCGAAAAATGCCGCACACCTCTTGAGTGATCTCCTGCTCCGTCTGCCGGACAACTACTTCCCGCAATGATTCTTTTCCTGACATGGCAATTGATGTTTATACTACATTTCAGGGCTCGTGCCAAGATCTATAGGGATCGCCGAACAAGTCATCAGCCTCGGTCGGCCCCCAGGAGGCCGGGGCATACTCGATAAGCTCAGGGCATCCTTTAGCGTCCCATGCGGCCCGTATGCTATCGACCACTTTCCAGGCGGCCTCCACCTCGTCGCTGCGGATAAACAGGGCCGGCTCGCCGAGCATGGCGTCCAGCAGCAGGTGCTCGTAGGCCTCAGGCGAGGCCGACTCGAACGACGAACCATAGCTGAAGTTCATCTTGACCGGCCGAAGCAGCATTCGCGCACCGGGGACCTTGGCGTCGAAGCCCAGACTTATGCCTTCGTCGGGATAGATGCGAATCACCAGTTCGTTGCCCCGCCGAAAGTCACACTCGACCCAGTCAAAGAGGCGCGTCGCCTCGTGCTTGAAGACCACCCTGATCTGGCTTGCCTTCTTGGCCAGACGCTTGCCCGCCCTCAGATAAAACGGCACGCCGGACCAGCGGTCGTTGTCGATGAGCAGCTTCACCGCTACATACGTCTCTACCTGTGAATCGGCACTGACTGACTCTTCCTGCCTGTAGGCCATTATGCCATCGCCCGAGCCGTATTGCCCACGCGCCGTGCACCGCGATACCTGCTCCCCCTCGAGCGGCAATATCGAACCGAGAACCTTTGCTTTCTCGTCCCGCATTGACTCACCCGTCAACTGCGACGGGGCCCCCATCGCCGTCAGGGCAAGAAGTTGCAGCACGTGACTCTGCACCATATCGCGAAGCGCTCCGGCTGTTTCATAGTACGCGCCGCGCCGCCCTTCCATGCCGGCTGTCTCGGCAGCCGTTATCTGAACCTGCTCCACAAGACGCCTGTCCAGCAGAGGTTCGATGATCGCGTTGGCAAAGCGAAAAACCAGGAGGTTCTGGACCGCTTCCTTGCCCAGATAGTGGTCGATCCTATATATCTGCTCTTCCTTGAAATGATCGAGAAGCAGGCTGTTGAGCCGGCGGGACGTCGCCAGATCCGTCCCGAACGGCTTTTCCACGATCAGGCGGGAGAAACTTCCCCCACCTGCCGGCCTGTTCAGGCCCGACCGGCCCAATTGCTCAACAACGATTGGGAACAACCCCGGCGGCATCGCCAGATAGAAGATTCGATTCCCCGCCGTGCCGTGTTTCTCGTCCAGTCGCCCCAGATGCGCCGCCAGAGCAACGTAATGCTCGGGTGAATCGGCCCGGGCAACGTGATAGGACCAGCGCTGCGCCAGCTTGCGCCACAACTGGCGGTCAACCGCAGCACCGCGGGAATGTTTCTCGATTGCCGTCAGCATCTCCCGGCGGAACTGCTCGTCGCTTCGCTCGCGCCGCGCCACGCCCACAACGGCTACACGCTCGCCGATCAGCTTCTCACGCGCCAGGTTATACAAGGCCGGAGCAATCTTGCGCGCAGCCAGATCGCCGGTAGCCCCGAAAAGAACAAAGACACACGGATCACAGGCCCTCGGCCCCGTAACCAGCGCATCCAGCCATTTGTCTGTACCGTTGCGGTTTGGATGTTGTCTTTCACGCGATGTCGTCACTTCACACCCTAATGTATTCTAGCGCAAGAACGGCCGTACATGCCACCTTCTTGTGCCCACCGCGGCAATAAGCCACATCTGCAGGGAGGCGCACATTTGGCGCAGATACCGGCTCTGGGATACAATATCTCCACAATGGTAGTGCGCCCCGCGAAGATTCCGGATGCGTCGTCGATATGCAGCCTGATCAACCACTACGCCGAGCAGGGCAAGATGCTTCACCGCAGCCTTGAAAGCATATATGATGACGTGCGCGAATTTCAGGTGGCCGAGGGCGAGGATGCCACAGTAGTTGCGTGTGTTGCGGTGGATGTATTCTGGAGCGACCTTGCGGAAATAAAGTCGCTTGCCGTGGCGCCCCAGACGCGGGGCTCTGGTATCGGCCGGACGTTGACCGAGGCCGCCATCGAAGATGCGCGGAAACTCGGAGTCAAGAAGCTCTTTGCCCTTACCTACGAACAGGCCTTCTTTGAGAAGTTGGGCTTCAAGATAATCGACCGGCAAATGCTGCCGGAAAAGGTCTGGCGGGAATGCATTGCCTGTCCAAAAGTGGATGCCTGCGACGAGATCGCAATGCTGCTTAACCTGGGCGACTGACAATCTCGATGGCAAGGAATGATCCGATAATCCGGCTCGAAGGGGTGCACAAGGCCTTCAACGGCCTGGTCGTGCTGGACGGCGTGGACCTGGAGATACAGTCGGGCAAGACGACGGTTGTCATAGGCCCCAGCGGGTGCGGCAAGAGCGTTCTGCTCAAGCATATCGTGGCGCTGCTGAGGCCGGACAGGGGCAGGGTCTTCTTTCGCGAACACGAGGTCTCCTCAATGCCGGAAAGGAAGCTGGTGAGGGTCCGAAGGCGGATAGGCTTCCTCTTCCAGGGCGGGGCCCTGTTCGACTCGATGACGGTGGAGCAGAACATCTGCTTCCCACTGGTCGAGCACAGCGTGGGAACGCCCGACGAGCAAAAGCGCCGCTGCGCCGAGGTATTGTCGATGGTGGGCATGGACGGCCTCCAGAACAGGTACCCGGAAGAACTCTCCGGCGGCCAGAAAAAACGCATAGCGCTTGCCAGGGCCATTGCATTAAACCCGGAGGTCATTCTCTATGACGAACCGACAACCGGGTTGGACCCGATCCGGGCGGACCTGATAAACGAGTTGATTGTCCACCTGCAGAAGGTGCTGGGCACTACAGCCATTGTTGTCACGCACGACATGACCTCCGCACGTAAGGTCGGCGACAGGATCATAATGCTCCACGACGGCCATTTCATCGCCGACGCCACACCAGAGGCCCTCAACAACATCGACAACGAGGTAGTCAGCCGCTTTGTGCAGGGCAAGGCCAGCCAGCTCGAACTGGACGAACTTCGCCATGGGGGTTTCCATCCCATGGCCGAGACGACGGCCAACAACCAAGGGAACTGACCGATGAAGGAACATGCTCGAAATGTGATGGTCGGAGTGACGGTTATAGTGGCGTTCGGCCTGCTTGCCGCGATGATCTTGATTTTCGCCGGCCTGCCGGGAATACTGCAGGGCGGGTACGAAATCAAGATGACCTTTCCAGCGACCGCCGACGCCCACGAGGGCGACCCGGTGCATCTGGCCGGCATAGTGGTCGGAAGCATAACCCACATAGGCTTCACCGACGGTGACGCCCGCAAAGGCGTAACCTTTACCGCCCGCATCGACAGCGACAAGAAGATACCCGGCAACGCCAACGCCTACATATTCTCCAAGGGAATCGCCGGCGGGGCATACGTCGAACTCAAGCCCGACGGAAAGGAGAGGATCGACCCTAGCGGCCAGCCCATCCCATTCCTGCCGGCCGGGACGATCATCGAAGGCTCGCTCAAGACCAGCATGCTTCCCGACGAACTCCAGGACGGGTTGAAGGCGATATCCAAGCTGGCCGAGAAATTGAACCAACTGCTGGACCCCACACAGCCCGCCGGGCAGGGCCCCACCACACAAGGCGCGAGAACCCGCCCGGCCGCGCCGCAAGGGCTCAAAGGCACCATTGCCAAGCTTAACCGGACCCTCGACGCCCTCAACGAAGTGCTCAGCAAGGAAAACCGCGCCAACCTGGCCGCTTCACTGAACAACGTCAATGATTTGACCCGGAATCTCCTTACGACCGCAGAGAAGCTCTCGTCCGCGCTGGACAGCGTCAACCGGACGGTCACAAAGATTGAGTCGGGTGAAGGCTCGGCCGCCAAGTTGATAAACGACCCCGAGCTCTACAATAACCTCCTGGAGGCGAGCCAACAGTTGTCGCTGTCGCTTAAAGAGTTCCGCCAGTTGGTGAGCCAGTGGAAAGAAAAGGGCGTTGGGATCAAATTGAAATAAGCATCGCTTGGGGGGCGGAACGGGAGGTTCGGATGAAGGCGGTGCAGCCGCGGAAAAGCAACCACGTACGGTCCATCTTGATCGGGGTTTGCCATTTGGTGGGAATCCTATCCGTTGACGCAGGCGGCAGCCGGAGGTAGGCTTGCGGTGTTGATACTTGCAGGAAAGGGCCTTATGCGCACGGCGGCAACAATAGTTATTCTGGTGGGATTGGTGGGTTGTTATCCCGCCCGGACGACCCAGGTGCGCCCGCCTGTGGCCAGACCCCCCCGCACGCAACCGGGCAAGGGCGCGGTGATGGCCTATGTCAACGACCGGCCTATACACATGGCCGACCTGCACGACATTCTGGTGCGGGCCAACGGTGTGAAGCTCGCCCAGTACTTGATAGTGAACGAACTGGTCGATCAGGCCGCTGCCGCCAAGGGCATCTCGGTTACCGACGATGATATCCGCAAACAGCACACCCGCACGCTCAAAGAGATGTTCCCGAAGATCACGGACAACGCTCAGCTGGTTCGTCTCCTGGAGCAGTTCCTGGTCCAGAAGAACATGCCACGCCGGCAGTGGGACATGGTCGTGCGCCGCAACGCCCTGGTGGCCAAGCTGACCGCCAAGAAGATTGAGGTAACCGAGGCTGAGCTTCGGCGCGAGTTCGGCCGGCAATTCGGGCGACAGGTGGTCATCCGTCACATACAGACAGCCTCGCTGGGGGACGCACAGAAAGTGCTGAAGCTGCTGACGGACAAGGGCAACTTTGCCGAACTGGCACGGAAGTACTCGACCAACGCCTCTTCGCGCAACGGCGGCTTGCTGCCGCCGATCAGCAAGGACACCGCGCGTATCGCTCCGGCAATCCGGGAAGCATCCCTTGCGATGACAAAGGTGGGCGAGATTTCCAACCCCGTGCAGGCGGGCACTACCTTTCACATTCTCAAGCTCGAGCGGATAGTCGAGCCGACCCAGGTCAAGTTCGAGGACGTCAAGAAGGAGCTGGAGACGGCAATCCAATGGTACAAGGCCCAGATTATCCAGCGGCTGTTCCTGACCGATCTGGTCCGCAAGGCCAAAATCCGGTACGTCGATCCGATACTCAAGGCCCAGGCCGACAAGGGAGTCGAGCCGTGAGCAAAGACTGGAGTATCGATGTTTCGGCCCGCATACGCCGCCTGCCGCCGTACCTGTTCGGCAGGCTCAACAAGCTCCGCACCGAGAAACGCCGTGGGGGCGTGGACATTATCGACCTGGGCATGGGCAATCCTTCCGATCCTCCCTCGCAGGAGATAATCGACAAGCTCTGCGAATGCGCCCACGACGAAAGGGCCCACAGGTACAGCGTGTCGATCGGCATCCCCCACCTTCGCCGGGAGCTTGCCAAGCTTTACAAGACCCGCTACGGCGTCAGCCTGGACCCGGAAACGGAGGTCATTGCGGTGGTGGGCTCAAAGGAAGGTTTTTCTCACATGTGCCTGGCGCTGCTCGGGCCGGGGGACACGGTCGTCGTGGGGGACCCATACTTTCCGATCCATGTTTATTCGGTAGCCCTGGCGGGGGCGAACGTGATAAACGTGCGTCTGGGCAACGACGAGGAGTTTCTCGATCGCGTCCGGCACGTGGTGGAACACCTCTACCCGAAGCCCAAATGCCTCATCCTCAACTATCCCCACAATCCGACGGCGATGACCGTGGATAACGTGGCCTTCTTCGAGTCGGTGGTCGCTCTGGCCGAGCGTACGGGAATCATGGTCATCCATGATTTTGCCTATGGCATGACCTGCTTCGACGGGTATGAGGCGCCGTCGTTCATGCAGGCCCGCGGCGCCAAGGCAGTGGGCGTGGAATTCATGACGATGTCCAAGCCATACAACATGGCCGGGTGGAGGATCGGCTTTTGCATCGGGAATGCTGAAATGATTCGAGCACTGGCAACGATAAAGGGCTACTACGATTATGGGATCTTCACCCCCGTACAGGTCGCCAGCATCATAGCCCTCCGTAACGGCGACCAGGCCGTAAAAGCGCAGGCTGCTCTCTACCAGAGCCGAAGAGATGTCGTCGTGAACGGGCTCAGAAAAATCGGCTGGAAAGTCGAGAGCCCCCGGGCCAGCATGTTCGTCTGGGCTGGTGTTCCCGACAAGCACCTGCGGGGCAAAGGGTCAATCGACTTCGCCCTGAGCCTCATGGATGAGGCCGAGGTCGCCATAGCGCCCGGCAGGGCCTTTGGAGAAAACGGTGAAAACTATGTCCGCATCGCCTTGGTCGAAAACGACCAACGCCTGAAGCAGGCCATTCGTCAGATGGACCGGGCGCTCAATAAAGGCATAAAGGCACCTTCGGCCACCAAGATGCGCAAGCGGTCCGGAAAGAAGCAGAAGCAGAGGCCGCCAACGCCCGCATCGTGAGATATGCTATTTCGACGCTACGGCACGTTTACCGGCGGGATTGACCTGCCCGAGGAAAAGCACGCCACCCTGGACGCGCCGATCCGTCGGCCGCCGCTTGGCCAACACCTGCGCGTGCCGCTGGGGCCGTGCGGAAAGTCGCCCGCCAAGCCCGTCGTAAAACGCGGCCGGCAAGTAACCGCCGGACAGAGAATCGCTCGTGCGGTTGACGCCGGCTCCGTCGATGTCTTCGCACCGCTTTCAGGCAAGGTGGGCCCGGCCACTACTGTCGACGTGGCCACTGCGGAGGGGTTCATTCGCTGCCCCGCAATCGAGCTGACAGATCTGTCGGAGGATCAGTTTCCATCGGTGTGCGAACCCGGGCGCGACTGGCAGCACGCCGAGCCGTCTGCTCTGCGACAGCGACTCGCCGAAGGCGGGCTGACCACCTGCCGCCATCACCTGGAGCCGCTCAGCGCCTGGATCAACCGCACATTGTCCAACAACTGCCACACCCTTATTGCCAATGTGATGGAGAATCAGCCATACCTTACGGCCGAGCACCGTCTAATGGTCGAGCACGGTGGAGAGGTGGTCGTCGGCCTGGCTATACTGGCCCGGGCAATGGAAGCGACGCAAATCGTACTGGCGGCCGACTGGCGACGCAGGGCCCAGTATCGCCATATCGCAGGGGCGGCCAGCAGATACAACATCAGCAGCATCGGCCTGCCACACAAGTATCCGATAGGCGCCGACACAATACTGGTTAAGGTGCTGACCCGCCGCGAGACCCCACCGGGGGCGAACACAACGGCAGTCGGCGCTGCGGTTGTTTCGGCGTCGACCTGCACAGCCGTCTGCCGCTGGGTAGCCTGCGGCATCCCGGCAACACACCGGGTGTTGACGGTCAGTGGGAGCAAGGCCGGCGAATCCGGGAACTTCCTGGTCCCGCAGGGAACAGCCTGCTCGGAGATTGCCGGCAGCGGCGACCAGCCGCTGATTCACGGCGGGCCCATGATCGGGCTGAAATGCACGCCGGACGCAGTGGTGACACCGGCTACCGATGCCCTACTGGCCATCGATCCGACGCCATACGAACCGGCCGGAACGTGTATCCGGTGCGGCTGGTGCACTGACCACTGCCCGGGGCGGCTGAATGTAGCCGCTCTGAACGACGCATTCGAACTTGGTATGGTCGCTCTGGCCAAGCGAAACGGGGTGCGTGCGTGCGTGGAGTGCGGGGTCTGCTCCTACATATGCCCGGCCAGACTGCCTCTGACCTCCAGGGTAATACAACTCAAGCGAGCGGCGAGCTATGGCAAAAAAAACCACATTCGCCCCTGACCACGGGCCCGGGCACGCCCTGAGGACGCCGCTCATTCGAGCCCCTGAGGGCGCCAGGACCGTGTTTCTGGTGACCCTCGGGGCCGCCTGCGCGCCCCTGATGGCGGGCATCGTGCTGTTCGGCTTGAGGGCCGCCTTCATTGCCGCTGTCTCCATCTTCTCCTGTGTCGCCATCGAGTGGCTCTACTATCGCGTAACCCGCACGCCGGCCCTGCTGGGAAGGAGCCACGCATATCTTACAGGGGTGCTGCTGGCGATGACCCTGCCCCCATTCGTCGCCTGGTACGTGCCTGTCGTCGCAGCGGCGTTCGCCATAATCGTCGGCAAGGCAATCTTCGGCGGGGTCGGAAACTTCCTCTGGCAGCCGGCGCTGGTGGGAAGACTGGCAGTAGCCGTTATATTCGCAGGCTCGGGCCCGGGTCAAATGACCCCCAAGTACTGGCCCATCCTCGCACAGGACAAACTCCTGGTTGGCGATGTTCTGAACGCGGCGCAGGTCGAGAACTATCGCCAGTGGCGCAACAGGCCCGCGCCACCAGGCGCCGACGCCTTCAAGGTCACACCACCGGCGGCTATCCTCGCCTCCCTGACCAGCACCAGAGAGCCCGCCTTCAGCGGACTTTGCACGCCGGCATCGGTAGACAGGGCAAAGCCGGCAGCGCTGATGAAGCTGCCGCCACTGAGCGACCTGTTCTACGGCGCTCGACCCGGCGGCATCGGCGAGACATGCGCGGTGGTCATCATCGTGGCCGGGCTCTACCTGATCTACCGCAACTACGTCAAGTGGCAGCTGCCCCTGGCGTTCGTCGTTTCCGCGGCGGCAGTGGTGGCCATAGCGCCAATCAACCTGGCCGGACACGACCAGGCGACATGGTGGCCGCTGCTGACCGAGGGGCTCGGCGTCGGCTTCACATACGTCAACCACCAGCTTCTCAGCAGCGAACTGCTGCTGGCTGCGCTGTTCCTGGCCCCGGAGACTACTTCCCGCCCGGTGACCACCGGCGGACAGGTGCTGTTCGGCACCGGCTGTGGGGTGATCGCCATGCTGCTTCGCCTGTACCTGAACCTGCCCGTCCCGTGCTACATGGCCATACTGGTGATGAACACCGTCGCGCCGAAGATTGACCAACTGTGGCGCCCACGGGTCTTCGGGACCAAACGGTTTGAGTTTCTCAGATTCCTTAAGATCAGATTCCGTAAGACCTGATATCTGCAACCCAGGGATTGTCCCAGGGATTGCAATCCCTGGGCTTAGGCGCTGTCAGGCCGATACAATGTCCGGCGTGAACAGTTCGCTAAAGATCAACGAGATATTCCTGAGCATCCAGGGCGAGGGGACACGCGCGGGAATGCCTTGTGTGCTGATCCGCCTGACCGGATGCAACCTGCGCTGCTCGTGGTGCGACACGGGCTACGCCCGCAGCGAGGGCCGGTGGATGAGCATCGATCAGGTTCTGGCCCGCATTGAGCCGCTGGCATGCAGGCTCGTGGCGGTGACCGGCGGCGAGCCGCTGTTGCAGCCGACAACACCGGAACTTCTCCGGCGGCTTTGCGACGCAGGCTACACCGCGCTGCTGGAGACCAACGGCTCGCTGGACATCTTACCGGTCGATCATCGCGTGGTGAAGATCGTGGACTTCAAGTGCCCTGCAAGCGGCCAGCAGGAAAGCAACCGCTGGGCGAACCTGGAACAGCTTACGCAAGACGATGAGGTCAAATTTGTCATCGCCGACCACGAGGATTATGATTTCGCCCGCGAGTCCGTCGCCGCCCGCAACATCACGGCCCTGTGCACGGTTATGTTCGCCCCCGTTCACGGGCGGCTCGATCCAGCCGCCCTTGCCCAATGGATCCTGGCCGATAGTCTGGACGTGAGACTTTCCATGCAATTGCATAGAATCATATGGCCGGACAGGGATCGGCAAGTGTGAGCCCATGGAAGCAGAACTGATAAAGACTTTTCGCTTTGAAGCGGCGCACTCGCTGCCAAATGTGCCCGACGGCCACAAGTGCAAGCGACTGCACGGACACGGCTACCGCGTGGACATTCATGTCACAGGGCAACCGGACCCGCATACCGGCTGGGTTATCGACTTCGGTGATATCAAACGGATTGTCGGCCCCGTGCTGGACAAACTGGACCACCGCTGCTTGAACGATATACCGGGCCTGGCCAACTCCACCAGCGAGATGCTGTGCAAGTATCTATGGGACCGCATCGCACAGGACTTGCCCGCGCTGTCGGCGATCACGGTGTGGGAAAGCGACACATCCAAGTGTGTCTACCGGGGGCGGGCCTGAGCAATACGGAGCATAAACCCTCTTCGCGGCTTACCGCCAAATGGCAAGCCGATACCGGGACACATTTGCCGCACCCGTTGCCCGCCAAGGCGGAAGACTCGCCACCACGGCATGCATCCGGTCATACGAGCTTGCTTTCCGGGGGCACGGGCGGTAATAACGGTCGCGCGAAGGGGCCGACAGAACATTGATCATCGCCCATCACATTATCCTTACAAGTTACGGACACTGGCTCCCCAACGACCCGCGAGGGAGTCTCTCGAAAGAGCTTCGCAATCCGCAGCTACAGGCGCTCGGCGCAATACATTTGGGTCGCAAGAAAGACCAGCCTTCCCTTGCCCAGATCAGGGCGTTCTACGCCAAGGCACAGAAGCTCTTGCAGCATCGATTGCTCTGGTATGGCGATAATTGCCGCCGGGCAATCGGCGAGGCCTTCGGCTCGGCCGTCCGCTCCCAAAGGCTGACCTGCTACGCTTGCGGCGTAATGCGAAATCATGCGCATCTGCTCATCCGCAGGCATCGCCTGAAGCCCCGGGAGATGATAGATATTCTCAAGGACGTATCGAGAGACACCTTGCGCAATCGTGGACTTGCTCCGCGAAATCACCCGGTTTGGAGTGATGACCCCTACGTAGCGTATAAAGATACCCCCGACGGGGTCCGTGCAGCCATTGATTACATCCAAGGGAATTTCAAGAAGCACGGGATTCCACCACAAGAATGGGACTTTGTCGTGTCGTATGACAACTGGCCCTATCATAAGAAACCAAGGGTTCCCAGGTGAGCCCCATATCGCAAGTCCCCACCGGAATACAGTTGCTGGCTCGCTCAACAAGACGTGAAACCGGTCAGATAGCGCACGGGGCCTGAGCCGAGCTTGCTATTTGGCGATCCGGCTCAAACGGAACTGCCCTTCTTCCCCATCAAGACCTGCAAGAGCAGCACCACACCACGCACAAGCAGCACCACAATCAGCAGAAGCAATAGAGTGGCGTAAACGTACGTCAGCAGCGGCCAGATATCCCGCATCAGATCCGCAAACCTGCTGCTGATCCCCCCGACAATCGCGATAACACCCGCTATTACCACTGCGGCTGCCAGCGTTGGCCTCAGGTCGCGCCGCACAGGCGCCAGGCGCACCGCCAGGCATATGCCCAGATAAACAAACAGCGGCACGCGCCAGTCGAGCCAGTCCAGGCGTGCCAGTGCCTCGCACGTTTGCCTCAAGAGATCCACTTGCCGATCAACCTGGCCCCAGAGGAGATCCCAATCGGTCGGCAGAGACTTTGGCAGCAACTCGCCCCTGGCGGAGAATTCATCCATGACCGGCCCACCCAGCAGCGAGCCGGCCACCACTATTGAGCCCCCGCAGGCCACTATGGCTATCAGAGCTGCAACAATCGGGCCTATCACTTTAAGCTTCGCCGTCGATTCCGTGGTGGGCTCGCCGTCACCACGCGATCTGGGGCCCGGCGAGGTGGGCATTATCTTTGCCCGGCGGATCTCCCCACCGGTAATCAGGCAGCCGAATATGTAGGCCATCTGAGAGACCACCGTGCCGGGCAGAAGGGCCCAGTTGATCCACGCCGGCTTGAGCATCTGCGAGAGCAGACGATGGACCCCCAGGCCAAGGAACACGATCAGGAAAAGCCACAATGTGAAGGCCGCATAAATCAATGCGTCACCATGAGAAACGCGGGCCAAAGCCCGCTCCATGCTGTATCGTCCAGGCAAAGATGATAACGTGAGAGCTATGTGGTCCAGGCCGCCCGCCGATTCGGTTGGCACAAAACCCTGCCAGAATACACTTGCATACAGGACGGCCTGTGCTAGAATTCACGCTTCTTGAAGCTTAAGAAGGTAGCGTGTGCGCCACTCAGCGTGCAGGCGGTGTATCTGGAGAAGATGCTTGTGGCGGTTATACTACGATTAAAAAGGTTCGGCCGGCGTCACCGGAGTTTTTTCCGGCTGAATGCCATTGACCGTCGCAAGCCGCGGGACGGTCGCGTGATCGAGCAGTTGGGCTGGTACGATCCGAAGGCCAAGGAAGCCGACCAACGGGTTTCTCTGAACCGAGAGCGGATCGAATACTGGCTGAGCGTGGGCGCTCAGCCGAGTAATACGGTGCGCGGCCTCTTGGTCGAGAACGGCATCGCGGCCGGCAAATAACGCCGCGCCGCTGGGTGAGTGGGGTTCTTTGGCGGCGATGGTGCTTTGTATTGACATCCTCACCCTGTTGCCTGAGATGTTCGATGGCTTCCGCACGACAAGCATAGTCGGGCGGGCCGTTCAGCGCCACCTGGTTGAAATCCGCTTTACGAACATACGCGATTTCGCCACTGATGCCTACGGCAGCGTGGATGATGCCCCGTTCGGCGGCGGGCCTGGAATGGTCCTGATGTGCGGGCCCGTGTTTGACGCGGTGGAATCGGTGCAGTCCCGGGCCGAGCCCCGGGGAATGGTCCTTATGCTCACCCCGCAGGGCCGGCCGCTGAACCATGAACTGGTCGGGGAACTATCCCGCCGGCAGCGCTTGATATTGCTTGCCGGGCACTACGAAGGTTTCGACGAGCGCATCCGGCGACACCTGGTGGATATGGAAGTGAGCATTGGCGATTTCGTCATGTCGGGCGGCGAGGTCGCGGCAATGGCGCTCGTCGACGCCGTTGTGCGGACACAGCCGGGCGCGCTGGGCGACGACGAGTCCCTGGTGGAAGAATCCTTCAGTGAGGGACTGCTGGAATATCCGCAGTACACTCGCCCCCGCGAGTTCAGGGGGATGAAGGTGCCGGCGGTGCTGCTCAGCGGCGACCATGCGAAAATAAACCGGTGGCGGCTGGAGCAGGCCAAGCTGCGAACAGAACAGAGACGCCCGGACCTGTGGAAAAAGTACAAGAAGCACCATGAGGATAAGCCATGAGTCAGGAACTTCTAGATAAAGCTGTCGAGGGAAGCCTGAAGAAGGAAATCCCTAATTTCAGAATCGGCGATACGGTCAACGTGTCGGTTCGGATCATTGAGGGAGAGAAGGAGCGCACCCAGGTCTTCACAGGGACGGTGATCGCAAGGAAAGGCACGGGCATCAGCAAGACCTTCACCGTCCGCCGGGTCGTAAACAACCAGGGCGTGGAGCGTATTTTCCCGCTTCACAGCCCGAAAATCGCAAACATTAAGGTCGCCCGTACCGGCATGGTCAGGCGGGCAAAACTCTACTTCCTGAGGAACCGCGTCGGCAAGGCCACGCGCCTCAAAGAACGCAAACGCTCCCAGACAGACCGGACTCCGGATCAGCAGGTCGAGGACAAGGGCCAAGACGAAGGCCAGGAGTAGCCGCTGGTGTGGCCGTTCGCCACGTGTAAGGATCTGGGTCGCCGGGGCGAGGATATTGCCCGGCGTTTCCTCAAGAGCCGGGGCCTGAAGATCCTCGCGCGCAATTATCGCTGCCAATCCGGCGAGGTGGATCTCATCGCGCTGGACCGCAGCACACGGCGCGAGCTGGGCGCCGAGACGGTAGCCTTCGTCGAGGTAAAGACACGCTCGTCGGACCGATATACGGACCCTGAGTACGCGGTTGATACCCGCAAACGAGGCCGTCTGCTTAAAGTGGCCCGGCACTACCTTGCCCGCCACGACGCAGCCGATCTAAACGTCCGGTTCGATATACTGGCCATCGTGATCCCCGGCAGCGAAAAACCGCGGGTCAAGTACATCCCCAACGCTTTCTGATCGGGTGGGTTCCAGTGCTGACAGTCATCGATACCCACTGCCATCTCGCACACCAGCGACTGAACCAGCATGCGGACGAAGTGCTCCAGCGGGCCCGTGACGCCGGGGTGCGGGCGGTTGTGTGCGCCGCGGGCGACCTGGATGAGGCCGGGGCCGCCATGGAACTCACCAGCCGGTACGACGACGTGTACTTCACCGTCGGAGTGCACCCGCACGAGGCGCAACACGCCGGCAAGGATTATCTCAGGCAGATCGGCCTGCTCGCCGACAACAATCGCAACGTCGCCATCGGCGAGATCGGACTGGACTACCATTACGACTTTTCCCCGCGAGAAGTCCAACGCCGCGTCTTCGCCGAACAGCTCGCCCTGGCGGCCGAGTTGGCAAAGCCCGTTGTCATCCATACCCGCGAAGCCTTCGACGATACACTGGCGATCTTGGCTGAATCCCACGTCGAGGGGCAACGCGTGGTCTTTCATTCGTTCACCGCCGGCGAGCAGCAGGCCCGCCGGGCACTGGAGACGGGTGGGACGATCGGCTTCTCCGGCATAGTGACCTTCAGGAAGGCTGACGAGCTTCGCCGGGCCGCAGCCCTTGTGCCCGACGACCGAATACTTGTCGAAACCGACGCACCTTATCTCTCCCCCGAGCCGGTCAGAAAAATGAAAACCAATGAGCCGGGCAACGTCGTGCACGTGGTGCGCCGCCTGGCAGCTATTCGCGGAACAACGGATGAGAAGATAGCCGAAATCACCTCCGCCAACGCGATGCGATTGTTCCATCCCGTTATATCGTGATATCGTTGTTGTCCGCGCAAGTGCCGGGTAATACAATGGTTTCTTCATGGCTGACCAGGAGAATACCGTCGACTTTGCAGCCGTCGTCGAGGCCTTTCAGGCTGACTATCTGCGGATCGTACAGGCCGTCGGCCAAGTCATCGTCGGCCACCAGCAGGCAATTCACGAGGTGCTCGCCTGCCTGCTCGGTCGAGGCCATGCCCTGATCGAAGGCGTGCCCGGACTGGGCAAGACACTGCTGGTCCGTACGCTTGGGGACGTCCTGGACCTGAGTTTCAGCCGCATCCAGTTCACTCCCGATCTGATGCCGGCCGACATCACCGGGACCAATATCGTGGTAGGCGACGCATCCGGCGGCAAGGAGTTCCGCTTCCAGAGCGGGCCTATCTTCGCCAATCTGATCCTTGCCGACGAGATCAACCGGGCCACTCCCAAGACCCAATCGGCGCTGCTGGAGGCCATGCAGGCCCAGACCGTTTCGGTTGCCCGCACGACCCACAAGCTGCCCGGACCCTTTTTCGTTCTGGCCACTCAGAATCCCCTTGAGATGGAAGGGACCTATCCCCTTCCGGAGGCCCAGTTGGACCGGTTCATGTTCAAGATCAAGGTAGGCTCACCGCCCGCGGATGAACTGGTGACTATCATGGATCGCACGACGGGGACCGATGAGCCCAAGGCCCCAAGGATCGCCGACGGCAAGCGAATCGAGCAGATGTGCGGGGTGGTTCGGCGGATCCCCGTGGCGGCCCACGTCAGCAACTATATCGCCCGGATCGTCCTTGCCACTCATCCAAACAGCGATCTCGCCCCGGAAGCAACAAGGAAATACGTCCGCTACGGGGCCTCACCACGCGGCGCGCAGGCGATCGTCCTGGCGGCCAAGGTGCTGGCAATTCGCGACGGGAGGGCCAATGTAGCCCTTGACGACATAAAGGCCGTCGCTGCTGCGGCGCTGCGGCACCGCCTGATCCTCACCTTCGAAGGACAGACCGACGGCGTCGATCCGGATGAGATTATCGATCAGATCCTGGGCTTTGTGCCTGAAGCCCAGAC
>SDBS01001124.1_pt1 | contig 27324 bp, 18 predicted proteins | sample 2277091 | NCBI WGS metagenome assembly SDBS01 (sample SAMN10404972, study PRJNA504765) | marine sediment metagenome | isolation source: marine sediment core GS10_PC15, 163 cmbsf | place: Arctic Ocean: Southern Knipovich Ridge | collected 2010
ACGCAGAAGAATACTTCTCCACTTTTTTTTAGGGATTGGATTGCCCAGTTTGCTTCTGGGTTATCTTGCGTTCCGTGGCATCCAGAATGATATAGCGCTGCTGGAAAAAGAGCAGCTCAACGAGCACAATACAATTGCGCAACAGATTACTAATTCAATTAACGACAAGATTTCGGCTCTCGAAGAGGCCTTTCTCGATTCGGTCACGAATAACCAATCACCTCAGCGTGGTTCAGCCATCCTTCGTTCGCTGGAGCTTCTAAAAAGCCGGCAACCTCTCGTTGAAGAAGTCTTCTTATTTGAAAGCGACGAACACATTCAGCTTCCTCTTGCGAAGCTCCTTTTTCTGCCCGGCGACAGCGCGGAGTCATTACCCCCTCAACCGCGACCATCCGCTTTGTTGCTCGGAGAGCAATATGAATTTCAACAGAAGCGTTATCAAGAAGCCCTGACGAGCTATCAACAGGCCTATGCCCAAGTTTCTAACCACCAGGCCAAAGCAGAAGCGCTAAATGCAATCGCCAGAGTTCAGATAAAATCGAACCTGTTCCCGGACGCCATAAAATCGTACAGCACAATTGCACAAGACTACGGCGATATACGAATGGGCAGTGGTATGCCGTCGGGATTGGTTGCGCGGTTGGAACTCGGCGATTTATTTTCTGCAATCGATGATGCCGGCAGTGCCGTTCAAACATTTATTCGTTTATACCAGGACCTTATTCAGGCCGAATGGGCGCTGGGAAAATCTCAATATGAATTTTTTGCTCAACAGCTTGAAGATTCGATTGATGAAATCTTTTCGCAGGATGCACCCATGCAGTCATACCAAAGCACCTTTAGAATGTTGAAAGGCGAGGAGAAGAAGCAAAGAGAAATCACGGAAAGGCTGCTTACATTTCAGGAGAATGCAGCGCCTAATTTGCTGGCAAAAGTCCCTCAAAATATGAAAGATTCCCCAAATGCACTCAAGCGATTTACATTGGACATCGCAGGACGCACGTATCTTGTTTCAACGCCGGGCGAGCGCAAAGGGAATGGAAACGAAGCTAACGGAATTTGGGGGCTTTTGATCAATCCTGAACAGCTCAAGGCTGACCTTCTGTCGCCGGTAATCCGCCAGCATGTTTCCTCAGAGGACATTCACTGGATTGTAAAAGGCAGGGACGGCCAAGCCATTTTGAAATCAGATGACTCAGCATCGGGTTCTGTGACCGTCAGGGCCAATTTTGCCGGGAACTTTCCACCCTGGTCTATTGAGTTATATCAACAGGACCCGCGTCTTTTTGAAACGCTTCTCACTTCACGACGCGGCATTTATCTTTATATGTTTGTCCTTCTCGCAGGTATTCTGATATTCGGCCTGACCCTGACAATCCGCATCGTTACCCATGAACTTGAGCTTGGAAAAATGAAGTCTGATTTTGTTTCGACCGTTTCCCACGAATTCAAAAGTCCTTTAACATCTATCCGGCAGTTGGCCGAGATGCTCCAAACCGGCCGGGTCCCTTCTGAAGAACGCCGCCAACGGTACTATAATGTTCTCCTGGAACAAAGTGAAAGACTTTCGTTACTCATCGACAACATTTTAGATTTTGCCAGGATGGAGGAAGGTAAAAAAGAATTTGAGTTTGAGATGGTTGATATGGGCCCACTATTGGAAGAGCTTGTTTCGACGATTCAACAACAGGTGCGTCACGAGGGCTTTACAGTTCAGGCAAAATTTGATGCGCCCCTGCCATCCATTCAGGTGGACCGTGCCGCCATAACCCAGGCGATTACCAATTTGATTGACAATGCCATCAAATACTCTGTCGGAGCCAAAAAGATACACATTCGTGGATTTACCCAGAATCAATATCTGATTATTGCCGTCCAGGATTTCGGCCTCGGCATCGAGCCGGAAGAAATCGATAAAGTTTTTGAACGCTTCTATCGCGGCGGGGACGAGCTGACGCGGACCGTAAAAGGAAGCGGGCTTGGATTGACTTTGGTAAAACAAATTGTCCAGGCCCATCACGGGAGTGTGCACGTTGAAAGCGAGCCTGGCCGTGGCAGCACATTTTCGATAAAGCTGCCACTACCATTGACGGAGGTTTAATGAAATGGAAAAAATTCTTATCATTGAAGATGAGGAAAGTATCCTGATGGCGTTGGCCGATGACCTCGGACTTGAGGGGTACGAAGTTGCAAGCGCAAGAGACGGGCTCCAGGGCCTCTCAATGGCAAAAGAAAAGGGACATGACCTGGTCATTCTTGATATTATGCTGCCGAAGATGGACGGTTTTGAGGTTTGCAAACAATTACGTCAAGCCGGCGTGGGGACACCCATTCTGATGCTGACCGCCAAAAGCCAGGAGATTGATAAGGTCCTGGGATTGGAGCTGGGCGCCGACGATTACGTTACCAAGCCCTTCAGCCCCCGCGAGCTCCTTGCCCGTGTGAAAGCCATTCTTAGGAGAGTCAAGACTACCCGGGAAGAGTTCGATATTTATAACTTTGGCGATGTGGAAATTGATTTCAAAAAGTACGAAGTGAAAAAGAAGGGACAGCCGGTTTATTTGACTACGCTTGAGTTTTCCTTAATTGGTTTTCTCATTAAGCATGAAGGTCAGGTCTTAGATCGTTCGGCCATTCTTGATGGGGTCTGGGGCGAGGATGTGTATGTATTACCCAAGACTGTGGACACTCATATCGGTCACCTGCGTAAGAAAATCGAAGACGACCCGGCCAATCCTAAGCACATCATTGGTGTTCGGGGCATAGGATACAAGTTTATTAGCTAAGGTTCAGAGGTTCAGAGGTTCAAGGTTCAGAGGTTCAGGGTTCAGAGGTTCAAGGTTCAGGGGTTCAAGGATGAGAATAGGATTATTCCACCAACTTTGAACCTGGAACCTGGAGTTTTTCTCATGAAGATAGAACGGTTTGAAGATATTGAAGCTTGGCAACTCGCACGCGAGTTAACTCGGGAAGTGTATTGTCTGGCAAGGAAGCCGAGGTTTGCCAATGACTACGGCTTAAAGAGACAGATACAAGATGCTGCCGGATCATCGATGCACAATATAGCTGAAGGGTTTGATTCAGAGACGAATGCGGAATTTGTACGGTTCCTACGGTACGCGAAGCGGTCTTGCAGTGAGGTCCAGAGCGAACTTTATGTTGCTTTGGATGAAGGATACATATCTGCTGACGAGTTCAAAGATGTATATGAGCAGGCAAGGCGAACACGTGCCGCCATTCGTGGATTTATCAATTATCTCAAAAGATATGAAGACCGCAAGGTGGCCAACCGTGAACCTTGAACCCATATTTAAGGTTCAACGGTTCAGGGTTCAGAGGTTCAAGGTTGTAGGAAGATGAAATACTCAGGTTGAAAGGTTCAGGGTTAAAAATAGGGTCATTCCACCAACCTTGAACCGTTGAACCTGGAACCTTGAACCATCCCTTTAAATCAAACTTCACCAAATCTTCACCAAAACTTCACTTGGGCTTCACGCATTAAAAAGCTCTCTTCAGTATAATTTTCTCCATAAACAAATAATTATAACAATTGGTCGGTTGTATTGGCGGCTAAAAAAAAGAAAGGAGAAAAGAATGAGAGAAACCTTTTAGTGTTGACAGTTGGTCAGTTTTATTGGTAACTAAAAAGATAAGGAGAAAAAAAATGAAACTTCAAACACAACTAACAAAAAATGAAAACCGAAAAAGGACAAACGTTAAACTTCAATCTATCTTGACTATTGTTTTTGTGCTGATGCTTGTTGTGGCCTCATCGGCCTACGCCAAGCCCAGCGCCGGAGTGCTTTTCCAGTCCGGCCTGTACCAGGAACAAGTGAAAGGGGACCTGGATGCTGCCATCAAGGTTTACGAGCGTATCATTATAAACTTTCCCAAGAACCGTCCGGTCGCGGCTAAGGCCCTGCTCCACATCGGCCTATGCTACGAGAAGATGGGCAAACAGGAGGCACAGAAGGCCTATCAACGCCTAATCAAGGAGTACACTGACCAGCCGGAGCCTGTGCGGACAGCGCGTGAACACCTGGAGCAGCTCGACGCCGGGGCCCCGGGAGCCAAAGCCAACGGGCCTACCTACCGTCTTGTCCTGGATAGTAAAATAGCCGGTATGCCTGTGAATGTGAAGCAGAGAGACTGCCGCTGGCTGGATTTCTCGCCCAGCGGCGACCGGATTGTGTTTGTAAGTCAGGGTAAGTTGTATATCGCCGATGAGACCGGAACCCTGATCCGACCGATTCTCTATAATTTCGCGCCATTGTATGGACGTCAGCCGCGATGGTCGCCGGACGGCCGGCAGATCGCTTACGCGGCAGGGAGACGTGTGACATCGGATTCGGGTGTAGACATCGTGGATGCCATCTACGTCCTCAGTCCGGACGGTGGAGCACCTCGGAAAATCATTCTCGAACGGAAAGGATATTTTGCGGTTGGATGGCTCCGTTGGACATACGATGGCAAACATTTGACCTACCTTGGCCGGGATGGCGTTCATACGGTTGCCCTTGACGGCAGTGAAGTTCGGTTCATCCCAGGCAAAGACTTGCCCGGCACATATAATAACAGGCGTTCGGATGGCGAGTATTCGCCGAATGGACGCTGGTTAGCGTATAGCGGCCGGTCGGATGAGGGTGCAATGGATGTCTGGATTCTCCCCGCCGCTGGGGGACAAGCACAAGCTCTCCGCCACTCGCTGGGGAACCTCAAATATCCCACATGGTCCCCGGACGGCCGTACACTTTACTTTGTCTCCGGGACAGTCTATACCGAGAATATCTGGACGGTCGCCATCGACCCGGAAACGGGCCTTCAAAAAGGGGAACCCCAGCAGGTGACATTTTTCAACGATACGGAAGTCTCGTTCCCCAAGGCGCTTGGCGATGGTAGTCGGGTCGCCTTTGAATTGCAGAGATCCAATACTTCCATCCGCGTGGCAAACGGTTCACCGCCGTATGAACCCCGCACAGTGGCTCGTGGTCGTAGAAGTTTGCCACAGGTGTCACCGGACGGGCAAACCATCTACTACGTGGCCGATGGCATCTTTGCCGTGCCGCGAGAGGGAGGCACACCGCGAAGGTTGACGGAGACTGCTCCCCTAATGACCCACCCGTACTTAACCAATTTCCATCTCTCCGGCGATGGTCGAACCCTCGCCTACATCGCCAAACTCAGCAAGGGACGCGGTCTATTCACCCTACCTGTCAGCGGAGGAGAGCCACAGCTCCTGGTGAAGGGACTGCACGGGGGCGCGGTACCCAGGGAGCTGGGACTGCGCGGGAGCGCGGTACCCCAGTGGTCTCCCGATGGGTCTGAGTTGTCATACGCCGACGGCAACGATCTTTACGTCATCGGCGCAGCCGGCGGCCAGCCCCGCAAAATCGCCCACCTGGACCGCGGATGGGATGAGTGGACCGTCCGCTGGTCGCCGGATGGGAAATTTATCGCTGCCACTGGCTATAGCCCCAAACCCGAAACCACCAGAAACGCAGTTTTTGTGGCGCCCGCCTCCGGCGGTGAACTACGGCAACTGACGCCTGACGGCCACGATAACCTGCAAGGAGGGGTAGAATGGCATCCCGACGGCCGGCGTCTCTCCTATAACGTCATGCACAACCTCAACCGTGAGACGCATCAGGTCTACCTGGATGGCCGGCCACCAAGCTTACTGTTTGACACTGATTTGTGGGATTACGTCGGCGCCTGGGCGCCGGACGGCCGTCGCTTCTTCTTTATGAGCCATAAGGTGATGAAGAACTCGGCTGGAAAGAAGGGTTGGGGCCTCTTCGTCTATGACGAGGCCTCTGGTGACATAACGCTCTTTGCAGACCATGTAGCCAGTCAAAGCCCTCCATGCTGGAGCCGTGATGGAAAGACGATGGCCTGGTGGGCAACCAGGCAAACAGAACGTCAGGCCTGGATAATGGAGAACTTCCTGCCGAAATCCACAACAAACAAATGAGCTCAGCAACAACCGGGGGCGGAACAACTCGGCCGTTCCGCCCCATTTGCTCTACCGCAGATGAAGCAGAGCGACAACTATCGCTTAATTAGAAGTCATGCCATGAATATTCCCGCCTGCTTCAACTACAGGGCAAGGATTGGGGGTGACGGGCTTTTCCAACGGGTTGATAGAGAAGCGCCCGATAGAACCGGGCACTTTTTTGGCAATTCTCATGACGATGCACGTTTGCCTATTATTTTCAGGAAACCCGGATCAAGGAATGGATCATCTGTTTGCTTTCTGTATTCGAGGAGCGCTTTAGCCAGTCTTTTCTGAATTGTTCGATATTCAGGTTTTCCCGCCAGATTGTTGAACTCCACGGGATCGTTCTTCAGGTCGTACAGTTCGAGTTCCGGTGGATTGGCGAAAGTGTCGAATGCGCGGCGCACCGGCGTGCCGTCATAGCGGGGCTGTTGTGAGACCTTATATGCAGGGTCAGCGTCGATACCAGTGGATGGCTTTGCCTTTCCAGCTAACAAATTATGGATCAGCTTATAGCGGTGATCACGAATGGCGCGCCGCGGATAGAAAGGACGACCGCCGTGGAAGTGGAATTCAGCCACGAGGTATTCGCGCCAGGGAGCGTCCGCGTTTTTCAAGACCGGACGTAACGACCTGCCGTGCATTTTCCTCGCAGGGGCAACACCGGTCGCGTCCAGGATGGTCGGCAGGATGTCGATGGTGGACACCATGGCGCGGCTTCGCATCTGCCTGGAGACGCCGGGCCAGCGGACGATGAACGGAATTCGAATGCCGGATTCATAGACCGTTGTCTTGCCTCGAGCAAATGGCGGCCCGTGATCGCCGATGAAGATAACCAGCGTGTCTTCGCGCCGATTGTGTTTCTCCAATACGTCCATTAGCATGCCGATGCCATCGTCCAGACGCTGTACGGCATTGTAATAGCCGGCAGTGCGTACCCGCTGCTCCGGAGTATCGATCTGCTGGAACGCAAAGAGTGTTTTTCCACCCGGCGGGAGTGGATTCTCCGGAAGCCCATCCACTTGAGGAGGAAAATACCACTTTCTGCGGTCCTCTTTACGGCGAAAGGCGTGAGGGTCGGAGTAATTCACCATCAGGAAGAAAGGCTGATCACCGGTCTGCTGAAGGAACTGCTCAACTCTCCCGGCGACCCAGCGAACTTCGCGTGTCTTCCCGCTATCGGTTTCGCGGAAATCAAATTGAAAGCTATCTTCCGGTGCAACGTGCAGCTTGCCGATGATGCCGGTGCGGTAGCCGGCCGGTTTCAGCAGGTTTGGAATCGTCTTGTCGCGGAGTTCCGGATGCAGCGCGAAGCCGGCGTTAGTCAAGCCGTACTGCCCCGTGGAATGGGTATGCAGTCCCGTGAACATCGCGCTGCGTGACGGACTGCAGGAGGCCTGCGCGACATAGGCGATCTCGAATTGCACACCGCTGGCGGCGAGCTTGTCCATGTTTGTTGTTTGGATCAGCGTTTCGCCGTAGCAGCTAAGCTGGAGGCCGAGGTCGTCGGTCGTGATGAAGAGGACGTTCAGCCGGTTTTGGGGACGGGACTTGCCAAGTGCGCCAACCGGTACCAACATTGAGACGGCGGTTAATCCTGCGGCCCCTAAGAAATCTCGTCGGGTGAGATTATACTCCATTGCTCAACTCCACTTAGATCAGGCTCTATTGTGTGTTCTTGTCAAATCAATTAATTATACTATCCTCTCGTCCATTCACATTCAAGTTTTATCCGGAGGATATCGTGGTGATCCGTTACTTGACATACCCCGTATCCAGCCGGTCGTAGCCCCAGCTTGGCTCTTGCGGTGGATAGGTACGCGAGATGGTGCGTGCCGTTTTGAGATAGTCTTCAATCTCTTTGATGATGTTGGGATGCTCATCGGCGATATTGTTTTCTTCTCCGACGTCGGTTTCCAGGTCGTAAAGCTCCAGAGGCAGACGGGGCTTGAGCCGTAGTGCTTTCCACTTACCCCAGCGAACCGCCTGCTGCCACGGCGGGGTACCGCCCTTGCCGCGGGGGAGCTTTTCCCAGTAGAGGAACCGGTCAGGCTGCTTTTGAGATTGACCCAGGAGCCGTGGTGTGACGGAAATTCCGTCAATGTCTGGTGGAGCCTTCGAACGCGCCAACTCGGCCAGTGTCGGCATTACGTCCCAGAACGCCCAAACGAAATCGTCGGTCGCGCCGGGTGCGATTTTTCCCGGCCAGCGAACGATCATCGGCACGCGAAGGCCGCCTTCGTAGAAAGTCCCCTTTCCGCCTCGAAGCGGTCCGTTGCCCCGGAAGAAATCAGGCTCACCCGGGCGCGCCAGCCGGTAGCCACCATTGTCGCTGGTGAAGAAGACGATTGTCTTCTCGTCGATCTTGAGCTGCTTGAGCAACGTGAGAATGCGGCCCACATCGCGGTCCATTCGCGTGATCATAGCGGCTAAGGTCGTCCGCGGTGCAGACTGGTCGGCGTAGTGTCGCCGGGAATCGATATACGGAGTCGGTTCGGGAAACTCACCCTGGTACTCGTTGAGCGAATCCTCGGGCACTAGAAGCTCGAAGTGCGGAATCGTGAACGGCACATACAGAAAGAAAGGCCCTTCCCTGTGACGCCGGATGAAGTCCAGTGACTCATCGGCGATCAGGTCGTGTGAATACTGCTGCCTTTGTTCATTTTCATTTTTCGAAAGCACGTGCTTCCGGTCGTTTCGCCAGAGGAACCAGGGATAGAAAAAGTGGGCATGGACCTGGTGCAGGTATCCATAGAATTCGTCGAAGCCCTGTTTGTAAGGAACGCCCGTGGTGCCGTGGTCGCCCAGGCCCCATTTGCCGAAAATACCTGTGGCGTAGCCGGCCTCCTTGAGCACTTCGGCGACCGTGATGTCCTCCGGCAATATCGGCGAGCCGCCGCCGTTGACCCGCACAGAAGTGTGGCCCGTGTGCCGTCCTGTCATGAGCACGCTCCTCGATGGTGCGCAAACACAGTGGCCTGCATAGACTTGTGTGAACTTCGTTCCCTCGGCAGCCATCCGATCCAGGTTCGGTGTGCGGATTTTCTCTTGGCCGTAGCAGCCGAGATGGCCGTAACCCAAATCATCGGCCATGATGAAGATAATGTTCGGCTTGTCAGACGACGCTCCACCTGCTGTCGGGTTTGTGTTACCTGCGCATCCTGGAAGGACAAACGAGGCCGCACCCAGGCCAATGGCTCGGACGAACTCTCGGCGGTCCATCCTTCCAGATAGCTTTGCTGCTCGTTCCATGTTCTCTCCTTTCCCTGATTCTATGGAAGGTTCTTATTTGGGCGGAGTTCACAAAGAACTCCGGCTTAGGTTTTCGCACAGCGAAGAGGAGCCTCCTAACATTTGGTTCCATGGACCGCTAATTACTGACGTTCAGTCCGATTTGAACATTTCCCTCGGATTGATTGATGATTCGTTCTGGGCCTGTGAATATGTTCTCGGCAATTATGGCCCGGCTAACATCTTTTCCAAGTTGAATTTGCGGCCGATCCTGTCGAAATTCACATCCCCGAATTAGAACGGTGCCACTTTCGGCCTGGATTGCCGGGCGATTTCCTTCTTCGCCGCCCCATTGGACAAACGTACAGTCTCCAAAACCAACGGTGCCCGTCCCTGCAATCTTAGCTATCTGATTGCATGGGCCCCAGAATGAACTATTCACAAAGCGGATGCTTCCTGTATTGCTTTTTGCGATTTCAATCATTGTGGGATCCGGACCATGAAAAGATACGAACTGGCCATTCGTAATCAACAGCCCGTATGGGGCACATTGTTCCACGAGGAGAGCTGTATGGCAATCATCGGCTCCGATACCAAGGAAGTTGCCGTTGCATACTCCCCTTTTGCCTCTTATGAACTTATAGCCGATTTTGTAACCGAAACAGAAGGTATTATAAACATACTGCCAGTCGGACTTGCCGAAGATGAACGCCTCGCCGTTTTCCATCTGCCATTTGAACAGCTTGGGTTTCATGCTCCACCACGGATTGAAGTGCACATTTTCAATTCGGCCTATATCGTAGATGGCATCGACCATTATGCCTCGCCGGATCGGCTGACCGTGCACGTCACGGATGAGGTGACGTTCGTTTCGTGTGGCGTCGATACCGTTGTACGGATTGAGCATTTCTACCGCGAGGACGGCAGGGTTTTTGCCTCGCATGGCGATTGCCCAGGGGTATGGTTTAGGTATGTCATCTACATTTTGCTGGGGGTAGTACAGGACAACGCCCTTAAGGGTACTGTTCGTGTTGAGAGTGATGAAAGCCGGTCCGTCTTCGCGGCCCGCATGTTCTGTCACTAAAAAAGTAGTGCCGTCATCTGTCGGTTTGGGAAGTCCCCGATTACGTATGCCATTGTGAGCTGGAACAGATTGCCAGATACCCGCCAATGTGACTGCATTGGGTACGTTCAGATGGCCGGCGAAGAAATAGTTACCGCGAGGGGCATAAACAATCCCTCCACCGGCTTTTCCTGCGGCATCCAAGGCTTTTTGAAACGCTGGGGTATCATCCGTTTCCCCATCTCCTACAGCACCGAAGCTGCGGACATTAAAATAGTCTGTCCTGGGGATTCCACCGTAAGGCGTCCCCAAGCGGACTTGCGGAGAAACCGGAGCCTGCATCGGTTTTCCGGCAAAAGCTTCGATTGTAAAGGCGAATAATAGTGCGAGAACAAGCGGGCCACACTGTTTCAAGATTCGTGCTTTAGAAAGATTGCTAACCATTTGTTTTGCTCCTATTCTTTATTCGTTCAGTTCTTGCTTGTTTCCGGGATTTTTCCCACGGTTTTCACGAAACACCGGTAACTTTTTATTATAAGAGCCACAATCAAAATTCCCAACAAAATGACAAGTTTTTGATATTCAGAGAATTGGCTTTGAATTGGGTTTGTTTTCACCAAGTGTCCAATTGCGTTTATTTTCATAATCCCTTGTTAAAATAGAACTTACGTTCATTTGAGCATCCAGCAAATTGGGTTTGTTTTGCATAATTCGCTTATAAATTCGTACGTAATCTTTCGTAGAGCGTATATAGCATAAACTCGAAATCCGAAACAATATCAAAATCCAAATGACTCAAACTCAAAACTCCTCATCTTGGGCTATCAATCACGGGGGCTTGCCACTTCTGTGGCTTATGACTTGCATATTGAAATGCGTGTTACTTTAGCTTTCTGGCTAATATTTACGTATTGTAACATATTTTAAACGAAAAATCAATATAAAACGGCCAAAAATTGAACTTTTTTTGGCACGCACTTAAGCCTAACACCGGAAAGACCTGTCTAAAATATACTTGGAGATTCTCAAAGATATGAATTAAGGACTTGTTTCAACCGAAACAATTGATATTATTTACTTGTTTATGCACTTGAAATACTTAATTAGAGGTGAGCAGAATGGCAAAGAAAACCACAAAACGCAAGGCAAAACCAACTTTGGCAAAGGTGACTAAGAAATCGGCTGATGTAAAAAAGAACAGAAAGAAAACAATAAATTTTGATTACATTAAAAGCAATCAATTTCGTGTCATCCACGCTGATGGTGTACATGGAGGACTTCATCCGAAAGGAAAGGCTATTCAGATGGCTTTCTTTAGTGAACGCCAGCCCATACCGCGGAGAGAAACGTATAATTTTGATGGAGAGAAATTAACAGGAATCAAAAAAACCGATAAGAGAGATGCTATTGTCCGTGAGGTCGAAGTGGAAGTACTCCTGGATTTGGATATGGCGATTTCTTTACATAAATGGATCAGTGAAAAAATTGAAGACGCAATGAAAATACATAGAGGAGGCAAAAAGAAATGAATGGTATGGATTATAAGTTATCTGGCGGAGGGATGACTACAGTATTAACAGAAGGTGAGCAATATTTAGGAATACTATCTGAATTTGGATCATCAAGCTCTATAGATGAAAGCTATGATATAGGGCTGAAATCAGAACGCGAATCTGTTTCTTGGCAACTCCAAGATACTGCTGCGGATAAGAAGTTGAGGGAAAAGTTTAACAATTTAGCAGAAACATGGGAGAAGGAAACAGAGTTTGTTTCATCGTTAAATGACATCATAATACATCCGGCACACATGCAAATTATTGGTATGGGACCTAAGGCGGTTCCTCTGATTCTTGATCGGATGCAAAAAGAATCTGGTCTATGGTTTTGGGCTCTCGAATTCATAACTGGCGAAAATCCCGTTACTGAGGATATTAGAGGTAACATACAGGCGATGAGGCAAGCTTGGCTTAACTGGGGATGGGAAAATGACCCATATTAATACTCGCAGATTAGTCACATGTTTTCCTCGTTTAAAAAAGTCCACATTTCGTGTTTGTAGCCCAGAGACGCCAGAATATAACTGTATTGGTTGGGCTATAGGAAGAAGCGATCTAGTCGTTTGGCCCATAGGTATGTCTTGGCCACCAACTTGTCCCTGCGAAGAAACAGTTGATGCGTTTAAGGATGCATTCCGGATTTTAGGGTATGAGCCCTGTAGTGATGGGAGACATGAGCAAGGATTCAACAAGATTGCCTTATATGCCCACGGAAACAAACCAAAACACGCGGCGAGACAAATATCAGATGGAAAATGGACCAGCAAGGTTGGAAGGTCTTTTGACATTGAACATAACTTGGAGGATTTGGAGGGGGAACACTACGGGAAGGTGGTAATGTTTTTTCATCGACCCGCCGATTGAAACGATTATCGGTAAATGAGTTCGAGTGAATAAGTTCAGAAATTAGTTGTCGAAAAAACTGTGGGAAACCACAGGCTTTTCATATATACAATGACGACGTTCAAGGACGACTTTGTCAAAAGTATCTACTGGATCGATTGGTTAAACTCTCTGCAAATGATTATGATGACCAGCAAGTTCGTAATGCATCAAGATAATCTGCAAAAATCTCGATATCATAAACTATTATTATAAAGCTACTACCTATGGCACAAGTTACCCGCGCACAAACGGGAACTATCAATCGAGAGCACTATAGTGTTCAAGGTGCAAAAGGTATGGCAGGTCCGTTAACCAGACGAGATTTCTTGAAATACGCGACATGGTTCGCAGCAGAAACTGCTTTATCAGTCAGCGCGCACGGAGTGACGAAAGCATCTTCGGCACGCCTCAATTTTGTCTTTATCCTCGTTGACGACCTCGGCTGGGCGGATGTGGGATGTTATGGCGGTGACCTTCACGAGACACCCAATATCGATCGGCTGGCCCGGCAAGGGATGCGGTTTACCGATGCCTATGCAGCGGCGCCGGTTTGCTCGCCTACGCGTGCTTCGATTATGACGGGCAAGTACCCTGCCCGGCTGCACATGACGATCTGGTATGAAGGCTCAGCGAATCCGCCGCGCGGCCGAAGGCTTATCCCACCGGTCACGCAGGGCAACATGCCCCATGAGCAGGTGACCATAGCCGAGGTGCTCAAGAAGGCCGGCTATTTCACGGCCCACGTGGGTAAGTGGCACCTTGGTGACGCTGCACATTACCCCCAGACGCAGGGCTTCGATGTCAATATTGGTGGGACTTTCTGGGGTGCCCCGACTACGTTCTTTTATCCGTACGGCGGCTCAAGCAGGTGGGGCGGGGAGTTCCGATATGTGCCGCACCTCGAATTCGGCAGCGAAGGTGAGTACTTGACCGACCGTCTAACCGACGAGGCTATTCGGATTCTTAATAGGGTCAAGGACAAACCGTTCTTCCTCAACCTTTGCTACCACACCGTCCACACACCAATCGAGGGCAAACCTGAGCTGGTCGAGCGTTACAAAAAGAAGGTCAAGCCCGGCATGCATCATCAGAACTACGAATACGCTGCAATGGTGCATAGTCTCGATGAAAATGTTGGCCGCGTCCTGAGCAGGATCAGCGAACTTGGTATTGCCGAGCGTACTGTTATTATTTTCTTCTCTGACAACGGTGGTTATATTAACAAGTACGAGAAAAAGACCGTTACTAATAACTACCCGCTGCGCTCCGGCAAGGGGTCACTGTATGAAGGTGGTACCCGTGCACCGCTAATTGTTCGATGGCCCGGCGTTACTAAAGCCGGCAGCGTTTGTCGTCAACCGGTTAGCTCGATCGATTTCTACCCGACCATCCTCGGTATAACGGGCCTGGGCGGCGACCCGAAGCACAACGCCGATATGGACGGCCTGAGCTTTGTGCCTCTGTTGAAAGAACCGACCACCAAGCCCAAACGCAGGGTCCTTTATTGGCACTACCCTCACTACTACGCTACGACCAGTCCGGTTAGCTCAATTCGCCAAGGCGACTGGAAGCTATTGGAGTATTTCGAGGATAAGCGCGTCGAGCTGTATAACCTCAGGAAGGACATTGGTGAGGAGAACGACCTTGCGGAAACAATGCCCGGAAGGGCTGAGGAACTCCGCAAGCGTCTTGGCGCCTGGCGTAAGGCCGTGGATGCTCAGACGCCCACACCGAATCCCAAATACAGCTCCAAGGTTGCAAAATAGGGCAGCAGGTATCTGCTCGGGCCAGGTGTAATTGTAATTTGCGGTGCGAACATCAGTGCGTCTTTTTGTCCCCTACACTTAACAGCCCGTAAAAATACTTCCACGTCCAGGCCCTGGAGCCGTCCGGCCTTATTAGCCAAAAACCGCGAACGGCATCATTACTGCCTACGGGCACGAGTTGTTTCGGGTCCTTTAACTCATTGCAGTAAAGTTGCCAATAAATAATATAGGGACATCCCCAATCGAGAGCAGTCTCCACTACGCCGGGAATCACCTTTTGGATTTGCCGGGTGGAAAAATTGTTCTCCGGCATACCAAATTCGCCCACATATACGTTTCGATTGCCGAAGTCAGGACTGTCCGGCATATTCTTCGCTATGAAATCCATCGCCTCGCGGAACATCTGTGAACTTTCGTGATGGGCTTTTGTCGCATCCCAGGCCGAATAGGAAACCAAATCTAATTTGGTATGAGGCAGAACCGTGTTCACTATATTAGGCCTGCCCTCTTTCATAGAGCTGACGACACGGTTCACCTCGGCTGCGTGATATACCAAAACTCCATCCTGGCCAACCTCTTCTCTGGCTTGATTCACTCCCTTTTGTCGTGCATTAAGCCAATCGATCATACCACTTATTGCCTCTGGCGAGGGGTCAACATTTTTATCGTAATTTCCGCGAATCAGCCAGTCACCTTCCCAGTGCTGTAATATGAAGGTCTTACCGGTTCCTTTGTACGTGGTCAACAGGTGTTTGGTCAGCTCGTAAAACTGCCGTTGCTCATCCAGTTTTTGCTCCTCGGTGATGCCGTTCCTCCAGTAGCTTGCGTTTTTGGCCATTGAAAAGCACATCATAATGTAGGTTGTAAAAGGCTTGTTAAAGAGTTTCCTAAAATAAGGTGACTGTGCAGTCTCAACCAAACTATCCATGTCCGGCCATTGCGAATTGAAGGAGTATGACCGTTGAGGATTGTGAAACCAAACTTTGATTACCCGTGAGCCTAAAGCCAAAATCTGATCGGCTCCCTCGTTCAAAAAGTCTTCGTCGGTCAAATAATACTGACCGTTGACATGTGTCACTCCTATAATATCCCGCAACTTTTTTTGAGTCCCGATTTTATCGGGATTAGCGGCGACGGCACCGGCGGTAAGTTTCTGCCGTCCGCAACCGATAAAGATTGCCACTAACAAAATTGGCACAAGATAACTTCGCATTTTTCATCCTTTTTGAAATACCCTACCGAATCAATCGGCTTTTGTCCAGAGGTTTGAGCCTTGACCTTTGGACATACAACCGGTTAGAATTGCTCCAACAGTCAACATTGGAGGTTTTTAATATGGCCCAGAGCAGATTACTCATTGCGTTATTGACACTTCTTAATGTCGTTTATTTCCATGCCGAAAGTGTTGCCGTCGGTGCGAATAGTGGCTGGAAGGCCTCGCGTGAACAGGCCGAAGCGCTTATGAAACGGCGCCCTGACATCAGCTATCAGGCTGAGAAGCTGATAGTAGGTTTCGAGCAGGAAGAGCTGAGCCGAGGCGCACACATTTCGCGCCAGGAGAAGGCGGGGCGTGAGAGCTGGTTCTTTTTACTGGAGCGTCCCGAAGGATTCGATTTTGCGGCGCGGTTCGAGTGGCCCGGGGGAACCAACCGCGCCTGGACCTGGCGCTGTCGGCCCGGAGCGCACACTGAAGGTGAGCTGGCCCTGGTTACAACTGTTGCGCCGGTTGATCATGAGAAACAAACAGCAGCCTACCGCCGGACCGAGTTCCTCTCCTATTTCTATCCTAATGTCCGCAGAGGATTTGTTGAGGTACGGCCCTTGATGACGAGCTTCCAATGGCTGGTCAAGGCCAGGGGGGATCTGAGGGACTGGTCCGGCTATGACTTGCTCTGGGTGGATATTCGCTGCGATGCTGCGCTGGTCGAATTGCGGCTGGCTCTCGAAGACAATCTCCTTGAACCACCGGTGATGAGGACCTACAAGATACCTGCGGGTGAGTGGGTTACACTCGAGCTTGACCTGAAAGAGGCTGTGCGGGTTCGAGGGCTTGACCTGGCCAGGATTACCAATTTCTGGCTCATGGGCCGGCCATCTGTTCGAACCACGGTGCGGATAGATAACATCAGGATAGTCAAGCGGGGCGTGCCTGCTCCTAACGAGCTTCTTCGGGACAACAGTCCGATGGCCGTCTCCATCATTCGGCCCAAACGGCCCGAGGTCCCCAGCATCCCCTCGGCAGTAAAGCCCGACCGGACCGTCATCAAGCTGGCGAAAGCCGTTGTAGTAGCCCGCGGCTCGGTCGTTCCCTTCGGATGGGTGTCCGCTTATGACAACAGGCTTATCTTCGTTGCCTATAGTGCCGAGGAAAAAGCCAGAGCAACTTACACGGACGACGGCGGCTCCAACTGGAAACAGCTTCCGGAACCCACAATCCGCAACCTCGACCACGGCACCGCCCGGGGATGCGCTGTTGATGAACTGGGCGATGGGATCGCCGTATCCAGCGGACCGGGCTGTGCGGGGCTTGGCAATCCCAGCCCAAGACAGCATCTTACCAAGTACACCTTTACCGGCAATAGCTGGGAAGCACGGTTTCCGGCGATTCTGGACTCGGACATCCGGCACTGCGGTTCTAACGCCTCGGTGGTACGCCTTCGCGGCGGTCCCTTCAAAGGGCGCCTCTGGGCCAGTTGGGGCCAGGTTGGACGTGAACACGCTATAGGGGTGCATGTAAAGTTTTCCGACGACGATGGTCGAACGTGGATTCCCTGGGGTAAGGGAGCGGCGCTTCCGGGTTCGTATGCTGGGGAGTGGTCCAACGGGACCTACGGCTATCCCGAGACCGTGGTCAGCCCTTACAAGGAGCATATTGCCTGCTTCTGGCGGCACAAGCGCCAGTGCGGCGTCAAGTGGTCGGTCTATGACGGTTCAGACTGGTCGGCCCCGGCAGAGATTTCACCAGTTACCCTCGACGATTTTGATGGGGCTTACCGGGCAACGATGTCGGCAATCACGAAAGGGGACCGTGAAATATTCTTTACTGCTACGGGCCTTAACACGGTCTTACGCTGGGATGGCAAGTCCTGGCACAGTGAACCCGTTCGTGTCGAAGATGGAGGCATGCTCTCGTTGGCAGGGGATGTCGTAATGCTTTTCACTTCCGGTAAGGTAAATCGCAGATGGAAGGGTGTCCGCTGGCAGCGCCGGACAATCCTCCGTTGCTACCGGCGTTTACCGAGCGGCCGATGGGAGGGTCCTGTGGAACTCACCCCTGAATTTACTATGGATGAGTATCGATCGCTTGCGGGCTTTTCCGTGCCGCCCTATGCCCCTGAGAACTTCATCCCGCTCGTCTGGAGTGATTATGACGATGGGACGGTCAAGCTTTTGAAAGTTCCGGTACCTCAGACCCTGAGCAAAGGCAGATAAGTAGGAACTGAAAGTGCGTAAAAGAGATGGCCCAGGCCCGCATTGGCTGGGCTCTTGGTACGGGTGATGAAGAAACTTCAAAACGCATGTCGAGAACCGTGAAATTTTCTTTGATTTCCGGCGTTGAAAAGCGTATAATGTTTTTCGATTTTTCGCTCCCTGCATGAATAGATTGGAGTGTTATATGGACAAACAGAAAGGCTTTACACTAATAGAACTCCTGGTGGTCATCGCCATCATTGCGGTACTAATGGCTATATTGATGCCTGCACTGAATCGGGCCAGGGAACAGGGCAAACGAACGGCTTGCCTGAATAATCTCAGACAGTTGGCCATGGGATGGGTCATGTATGCAGACGACAGTGACGACAAAGTCGTCCACGCCAATACTGGGCGCGACGACGCCTGGGTGAGATGGCGAGGTCGCGGGGATTCCGAACAATCGCGGATGGAGGGCATCGAGTCAGGATTCCTGTATCGTTACTGTCCGGATGTGAAGCTCTACAAATGCCCAACAGGGGACCGCGGAGAGATAGTGACTTACGCCATAGTGGACGCAATGAATGGCTATGATGGGATATCCGGGACCACAGATCTGATGGTCTATCGGAGAATGCAGATCAAAAGACCAAATGAAAGGGCTGTTTTCCTGGACGAGGGTATGTTGAGCCCCAATAGCTGGACGATTTGGTACGACGAGGAACGGTGGTGGGACCAGATTACGACACGCCACGGTGACGGAACAAACTTTTCTTTTGCGGATGGTCACAGTGAATACTGGAAATGGAGGGACCCCCGCACTATAGAGATCGCCGAGATGGATTATAACGAATGGCAAAGCTCAGGCCGTCACGGTAATTTATCTACGTCACCGGGTAATCCGGATTTGCACAAAGTGCAGAAGGCTGTGTGGAGCAAATTAGGTTATACCCCAAGCCCTTACCCTTAGCAAGTATGGCAATTGAGTTAGATTCTCTGAAACGGACATTTTAAACTTACTGAGGAGACATATTATGCATCACCTTTTAGTTATTTTTCTGGCTGTATTGGCGATTCTTGTTGTCCCTGGAACAGCAGCTTCTATACCAGCTTTTCCCGGTGCTGAGGGGTTTGGCGCCGAGTCAGTTGGTGGCCGGGGCGGCAGGGTTCTTTTTGTAACCAATCTCAATGACAGTGGGCCGGGTAGTTTGCGAACTGCGGTGGAAGCTGACGGCCCAAGAACAGTAATTTTTCGTGTATCCGGCACTATAGCTTTGAAATCAAGTTTAGTAATCGACGAACCATATATTACCATAGCCGGCCAAACCGCTCCTGGTGATGGTATATGTTTGAAAGACCGTTCCTTCTCTATCTCAGCCGACCATGTAATTGTCCGCTATGTTCGGTGCCGGCCCGGAGACAATGCAAAGGCCGAGAGTGATGCTCTATCTATATCATCAGGTCGAGACATTATCGTCGACCACTGTTCAACAAGCTGGTCCGTTGACGAAACGCTTTCCGCCTCAACAGGCGGTCAGATGGGCAATGTTACCGTCCAATGGTGTATTATTTCCGAAAGCCTGCATGATTCAATTCACCACAAGGGTCCTCACGGCTATGGCTCGTTAATCCGCGGGGGCTGGGGTAACGGATACACTTTTCACCATAATCTTTACGCCCATCATCATGCCCGGCTCCCTCGTCCCGGGAATTATAATGACCGCAGTAAGGACCCGGACGGTTTCACCCTCGATTTTCGCAATAATGTGATTTACAACTGGGCAGGTCGTGCCGCGGGGTATAACGCCGACGGTTCGAATAAGACGAACAGCATTACCAAAATGAATTTTATTGGCAACTATTATCAAACTGGCGTTGACTCAAAAGGAAGCCTTGCTTTTTCAGAAAGTACTAAATCTGCTAAAGCATATTTTAGCGGTAATTGCATGAATGGCCTTTATCCCGACGAGCCGTGGTCTCTGGTAACCTTCAGTAATTTTTCACGAGAAGATTTAGAAGCTTATAAACAATCAAGCCCGATACCGGTTCCACCGGTTCAAACAGAGGATGCAATAACGGCTTATGAGTGGGTTTTGGCGGATGCCGGTGCGGTGCTCCCTAATCGTGACGCTGTGGACATCCGCATCGTGAACGACGTAAAAAACAGAACGGGAAGAATCATAAACGATGAAGAAGAAGTCGGGGGCTGGCCTGAGCTGAAATCTACCGAACCACTCCCAGCAACGCTGGGTTCCGAACAAAAACCCGCCGTTGGCGGGGATTCCGACCGGGATGGTATGCCGGATGACTGGGAAAAACAATACGGATTCGATTCCAATGATCCCGCTGATAGAAATGGCGATGCTGACGGGGACGGTTATACGAATCTTGAAGAATACCTAAACGATACAAGATGACCGCTACTATAGCTAAGAATCCGGTCTCTCTATTTATAATCTTCCTGGTGAGCGTCATTTCGGCTGCATCCGGTGCTACTCTTGAACGGGTGAAGTACAATAATCCGGGATTGATTGTGGATTTGGGGGTAGGGCTTTGGGCGTGGCCGCTGCCTATGGATTATGATAGTGATGGTGACTATGACATCGTTGCTTCCTGTCCCGACAAGCCGTACAACGGAATGTATTTCTTCGAGAACATGAGCGGCAATATAAAAATGCCTGTATTTAAGCCGGCTGTTCGGATAGGCGCAGGGCATAGGAATATTCGGTTGAGTTATGTTGATAGCAAAGTTCGCTTACTGCTGCCAGGCAGGGAAATCGTAGATTTTCGTGAGCTGGGGAATCAGTTCAAACAAACCCGAACAATTTATCCTTCGGCTAACGTGCATCGCTCGAAAGACCGCGTGCGCGCCAACCAATGGCAGTATTGTGACTATGACGGGGATGAAGTTCTGGACCTGATCGTGGGTGTTGGTGATTGGGGAGACTACGGGTGGGACAATGCATTCGACAGCCAGGGCCGCTGGATACGCGGTCCGTTGCATGGATATGTGTATCTGATTTGCAACAACGGGACTAATGAAAGCCCGCAGTATGACAAGGCCGAGAAAATATTGGCCGGTGGTAAACCGGTGGACGTCTATGGTATGCCTTCTCCAAATTTTGCCGATTTCGACGGAGATGGCGACCTGGACCTGATCTGCGGTGAGTTTGTTGACAAATTCACATGGTTCGAAAACGTCGGCACGCGTAAGCATCCCAGGTATGCTGTGGGCCGGTACCTGACCTTCATGGGTAAACCACTTAAGATGGACCTGTGTATGATCGTACCGGTGGCGCTGGACTGGGACAAGGATGGAGACGTTGACTTAGTTGTAGGCCAGGAAGATGGACGTGTGGCTTTGTTGGAAAATACGGGTAAAGTGATTGACGGGGAGCCTGAGTTTCTACCACCACAGTTTTTCCGGCAGCAAGCAGATGAGGTCAAATTCGGTGTGCTTGTTACGCCGTATAGTTTTGACTGGGACAACGATGGAGATGAAGATCTAATTTGTGGCAACAGCGCCGGCCATGTTGGATTTATCGAGAACCTCGACGGGGGCAATCCGCCGAAATGGGCTGCCCCGGTATATCTCAAGGCCGATGGTAAGATCATTCGCATTATGGCCGGCCCCAACGGCTCAATCCAGGGACCCTGCGAAGCCAAGTGGGGCTATACGACATTGAATGTGGCAGATTGGAACCATGATGGTTTGCCGGATGTTGTTATCAATTCGATTTGGGGAAAAGTCCTCTGGTACAGGAACATCGGCACTCGGCAAAATCCAAAACTGACAACAGCACAATCTATTGAAGTTGAGTGGGACGGCAAGCCTCGCAAACCGGCCTGGAACTGGTGGGAACCAAAAGGCAAAATCCTCGCTACCCAATGGCGAACCACGCCGGTGGTTATTGATTATAATGAAGATGGACTGAACGATTTGATTATGCTGGACCATGAGGGATACCTGGCTTTGTTTCAGCGTGCGAAAAGAAATCAAGAACTAATCCTGTTGCCGGGCACGCGTCTATTTACCGGTGAACATGGCTCGGTATTTGATTCGATACACCGTACCAAAGATAAAACCAGTGGTCTGCTAAGAATGAACGATGGCGTTGCGGGTAAAAGCGGCAGGCGCAAGTTTTGTTTTGCGGACTGGGACCTTGACGGCCGATTGGATATCCTGGTGAATAGTCAAAACATAAGTTTCCTTCGAAACATCTCTACAGACCGAAACAGGCATCTTTTCACTGATATGGGGATGGTCGATAATCGTATCTTGGCCGGCCATACAACCAGCCCGACCGTTGTGGACTGGAATAACGACGGCCTTGTTGATCTTTTGGTGGGAGCCGAAGATGGATTTCTTTACTATATGAAGAATCCGCATTTTAAGGTCACACAAGGAAAGAATTAGGGACCAGCATACAAAGGCCTGGCAGCAGAGTAAACGAATTACATCGTGTTGCTATGAAATTGTCTCATCTATTTACACTGTAATCGATCTCCCAGTAAAATCTTCGGCGCTTATCGGGATGATTGCCTATCTGATTCATAGTAGGTGCGTCGTAAATACGGCCGTTGATTACCGTATAACGGATTCGCTCGGAGTTGCGGATGTCTTCAAGTGGATTACGCTCCAGAACCACCAAGTCGGCCAACTTGCCTGGAGCGAGTGAACCAATATCTCCGTCAAGACCAAGATACCGGGCTCCATCAAGCGTTGCAGCGCGAATAGCTTCCATAGGTGTAAGTCCACCCTGGGCCAACATCCATAGTTCCCAGTGCGCGCCGAGACCGGCAAGCTGACCGTGAGCACCAAGCTGCACATGGCCGCCGGCGTCAATGAGCTGCTTACAAAAGCGCGCCATAGTGATGTGATTGTATTCTTCCTCCGGAGCCATTATGCGTCGGCGCGATCGCGGGTCCACAATGGTGCGCGGAACAAACGTAAGAAGCCGCTCGTTCTCCCAAACGTTGGTATGCTGGTACCAATAGTTTTCGCCCCAGATTCCCCCGTAGCCTACAATCAGCGTAGGAGTTAAGCCTGTTCCGCTGGCTGACCAAAGCCGAACCACATCGCCGTAAGCCCGTGCCACCGGGATCGAGTGCTCGATGCCTGTTTGACCATCCACAATCAACGACATATCGAGATGGAAGAGTGACGCACTTTCAGCGACGACCATCATATTAAGCTCACGCGCTGCGGCGATAATCTGCTGGCGCTGGTCGCGGCGTGGTTGATTGTAGTTCTTTACGCAGAAAGCACCGATGGCTTTGAGACGCCGCAGATGCGAGCGTGCATCGTCCAGGCTGCCGATCTCGGCCTTGAATGTCCCGGCGGCACCGTAAAGTATTTTTCCCGTCGAGAATATTCGTGGAGCAGTGATAAGCCCGGCCCGCTGCAGCTCGGAGGCGGAGAAAATAGTCGCAGTGTCACTGGACGGGTCGAAATTCGTCGTGATGCCAAAGGCCATATCAGCATACCGCCACCAGTTACGCTGGGGAATCAACCCGCTGTTGCCGTAAGGCCCGTGCGAGTGAACGTCGATTATTCCCGGCATAATCGTATTGCCCGAAACATCGATAACTTGCGCATCGGCTGGTATTGTCACCGAGTCCTTTGGCCCGATTGCCTTGATGCGATTTCGCTCGATTATTATCGTTCCTTTAGGGACAATCTCATCGCCGCGCATTGTAATGATACGGGCGCCGACCAGGGCCAAGGCCCCGGAGGGAACATCCGCCTGCACCTCGAAACCGATGTCCAGACCGCTTACGGGCGGCTCAGGAAGTTTCCGGGGTGAGCCTTTAAGGAAAGCGAATGCGTCCGTCAGGTCCCGCTCAAACAGCTCCGGGCCGAGGGACCAGTGAAGCCGCCTGCTGTCCCCTGACCAATGCAGGTACTCACCGGCGTCACGGGAGACTTTTTTTATCGGAATCGACTTGGTCTTGGGAGCGATTTCAATCTCTCTGCCCGAACGCGTAAACGGCATAACGTAGGCGTTAAACCGTTCCCTGAAGGCAACCCATTTTCCGTCGGGTGAGACTTGGTATTCCGTGGCATTTTTACTAACAAGGTGCGTTCGTTCATCGCTGCCGTCGGGCTCGATACTTATCAAAGCGCGCCGGTCATCCGGGTCTCCACGCTCAATATCCAACAGGTAAAGCCGCTCGCTGCCAAGGCCGAAATGCGGCCGACTACCCTTTTTCCTGACTAATTGCGGCTTCCCTTCCCGTACAGGCACGCAATAAATCCCCCTTTCGTGGGTCCATGTCGGGCTGCGAAGCCTGTCGGCCGATATCTTTCGATAAACGACCTTTTTGCCGTCGGGCGAAAACACGGGCTCGACATAGTGGCCCGGCTTGTCAGTTATCGTCCTGGCGCGGCCCCCTTTGGCTGAGACAATCTGAACTGTGCCCAGCTTTTCGTCGTTCCAGGTTGTGTAAACGATATTTCGACTGTCGCGCGACCAGGCGGGATAGAATTCAAAATGATCGTTCTGTTGTGTCAGGCGTCGCGGCTCGCCGTTGGGCAGACTGCGGATGTAAATGTGGCCCAGGGTCTGGAATGCCACCTGTCCGCCGTTCGGTGAGACCTGGACCCATCGGAGCATTTTGACCTTGAACCTGTCCGGAGCAACCTTTACCGGATACCGCAGGGCTTTGCCGAGCTTGCGCTGCGTTGTGATGTGGAACGGGATTGCGGTGACTTTTTTGGTGTGCACATCGATACGCTGGATTCCGCCATCAGCCCAGAAAACAATTGACTTGCTGTCTGGTGTCCAGGCAATGTTCGGATAGACACCGTGAATCGCCCAGGTCTCCTGCATATCCCGTTCGAGCCCATTATAGAGGGGCCACTCGGCACCGGATTCTATCTCATGCAGGAACAGTGTGGTCTTAAAACGCACCCGCCTGATAAAAGCCAGATATCGCCCATCAGGAGAAGGGCTCGGCCGGATGGAACCGCCCGGACCTGTTACAAATCTTTCGATCTCGCCGGTTTCTCGATCCAGCCGCTGAATTGCATAGATCTCTTTGTTGGAGTCCTTACTGTATTCGAATGTCTTGCCGGGCGTGACATCCTGGCTGAAGAAAAGATGGCGGCCGTCAGGTGAAAATGCCGGTTCGCCCAAATCTTTCTGGTCGTTAGGTCGCTCGGTCATCCGGACCCCTTCACCGCCCGAGACGTGATAAAGCCAAATCTCGCCGGCTCCGAGCGAACGCTTAGACGTGAAATGTTTACGCCCAGCTATATACAGGCCATCCGGCGTCCAGGTGGGATTGTTTACAAGGCGGAAATCTTCTTTAGTAACTCCCCTGGGATTGGACCCATCGCGGTCTATGATCCAAATGTTGTCACCACCTCCCCGGTCACTTGTGAAAGCGATATAGCGACCATCCGGGCTGTAACGGGGCTGCATATCCCACGGCACGCCTTCGGTTAAAGCTTCAGCCTCACCCCCGCCGATAGGAATCCTATAAATATCTCCCAATAGGTCAAATATGATATCAGAGCCTTTAGGACTGACATCGACGCTGATCCAGGTGCCTTCGTCAGTATCGATATCCACAATCTCCGCCGGCCCCGGCGGATTGGAGACGTCCCATTTCTTTTTATTGTTCACGTTGTTAGGCTCTTGCTCTTCTGTTGCAGTTCTCAGCGCTATCTCAAGACTGTTCGCCGCATTAACTATTGCTGTGAAGGTCAAAAAGAACCCGCACATCGTTAAGAATAGAATTTGTGAATTTCTTATTGTCGTGAACCCTGGTTTCATCCTGCAACTCCTTATATGAGAAATATTTTGCAAATAATGGTTTTCAATATTGTCTTCAGACGATTGATTATACTAAGTATGTCGTAAAGTATTGTAATCTAAAAAATTAATTTTGGGGAGATTGGAAAAAGAAATAGATGCTTCAAAAATAAAGGCTTGCGGTTGATAATAATTTGGGGGGGGGAGCACTCTTGCTAAGAATTATATAATAAGAATTAGGACCCTAAAACTGTTAAATGGGAATATAAGTTGGATACTGGCTGAAGCTTTACATCCAGCAATGTGATTGATAAGATAGAAGCGAATTAATATGGAACATAGTGGGAGAACAATAGAGAGCAACGAGAGTCCTGATTCGCGATCAAATAAACGGCCGCAGTCCAAACAAAATCGGCAACAAACCTGGGAAAAGCTTACAACTGAGTACTTGCATGATCTACTGCATCAACTGGGTAGAATCAGGGATATGTTAGAAGCGAAAGATTATGCAATGATTAAGCGTCGATCCCATCGCGCCAAAGGGACTTCTGCAACCTACCGACTCAATTCAATATCAAAAAACTTCGCTCAACTTGAAATTTTGGCTGATAACCAAAATCCAGGAGCAATCCCTAACACAATAAATGAGATTATACGATTGGTAGAATTAGAATTGAACCGAGCGGGTTCACAAGCGGCATCTACTGATAATTCCGAGAGGAACATAAATGGCTGATTTTGTCCCAATAATTTTGACAGTAGATGATGATCCTCACCTGTTGGCTCTCATAGAACATCACATACACGAGTGGGGATATATTCACTGTGGTGCATGTAGCTCTTCTGAGATGTGGAAAGGGCTCGAACAGACAATTCCAACGGTTATCCTGCTCGACATTGCTTTGGGTGACGCTGATGGCATCGATCTGGTATCGTAATTGAAGCAACGTTTTCCATCTGTCCCGATAATCATGATCACGGCCAATGCTACAATCGAGGCAGCCGTGAAGAGTCTCAAGAATGGAGCCTACGACTTTCTTTGTAAACCCCTGAATTTTGACCGCTTGCACATTGAAATCGACAAGGCCATTCAGCAGAATCGCCTCGTACTTCAAGTAAAGGCTTTTGAGTGTGCGAGCCGACGTACCGACTTTCACGGAATGATTGGCCGTAGTGAACCAATGCGTAAAGTCTATCGGCTTATCGAAACTGTTGGTCCAACTGATGCGGCAGTACTGATACTTGGTGAGACCGGTACAGGTAAAGAGCTGACGGCCCGTGCAATCCATGAATGCAGTAAGCGACTTAATGGCCCTTTTGTCGCTGTTAATGCGCCGGCTATTCCTCACGAACTGATTGAGAGCGCCTTGTTCGGCCATGAAAAAGGTGCGTTCACAGGGGCACATGAGAAACACATCGGATTCTGCGAACAAGCAAATGGCGGCACACTATTTTTGGATGAAATTTGTGAGATGGACTATGATGTTCAAGCCAAACTTCTGCGCTTCCTTCAAGACCATGTAGTTCAACGGATCGGAGCAAAATCCAGCCACGCCGTTGACGTCCGTGTAGTAGCCGCGACAAACAGCAATCCAAGTGTGCAAATACAGAACAGAAAACTGCGAGAGGACTTCTATTATCGTCTTAGTATGATAAG